>OKTU01001398.1_pt1 | contig 11632 bp, 10 predicted proteins | sample 1606311 | NCBI WGS metagenome assembly OKTU01 (sample SAMEA3879557, study PRJEB24766) | human gut metagenome | biome: human-associated habitat; feature: feces | place: USA | collected 1985/1987
CCGCCTGCGGCGGTGCCGCATCCACTTCCACGGCTGCTTCTTCTGCCGCCGCCTCGGCCTCTGCCGCCCCGGCAAGCTCTGCCGTCGCCGACAGCGACCTCGCCTACATCCAGTCCAACGGCAAGATGGTCGTCGGCTACACCGTCTACGAGCCGATGAACTACACCGACGCCGACGGCAGCTTCACCGGCTTCGACACCGAGCTGGCCACCGCCGTCTGCGAAAAGCTGGGCGTCGAGCCGGAGTTCGTGGAGATCAACTGGGACACCAAGGAGACCGAGCTGGCCGCCAAGAGCATCGACTGCATCTGGAACGGCCTGACCCTCACCGATGACCGCGAGGAGAACATGGCCTGCACCAAGCCCTACGTCAAGAACGCGCAGGTGGTCGTGGTGAAGGAGGGCACCGACTACACCTCCACCGCCGACCTCATCGGCAAGACCGTGGTGGCCGAGGCCGGTTCGGCAGGCGAGACCACCATCACCGAGAACGCCGACCTCTCGCAGGCCGACTACATCGCAAAGTCTGTCCAGACCGACTGCCTGATGGAGGTGGCCGCCGGGACTGCGGACGCCGCCATCCTTGACCTGACGCTGGCCTCTGCCATGATCGGCGAGGGCACCGACTACGCCGACCTCAAGATGGTGGACGAGCTGAACGTGGAGGAGTACGGCGTGGCCTTCCGCAAGGGCAGCGACGTCCCCGACGCCGTCAACACCGCCTTCGACGAGCTGAAGGCCGACGGCACCATGCAGGCGCTGGCCGACAAGTACGGCCTGACCCTCGCCGACTGAGATACATTATTATAATAAGATAGGTGTAGTGATCCTGTGACTGTGATTCTCGAGCGTCTGACCGGCGCATTCGCGCTCAACTGTGAGCTGTTTTTCCTGACGCTGCTCTTCTCGCTGCCGCTGGGCCTCGTGGTGGCCTTTGGCTCCATGAGCCGGTGCGCACCGCTGCGGGGCGTCGTCAAGACCTTCGTGTGGGTCATCCGGGGCACCCCGCTGATGCTCCAGATCATCGTCATCTACCTCGGCCCGGGCCTGCTGGGCATGACGAACCCCTGGCCCTCCGGCGCTTCGGGCCGTCTGGTGGCTGCTGTGGTGGCGTTCGCCATCAACTACGCCTGCTACTTCTCCGAGATCTACCGCGGCGGCATCGAGGCTGTGCCCAAGGGCCAGACCGAGGCCGGGCAGGTGCTGGGCATGACCAAGAGCCAGATCTTCTTTAAAGTCACCCTCTTGCAGGTGGTCAAGCGCATCCTGCCCCCCATGGGCAACGAGGTCATCACGCTGGTGAAGGACACCTCACTGGCCAACGTCATCGCCAACAAGGAGATCATCATGATGGCGAAGGAATACAGCGCCAAGGGCCTCATCTGGCCGCTGTTCTCGACCGCAATCTTCTTCCTCGTCTTTGTGGGCGCGCTGACGCTGCTGCTGGACTGGGCCGAGAAGAAGATGGACTATTTCCGCTGCTAAGGAGGATATGAACTATGGCATTACTCGAAGCCTCCGGCATCGGGAAAAACTTTGGGGAGACGAAGGTGCTGAAAGACATCTCCCTCACCCTCGAGCAGGGCGAGGCGCTGGCCATCATCGGCTCCTCCGGCTCCGGCAAGACCACCCTGCTGCGCTGTCTCAACTTCCTCGAGACCGCCGACGCAGGCACCCTCACCTTCGACGGTGAGTCCTTCGACCTTGCCCGCGCCGACCGGGCCACCATCGCACGGCTGCGTCGGAAGACGGCCTTCGTTTTCCAGAACTATAACCTCTTCCGCAACAAGACGGCCCTCCAAAACGTCACCGAGGGCCTCATCGTTGCCCGGAAAATGCCCAAAAACGAGGCCAACGCCATCGGCATCAAGATGCTGGAAAAGGTCGGCCTCGCCGACCGGGCCGACTACTACCCCCGCCAGCTCTCGGGCGGTCAGCAGCAGCGTGTGGCCATCGCCCGCGCCCTCGCTTCCGACCCCGAGATCATCTATTTCGACGAGCCGACCAGCGCCCTCGACCCCGAGCTGACCGGCGAGGTGCTGGCTGTCATGCGGCAGCTGGCGCAGGAGGGGATGACCATGCTGGTCGTCACCCATGAGATGGGCTTTGCCCGCAACGTCTCCTCCCGCACCGTCTTCATGGAGAACGGCGTCGTGGTGGAGGAAGCCCCCTCGCAGGAGTTCTTTGCCCACCCCAAAGAGGCCCGCACCCGCGAGTTCCTGCAAAAGATCTCGCATACCGAAGTCTAAGCCTCTCCCCTTGGGAGAGGTGGCATTGCGAAGCAATGACGGAGAGGGCAAGCCGCCTGCGGCAGAGCCGCCGCACAGCGATAAGCAGGCTCTTGGTCAGCGCGATACGATCGCGGTGTTTCCGCCTTTGTGTCAGCTTCCTTGCCCTCTCAGGCGCTTACGCGCCAGCTCTCCCAAAGGGAGAGCCTTATCCCGCTTTTCTCAAGTTTGTCTTACTACAGAAAGGATAATCTACTATGAAACGCAGAACCTTTATCTCCCTGATGAGCGTCATGGCTGCCGCCGGTGCCCTCTCGCTGGCTGGCTGCTCTTCCAGCAAGTCCGCTTCCTCCGCCGCTGCCAACAAGCTGGAGACCATCCAGTCCAACGGCAAGCTGGTCGTCGCACTGGAAGGCGCATGGCAGCCCTGGAGCTTCCACGATGAGAGCGACACCCTCGTCGGCTACGACGTCGAAGTCTCCCGTGCCATCGCCGAAAAGCTGGGCGTCGAGCCGGAGTATGTCGAGAGCGACTGGGACAGCCTCTTCGCCGGTCTGGACGCCGGCCGCTATGACCTCGTCTGCAACGGCGTCGAGGTCACGGAGGAGCGCGCCAAGACCTACGACTTCACCACCCCCTACGGCTACATTCACACCGCTCTCGCCGTCCGCAAGGACAACGAGGACATCAAGAGCTTTGAGGACCTCGCAGGCAAGACCACGGCCAACAGCCCGGCCTCCACCTATATGGAGCTGGCCGAGAGCTACGGCGCTACCGTGCAGGGCATCGACACGCTGGAGGAGACCATCCAGCTGCTGACTGCCGGCCGCATCGACGCCACCCTGAACGCCGACGTCTCCTTCTACGACTACCTGAATGTCCATCCGGACGCCAACTTCAAGCTGGTGGCCCAGACCGAGGAGGCCTCCCATGTCGCCATCCCCGTGCTCAAGAGTGACGACACCGCCTTCCTCGACGCCCTCAACAGCGCCATCGAAGCACTGCGTGCCGACGGCACCCTCAAGGAGCTGAGCGAAAAGTACTTCGGCGAGGACATCTCTTCCGAGAACTGATCCCGACCCACCGGAGGCACATTACGACCTGCGCAGCAGTCTCTCTTTATCCTGTGATCAGTGCCACCGCCACGTCGTTGACGTTTGTTCCGGTGGCCCCGGTGATGATCAGCCCCTCTGCCGCCTGTAAGGCGTGGTAGGCATCGTTATTTTTCAGAGTGTCGAACACGTTCCAGCCCTTTGCCGCCAGAGCGGCTGCGGTATCGCCGTCCACATAGCCGCCAGCGGCATCGGTGGGGCCGTCGGTGCCGTCGCTGCCCACCGAGAAGACTGCCGCGTCCAGCCCGGCAAGAGCCGGAGCCGCCGCAAGGGCGATCTCCTGATTGCGGCCGCCGAGACCCTTCCCGGTCAGGTGCACCACAGTCTCGCCGCCTGCGATAAAGGCCAGCTTCCGGCCCTGCCCCGCGTGGGTGCGGACGATGGAGCCAAGGAAGCTGCCCGCCTCCCGGGCCTCGCAGCAGAGCCAGTCGGTGAGGACGACTGGCTCATAGCCCCGCGCCCGGCAGGCACTGGCCGCAGCTGCACACAGTTCCCGGACGCTGCCGGTGATCCGGGTCGTCACGTTGTCGAGCGCTTTCGGCGTTTCCTGTGCCAGAAGCGCCTTCGCCTGTTCCGACAGGTTCAGCCGATACTTTTCCGCAATGGCAAGCGCCTGCGCGCAGGTGGAGGAGTCCGGCACCGCCGGGCCGCTGGCGATCATATCCAGCGGGTCGCCCAGAATATCACTGAGGACGATGCTGAATACGTTTGCCGGAGCGCAGCGCTGTGCGAACCGCCCTCCCTTGACCCCGGAAAGCCGCTTGCGGATGGTGTTCATCTCCACGATGTCGGCCCCGCTGGCAAGGAGCTGATGGGTGATGTCCTGCAATTCCCCGCCGGGGAGCAGCGGCTTTTCAAACAACGCGCTGCCGCCGCCCGAGAGCAGAAACAGTACCGTATCTTCTGCGGTCAGCCCCTGCACCAGCTCCAGCGCCTTTTCGGTGGCCGCAAAGCCGTTTTCGTCCGGGACGGGGTGGCCTGCTTCATAACAGTCCACCCCGGAGATCTGGCCTTTGACGTGGCCATACTTGGTCACGACCACGCCGCCGTCCACCCGGCCCAGTGCTTCCACGGCGGCGCGGGCCATCTGCCATCCGGCCTTGCCCGCTGCCACCAGCAGCACCTTGCCGCCCTTGGGCTGAAAGGCTTTCAGTGCACGGCGGACGGCCTCGTCCGGCAGGACAGCGCTCAGGCTGGCCCCGATGATGGCGTCGGCATCCCTTCGCAGCGTTTCGTTCATCCTCATGTCCTCCATTTTTGCGGGGCCCCGCTTCCGGCGCAGGCCCCTTTGCTCTGATTATAGCACGGATCTGCCGGTCTGTGGGGAATTTTTTGCTCCTTCACTTTGCTCCATGGGGCAGCGCCGCCAACTATCATATCGCGCTGGACAGCGGGGTCATCGGCATCGAAACGTGTGCCAAGATCATGGAAAGCCTTGTCTGAACGGTGCTTTCCGGGCTAATAACGTAAAATGCCGCCCACCTGCGTGACAACAGCGCAGGCGGGCGGCATTGTTTTTCCGGTCAGAGTTTATTTCAGCACTTTATTTCCGGTCACAGGGTCGGGGATGCCCAGCAGGGCCAGAATAATGGCCATCCGGATATAAACGCCGTTGTGGACTTGGTCGAAGTAGGCGGCACGAGGGTCACTGTCCACGTCCAGCTTGATCTCGTCGATGCGGGGCAGCGGGTGCAGCACCGGCATATCCGACGGGGCCAGCTCCAAGAGCTTGGCGTTCAGGGAGTAGCAGCCTTTCAACCGGAGGTAGTCCTCTTCGTTGAAAAAGCGCTCCTGCTGGATGCGGGTCATATAGAGCACGTCCAGATGCGGCAGCTCGGCTTCGAGGTCTGCCGTCTCCTTGTAGGTCTGATGGAGCGGCGTCAGGGTCTCGTCCTTGACGTACTGGGGGATGCGCAGCTCCTCCGGCGAGATGAACACGAAGCGATTCCCCTCGAACTGGCTGAGGGCTGCGGTCAGGGAGTGGACCGTCCGGCCAAATTTGAGGTCGCCGCAGAAGCCCACCGTCAGATGGTCCAGCCGCCCTTTGCGCTGGCGGATGGTCATCAGGTCGATCATGGTCTGGGAGGGGTGGGCGTGCCCGCCGTCGCCTGCATTGATGACAGGCACCCGTGCATACAGGGACGCCCGGAGCGGTGCGCCCTCTTTCGGGTGGCGCATGGCGATGACATCGGCATAATTGCTCACGACACGGGCTGTATCTGCCACCGTCTCACCCTTGCTGGCACTGGACAGCTGTGCCCCGGCAAAGCCCAGCGTCTTACCGCCCAGCCGCAGCATGGCCGACTCGAAGGAAAGCCGGGTGCGGGTGGACGGCTCGTAGAACAGCGTTGCCAGAATGCGCCCATCGCAGAGATGCGCATAGGGCGCGGGGTCTGCCTCCATCCGGTCTGCAAGGTCGAGAAGGGCCAGCTGCTCGTCCAGAGAAAAGCTGTTCGGCTCAATAAAATGTCTCACAGCCATTCTCCTTTCAGCACAAACCTCTCGCGCTCCGCGCCCGTGGAGATGAACTGGATCGCATGGCCCAGCTGCTGTTCGAGGAATTCCACATAGCCCTTCGCTTCCTTGGGCAGGTCGTCCCAGCTCTTGCAGCCGGAAATATCCCTGTTCCAGCCGGGCAGCATCGTGACCACCGGCTCCATCCGGTCGAGGTCGGACAGGGTATCGAAGCGGGGGACTTCCACACCATCCAGCTTGTAACCGGTGATGACCGGGATCTCCTTCATGCTGCTGAGGACATCCAGCTTGGTGAGGGCGATCTTATCCGCCCCCTGACAGGCCAGACCGTACCGACTGGCCACGCAATCAAAGGGGCCGACCCGGCGGGGACGGCCTGTGGCCGCACCGTATTCCCCGCCTGCCTTGCGCAGCTTCTCGTTCCAGTCCTCGCCCATGGCGTTCTCAGCGGCAAAAGGACCGGCACCTACGCAGGTGGAATACGCTTTCAGCACGCCCACCACATGGTCGAGGCGGCAGTTGGGGATGCCGGCCCCCAGCGGTGCGTAAGCTGCCAGCGTGTTGGAGCTGGATGTAAACGGGAAGATGCCGTAATCAATATCCCGCATAGCACCCAGCTGGGCTTCCAGCACGATGCGCTTGCCGCTGTCGTGAGCTTCCTGCAAAAAGGCCCCCACATCGCAGATGTACGGTGCAAACTGCTCCGCCTGTGCTCTGCACCAGCTCAGCAGCGCATCGTAGGACATCTTTTCCTGATGGTAGCAGCCCGCCAGCTCCATGTTCTTGGAGTCCAAAATCATGTGCAGACGGTTCTGGGTGCGCTCCTCGTCCAGATGGAGCAGGTCGCCCAAACGCAGGGTCTTTTTGCGGTATTTGTCGCTGTAAGCGTAGGCAATGCCGCGCCGGGTGGAGCCGAAGGCACTGCCCTTTTGGGCAAGGCGGTCTTCTTCCAGCCCGTCCTGCACCTTATGCCACGGCATGGAGATGGTAGCTTTGTCGGAGAGCTTCAGGTTCTTGGGGCTGATCTCCACGCCGCGGGCCTCGATGGCCTGCATCTCGCCTGCAAGATGGTCAAGATCGATGACCATTCCCGTTCCCAGCACACAGGTGACGTCCGGGTGCAGGATGCCGGAGGGCAGCAGGTTCAGGATGAACTTACCCTTCTCAGTAACAACGGTATGGCCGGCGTTGTTGCCGCCCTGATAGCGGGCGACCACATCGGCGTTTTCGGCCAGCAGGTCGATGACACGGCCCTTGCCCTCATCGCCCCAGTTGATTCCAGTAACAGCAGTCAGCATAAACTTCAATTTCCTTCTTTTCACATTTTGCGATGGCCTGCGGCAAAGGCTGTTGCGCCGCCGCAGAATCTCATCCTTCGATTTTCCTCTTGCAATTTCCAGTCGCAATTGCTATTATACGAGCAGAGAAAGAATGTGTAAAAAGTATCCTGTGTATGGCAGCGATGTAATTTTTATATGAAAGGCGGAAAAGCATCATGTATGTGGACTGGGAATATTATAAGATCTTCTATTATGTGGCGAAGTATCAGAACTTTACTAAGGCAGCGCGGGTGCTGGGCAACAACCAGCCCAATATCACCCACTCGATGAACCGGCTGGAAAGCCAGCTGAACTGTGTGCTCTTCATCCGCTCCAACCGGGGCGTCACCCTGACACCGGAGGGCGAGATGCTCTATTCCCGCATTGCGTCGGCGGCGGTGCAGATTCAGGACGCCGAGGAGGAGCTGAGTGCCAGCGCCACGCTGGAGCACGGCGCGATCAGCATCAGCGCAACGGAAACGGCACTGAACATCTATCTGTCCGAAAAACTGCGGGCCTTCCACACCGAATATCCCGGCATCCGGCTGCGCATCTCCAACCACTCCACCCCGCAGGCCGTGCAGGCCGTGAAGAACGGCGAGGTGGACTTTGCCGTTATCTCGACCCCCGCAGAGCTTGATCCGGGGCTGAAAATGGTGGATTTGATGCCCTTTTACGAGGTTCTGGTGGGCGGCCGGACCTTCACCGCACTGGCAAGCCAGAACCTGACCCTGAAAGAACTGGTCAACTACCCCCTCATCTCCCTCAGCGACGAGAGCATGACCCGCAGCTTCTACCGGCAGTTCTTCCTTGACCACGATGCCGTCCTCCGGCCCGACACCGAGGCCGCCACCACCGACCAGATGCTGACTCTTGTTAAAAGCGAGCTGGGCCTTGCTTTCGTGCCGGAACCGATGGCGAAAGCTGCGCTGGAACGCGGCGAACTCGTCCAGCTGCACCTGCAGGAGATCATCCCCCAGCGCAGCATCTGCCTCGTCTACGACCACCACCGCCCGCTGAACACAGCAGCCCGGAAATTCCAGCAGCTGCTGACCGAGCGGACCGCCCCGCCCAGAACGCAGAAATAACGCAAAAGACCAGAGCTGCAAAGCCTTTTCGGCCGAGCAGCTCTGGTCTTTTTGTCCGGGCTTATCCAGCCCCCCCTGCTATAGTTCGATCTTCTGTGCCGCCTTGGCGATGGCCCCCAGCAGGGCCACCAGCTTGCTTTCGTCCATCCGGCCGCTGTTGTTGGTGAATGCGTAGAAGCAGCCCTGCACGCAGAACGAAAGCAGGATGCCCCGGTTCAGGTCGGCTGCAAAGGTCGGGTCTGCTTCCTCGAACCGCTGGCGCAGGCCCTTTTCGATGCTGTTGGCGAAGATGCCCTGCCGGTTGCCCGAAAACAGGATATTCACGGCCCGCTGGTTCTGCACGAAGGCCTGAAACAGCTCCCTTGTCAGTGCATCGGTCTGATGCAGTGCCTCATCGTCATGGGTGTGGGGCACGCTGGCGAGGATCGACTCGACGAGCTTGTTTTCCAGCGCGTTCGCCAGCGCATAGATGTCCTCATAGTGGGCGTAGAACGTCGATTTGTTGATGCAGGCCAGTGCACACAGGTCCTTTATTTTGATCCGCTCCAGAGGGTTCTTCTCCCGCAGCTCCATGAATGCCTGTTCGATGGCCCGGTCGGTGCGCGCGATACGGATGTCCACAAAATCCACCTCTTCCGTGTTTTAGTTGATTATCCAACGGTTTTCGTCTTTCGTCGATGGACAAGCCCCCGTGGATTTTTTACAATGAAAGCAGTCCCTTATTCCTCTTTTTTATAGAGCAGCCCCTTGGCGTCCAGTGCCGCTTCGATGCGGCGGAATGCCTCCTCCGTGGGGCAGCTCAGGGTGTGCAGGTGCACACCGCCGGTCATCCGGCTCAGCAGGCACTCAGGCGTATCCGCCGCCTGCTGGATAAAATGGTCCACATCGTACCGGCTGGCGAGGTTGAGATTGCCGCGCAGCTCGCCGTAAAGCGGGTTCTCCACAGCCACATCCACCACGACGCCGCCCTGATCCACCACCGTATACAGCTCTTCCCGCATCTGGTCGGCGGTGCTGTGGACACAGGCGAGGATGCCCGTACAGCCCCGTGCAGCCGGGTGGAGCTGATAGCCCCGGGGCGTGGCGTCGATCTGGGTGCCTGCAGCCCGCAGCAGGGCCACATCGCCCACCACGATCTGCCGGGACACTCCCAGCGCACCGGCCAGCACGCTGGCGCTCAGGGGGGCGCTGGCCTCCGTCAGCCGCTCTAAAATCGCTTTTCTGCGCTGCGCAGCATTCATCTTCCGCGTTCCTCCTTTTTACACCAGCTGCAGCAGGGTAGCGTAGTTGGAGGGCAGCTGGACCTTCAGCTTCCCCCACTCCACCTGCGTCAGGATGGGCTGGCTGCCCACGCAGTCGGCCAGCAGGTCTTTCACGCCCGCGGCCTCCACCGGCAGCTGGAGCTCCATCGACACCGGGCTGTCGCCGTTGTTGTAGACGGCCACGACGGCCTTGCCGTCCAGCACCCGGGCGTAGGCGTAGCTCTGGGTGGTCAGGGTCAGTTCCTTGACCTCGCCCCAGCTCAGCGCAGGGCACTCGGCCTTCAGCCTGCCCAGTGCAGCGTAGACGCTGGTGACAGGATTCGTCTTTTCGGCGTCGGCATAGTCGGCCAGCTCGAGGCAGGGGCGGAGCGGCCAGTCGCTGCCCCACTCTTTTTTGCCCTCGATTCCAAATTCTGAGCCGTAATAGATGGACGGAATGCCCCAAAGCGTATATACTAGAAGAGCAATATGCCGGATGTGGTCGCGGTTGCGCAGCTTGTTGGGCAGACGCTCCACATCATGGTTGTCCGAGAAGTTGTAGAGCCGGGTGTCATGGCAGAGGCCCTGCAGCCGCCGCATGGTGTGGGCGATCTCAAAATAGTTGTGGTCGTTGTGGCCGCTCCACAGGCCCTTGTGCAGCTCGTAGTTGGTGACGGAGTGGAGCATCTCGGGGTTTGCCCAGCGGCTGTAGTCCCCGTGGATGACCTCGCCCATCAGCCAGAACTCCGGCTTCACTTCGTTGGCAAGGCGGCGCAGTCCCTTCATGAAGTCAAAGTCCAGCACGTCGGCAGCGTCCAGACGGATGCCGTCGATGTCGAACTCCTCCACCCAGAAGCGGACGGTATCAAAGTGGTAGTCCTGCACCTCGGGGTTGCGCTGGTTCAGCTTGACCAGCAGGTTAAAGCCGCCCCAGTTGCCGTAGGAGAAGCCGTCGTTGTACTCGTTGTTGCCCCAGAAATTCACATCGCAGAACCAGTCCTTATAGCGGGCGTTCTCGCGGTGCTCCTTCAGCTCCCGGAAGGCGAAGAAATCGCGGCCCACATGGTTGAACACGCCGTCCACGATGACCCGCTGGCCCCGCGCATGGCAGTCGGCGACGAATTTTTTGAACTCCTCATTGGTGCCCAGCCGCCGGTCTACCTGCCGGTAGTCGATGGTGTCATAGCCGTGGGAGCCGCTCTCGAACAGAGGGCCGATATAGATCGCCGTACAGCCAAGCTCCGCCGCGTGCTCTGCCCACGCATCCAGCTTCTTGAATGCCCCGGGGACAGGCTGCCCGTCATTTTCATGCGCGCAGCCGCACAGTCCCAGAGGATAGATGTGATAGAATACCGCATTGTCATACCAAGCCATTGTCTGTACCGCTCCTGTTTTCAAAAGTTCTGCCGGGCTTCTCGAAGCCCCGGTGTTGTATTCAGTATAGCACATTTTCCGACAAAAGTGTGGAAATAGTGTTGTATATTTCTCACATTATTCCCTCCCGAACCGGTACTCTCTGTAAAAATTGCGATAAAAGGAGTCTTTCGTATGAATCTTCCCTCTATCCCCCGTTCCTTCTTCAGCGGCGACTGCTTCGACGCCTACCACGTCCTCGGTGCGCACCCTTGGCAGGGCGATCGCGGCGAAGAGGGCTGGCGCTTTGCCGTCTGGGCACCCGGCGCGACCGCCGTGGAGGTCTGCGGCGGCTTTGACGGCTGGGGTGCCGGCGTCTCTCTCCAGAAGGCCGACACCGGCGTATGGAGCGGCTTTGTGGCCGGGCTGTGCGAGGGCGACCTCTACAAATACCGCATCCACGGCGCCGACGGCAGCGTCGTTATGCGGGCCGACCCCTACGCCTTTGCCTCCGAAGTCCGCCCCGCCAACGCCAGCCGCCTGACCAGGCTGGATTTCGCCTTTGACGACAGCGCATGGATGGAGCGGCGGGACAAGTGCCGCAACCTGCCCATGAACATCTACGAGCTGCACGTCGGCAGCTGGAAGCATAAGCCCGGCTCCACCCGGCCCGACGGCTCGGACGGCTGGTACGACTACGAAGAGCTGACCCGGGAGCTGATCCCGTGGCTGCTGGAGCACCACTTCACCCATGTGGAGCTGCTGCCGCTGGCCGAGCACCCCTTCGACGGCAGCTGGGGCTACCAGACCACCGGCT
>OKTU01001401.1_pt1 | contig 11619 bp, 10 predicted proteins | sample 1606311 | NCBI WGS metagenome assembly OKTU01 (sample SAMEA3879557, study PRJEB24766) | human gut metagenome | biome: human-associated habitat; feature: feces | place: USA | collected 1985/1987
GGTTGAACACAGAAAAAGAAAATCCATCCGTACTGAGACGGATGGATAATGTATATTGTTCCGATTTACTAAAGTCGATTTTATTATTCCCAGTTTCCTGCACCGTTATTAGGACTTTCAATAGAACCTACCATCAAACCACAGTATTTACCTAATTTAGTCTGAAGGTCTTTCAAGTTAGCAATTTCCTGTTTGTCAAGGCCACCCAGATAAGTATCGTATGGAGCTTTTACTTCGAACATGAAAATAGGAGCACCCGATTTAGCTGTATCGTTTTTGATAGCCATTTCAAACTGAGCACCACCTCCGAAAGGAATGTATCTCATAGAATCCGGATTAAAACCTTTTGGATAGATTGTGTCCAATACAGCTACCCACATTGTATCACGTTTAAAGTTTTCCAGTCCAAGCTTCTTAACTTCGCTGTAATTACCGGTTTTCTTAGCTTTATTGATGATATTCATTGCTTTTTTCTCAGTCATACCTTCATCCAGCTGCTTGTCTGTCAACTCACCTACTTTATATAAGAAAGGAAGCTTTTTATTTTTAACAAAATCAATCAAAGTATCAAAGCTTGCCGTATATTGACCTTTGTTAAGATTACGAAATTCCATCTGTGCTTTACGGATGTCAATCAGGCGGGCAATAACAGCTTGATCTCTTTGCTTTTTAGCTTCTTCAAAATTGATAGGCCCCATGATGCTGGTGTAGCAGATGTAGATTAAAGCAAGCGCACACAGACCTAATACGATATTAAATACTGTTTTCATGATAAATATGTTTTTTTTAGTTGTTATATTCGCATCGCAAAATTAAAATAAATAAATCTAAATTCGATGGTTCCGAGAACTTTTTTCTCGTACAAAAATGATAAATAACTATTTAGAAAGGCAAATTAAGGAAAATTTTCCTTATCAACCAACTTTTGAGCAAGAAATAGCTGTAAAATCTCTTTCGGAGTTTTTGCTTTCGCAAAGCAATGACGCAGTGTTTGTGCTGCGTGGGTATGCCGGAACCGGTAAAACGTCATTGGTGGGTGCATTGGTTAAGACAATGGACAAATTGCAGCAAAGGTCTGTTCTACTGGCTCCTACGGGGCGGGCGGCGAAGGTGTTTTCGGCTTACGCAGGACATCCGGCATTTACTATCCATAAAAAGATATACCGGCAACAGTCTTTTTCGAATGAGACTGGTAATTTTTCTATAAATGACAATCTTGCTACACATACTTTATTTATAGTAGATGAGGCTTCCATGATTTCCAATGAAGGGTTGTCCGGGGCAATGTTCGGTACAGGACGGTTGTTGGATGATTTGATACAGTTTGTCTATTCCGGTACGGGATGCCGTTTGTTATTGATGGGCGATACGGCTCAGCTTCCGCCGGTGGGTGAGGAGTTGAGTCCGGCGCTTTTTACGGACGCTTTGAAAGGATACGGTTTGGAAGTGCGGGAGGTCGATCTGACACAGGTAGTGCGACAGGTACAGGATTCCGGTATTTTATGGAATGCGACCCGTCTTCGTGAATTGATTGCGGAAGATGAATGTTATTCTCTTCCCAAAATTCGGATTTCCGGATTTGCCGATATAAAGGTAGTACCGGGGGAGGAACTGATCGATACACTTACTGCCTGTTATGAGCGGGACGGCATGGATGAGACAATTGTAGTTTGCCGTTCCAATAAACGGGCCAATATATATAATAAAGGTATAAGGGCGCAAATTCTCTATCGGGAAGACGAACTGAATACCGGTGATATGTTGATGGTGGCAAAGAATAATTATTATTGGACGGAAAAAAGCAAGGAAATGGATTTTATTGCAAATGGAGAGATTGCTGTGGTGCGTCGGGTTCGTCGTACGCGCGAGCTGTATGAGTTTCGCTTTGCAGAGGTCGTATTGACATTTCCCGACCATGAAGATTTTGAGTTGGAGGCCAATTTATTGCTGGATACACTTCATTCGGATGCTCCGGCTTTGCCGAAAACGGAAAACGACCGTTTGTTTTATAGCGTGTTAGAGGATTATGCGGATATTCCTGTTAAGAGGGATCGTATGAAAAAGATGAAGGCTGACCCGCATTACAATGCTTTACAGGTGAAATATGCATATGCTGTCACCTGTCATAAAGCTCAGGGCGGGCAGTGGCAAAATGTTTTTCTTGATCAGGGATATATGACGGATGAGTATCTGACACCCGATTATTTTCGTTGGTTATATACGGCTTTCACCCGTGCTACTCGAACGTTGTATTTGGTCAATTATCCGAAGGAGCAGTGGATATAGTGGTGATTTCTATGTGGTCTGTTGTCGATAGAAGCGGTGCTGTTGATTGGTGGTGGCAAATATAGAATGCGATGGTAAATACAGAAAAGGGAGATACTTTTACGAGTGTGCAGTATCTCCCTTTTCCTTAACTATTTTTCAAGCGGTATGAAAGTAATGGCTTGTCCTCCGCCTTTTGCCATGCGGATAGAAAGAGTATCATCGGTTGTCACTGTTTTCTCTAAGATTTCGTATGAAGTAGGATTAGTTTCCCAATCGGCATTTGCTCCGTCGGCATAGATTGTTGCTTTATACGTCTTTCCTTTTTCAAGGAAATCCAGTTTGATATCTGTTGTACGTGCTTCTTCGTTAGTTGTGGCTCCCAAGAAATATTTGTCCTTTGCTTTACGGACGATTACTACAAACTCACCGGGTTCTCCAGCCAGAGCTTCCGACCAGTCACAGTCAGCGTCGAAATCACGGAAGAATTGAAAAGCAGGATGTCCTTCATAATTTTCTATCATGTCCGCAGCCATTTGGAGTGGGGAGTAGATTACCACCCAATTGGCAATCTGCTTGGCTAATGTTGTATTGACGCGGCAGCCCTTGCTATCCATGCTATTCCACTTTTTCCGGAAAGGTGAGTGCTTGGCCCGTTCATACAGGATGTCGAAGATTCCCGGTGTATAATCCATCGGGCCGCTCAGTAATCTGGTGAATGGCAGCAGTTCGTGATGGGAGGGCGGATTTCCCGTACTCCAGGCGTTCCACTCCATTCCCCGTGCACCTTCACGCGTCATCATATTCGGATAGGTACGGCGGATACCGGTATCCTTGATCGGTTCATGCACATCGAGGGTAGTGTGATATTTGGCAGCTGTTTTTACTACGTTCCGATAGTGGCGTACGTTGTATTGCCCATGATGATTGTGTCCGGCAGGGAGCCCTCCGGCGTAGCCGGTTTTTACCGAATGTATGCCTAAATCTGCATACCATTGGTAGGCTTTGTCCAATTGATTCTCGTAATTCGGAATATTACCGCCAGTTTCGTGATGACCGATTATCTCTATTCCCTTTTCCCGGGCATAACGGGCTATTTCTTGCAGGTTGAAATCGGCATATGGCCGGGTGTAATCGAAGTTTTGTGTGCCTCCCCAATTTTCCCATCCTTCATTCCAGCCTTCAAACATCACCGCTTCAATGTGGTTGGCGGCGGCAAAGTCGATGTATCTTTTGGCATTTTCTGTTGTTGCGCCGTGGCGGTCATTGATTACCCAGCTTTCCACTCCCAAATGCATGCCCCACCAGATACCTACGTATTTCATCGGACGTATCCAGTCGGTTGTCTCCAATACGCACGGTTCATTCAGGTTTAGGATTAATCCCGAATTAATCAGCCCGACGGCTTTCGGAGCAATTTGTATGGTCCTCCAGGGAGTTTGGAAAGTTCCACCTGTGATTCGGGCTTTTACACCGTCCGGCCAGGGAGCCAGTTCCGATTTCAGCAGACAGTTGCCTGTATTTTTCAAGGTCATTTCGGGGAAGTCGGTCAGTGCCGCTTCGTGTATACTGGCATATATATTTCCTGTTTTGAATGTCATGGGCGTGTTGGCATTGTCTATTTGGCTTATGGGCTGTGTGCGGTATAGCAGTTCATAGGTGTCGAAACTGGCCGGGATTGACCAGGATGTTCCGTCTTGTGCAATATTGAAGGAGGTCAGTTCATCCGTGATAAACAGGCTGTCCGCATCGGGCACCTGGTATTCGTAGCGAAATCCTATACCATCATTGAATACTCTGAATCGAAGGGTTAGCAGAGTCTCTTTGGTGTCTGTCAGATGTACAGCCATTTCATTATAATGATTGCGTATTGATTTATTTTCTCCCCACGGTTGTGTCCATATTTCATCTTTGGAGTCGAAATCTGTTCCGGTAATGTGGAAATCTTCTGATAGGTTGATTCCGTCTCTGGCTTCGAAACCGAGAATGGAGGGAGCAATAAATGGGGTATCATTAACAGTGATATGGTAAGCCATTTGATTGCTGTCATTCAGGTAGAAAGCAAGTTTGATCGTATTATCGGGAGAGTTGATTTCTGTAGGCCGGGGACGGGTACAACTACCCAATACGCATATAAATGCAATGGAGATAAAAAGGGCTTTTTTCATTCTGTTCTTGTAGTTTATATTGTTTTACAAGTACCTTTATGATAAAGGTCAATCACTCATTGTAAGTGGTGAATTGTGCTTCAAATTTATTAAAAAATTAATAAATTTGGAGTAATTACTTCATATCTTTATGATAAGATAAGGCGTAGTTTGAAGTAGGAAAAGAAATCTATGCTCGACACTTTTCAATAAACATAGAAAGACTCGAAGTGTAGATTTAAGAGTAAAGGAGGGCTGTTTCATGTCACTTGGTGAAAATACCATTTTACTAAATGATGGTCATAAAATGCCGCTTCTCGGACTTGGAGTATACAAAGCAGATGCCGGAACAGAAGTGGAACAAGCCATTCAAGACGCCGTCTGCTCTGGTTATCGTCTGATTGATACCGCTTCCGTTTATAAAAATGAAGACGGAGTCGGACGAGGTTTAAAAGCACTTGATGTACCACGGGAAGAATTATTTATCACAACAAAGATATGGAATAATGCACAGCGTCTTGGTGACGTAGAAGATAGTTTTAACAGAAGTCTGGAAAGACTTGGACTTGATTATGTTGATTTGTATTTAATTCACTGGCCGGTTCCCGGATGTTTCACAAACACCTGGAAAACGCTGGAAAAATTACAATCTGCGGGGAAAATCAAATCCATCGGTGTTTCTAACTTCCGTATCCATGAATTAGAGTTACTAAAATCGGTTTCCGATATCAAACCTGCTGTCAATCAGGTAGAGTTTCATCCTCTGTTCAATCAAAAAGAACTGCTTTCTTATTGCAAATCAGAGGGAATTGCCGTCCAGGCTTATGCTCCGCTTGCCAGAGGTGCTTATCTGCATAGCCAGCTTCTCTTAGAAATCGGCAGCAGATATCAGAAAACAACTGCTCAGATTGGACTTCGCTGGCTGGTACAACAGGGAATATCTGCAATTCCAAAATCCACTCATAAAGACCGCATTTTAGAAAATGCAGATATCTTTGATTTTTCTTTAACCGAAGAAGAAATGAATGCGATTAATGCAATGGACATCAAACAAAGAACTGCCGGCATTCCGGAAGACATGCTTCCTTATTATCAAGACTAAAAAAATGACAGGAATTCTTTTCTATATGATTCCTGTCATTTTTCTTTTCTCCGCTCTTAATTTTTCTAATTTTTTTCTTAATATTCAGTTTCTTCTAAGCGCTTCTATCGGACTTAATTTTGCTGCTTTTCTTGCCGGATAAACTCCAAACACAATTCCAATTCCGGAAGAAAATACCGTTGCCAAAAGAATGGTAGATAATTTAATTCCCGGCGTAAAACCAAGTGTTGGAATCGAACACACCGCATAAGCAAGTGCCACACCAATTGTAATTCCAATTAAGCCCCCAATGCAGGCAATGATTGCCGACTCTGCCAAAAACTGCATCATAATCGAAGAAGTTTTTGCTCCTAATGATTTTCGGATACCAATCTCCCTCGTACGTTCTGTCACAGATACTAACATAATATTCATGACACCAATTCCACCAACCAAAAGAGAAATTCCGGCAACCAGCGAAATAAATCCGGTAATCATATTCAGCATATCATTAATAGATGACATCTGGTCCGTAAAATTTTCCATATCATAATAGCTTTCTCCCGAACTGTAATGCAATTGATTTAAAAGTGCAATTGCCGCATTTGCAACCTTTCCAGTGTCCGCACTTTTGTCCGTTGTAATATAAAGATATGCAAATGAAGAAGTATCATATCCAAATACATCCATTGCCGTATACGGAACATCCATAGACACACTCTGTTCATCTCCATATTCCATCGTGACCATGTTTCCTAAATTTTCCTGTTCTACAATTCCGATAATCTGAAAATCACCGGTACTGTTATCCGATGCAATTTCGATATTCATTCCAACTACATCGTCTGTTCCAAACATGGAAATAGCATCTTTTTTGCTGACTACGCAGACACGGTTTGCCGTATCAATATCACTTTGATTAAAATACCGTCCTCTTACCACTTTCCATTTTGAGATTTCCTGCTGTGCCGTTCCTCCACCGGTAAGATTGACCGTAAATTCCCCTTTTAATGTCTTAGTTGAACCTGCTGCTCCAAAGACCGGAGAAGTCCCTGTCACCCCATCTATCTTTGATTCAATCTGAGCAAAATCATCTTCTGTCATATACTCTTCTCTTTTTTGCCCCTCATCGCTTAAATAAAGATAAATCTGTCCTCCTGCAATGGAGTCCAGCTGTTTATTCATTTCATTTTTAAAGCCCGCTCCAACCGACATAATTGTAATAACCGAAGAAATTCCAATAATGATACCAAGCATGGTGAGCAGGGAACGTCCCTTATTTGCCCTGATATTTTGCAGAGCCATTTTTAGATACTCAAATGTCTGTCCCATCGCTATTCCTCTGTACTCCCACTTACCGCCTCTGCTTTCATTCCTGCTTCTACGCCTTCCGGAAGCTCTGAAATTACTTCATCTCCTGCTTTTAGCCCTTTTTCTACTTCTATGTAATCACTCGCTGTAACACCTGTTGTAATATTCTGTTTCGTAATCACACCATTTTTTAACACATAACAAAAAGTGCTGTCAGTCGCTGTATTCACAGCAGAGGCTGGAACACATACCACATCTTTTGCAGTATCCGTCTCAATCGAAACTTTTGCTTCTACCCCAAGGAAAATACTTTCGTCCGGATTGTCAATTTTTACTTTTGCCGAAATCACAGGTGCACCTTTTTCATTTGTCTGTGCAACCTTACTGATAGATGAAACGGTTCCCGCATAAGTATGACTTGCAATACTGATAGAAGCTTTCTGACCTTCCTTTAATTTATCATAATCGTACTTTGATACACTGACGTTTACTGCAACTTCTTCATTGCTTGAAACCGTCACCAACTCCATTCCCTGTGTTGCTGTTGTTCCTTCTGAAATTTCTTCTTTTGAAATAATTCCAGAAAATTCTGCCTTAATTCCCTGACGACCTTTTTCTAATAACTCCTGTGTACTTGCCGCCTCTAATTCTGCGAGATTGTCCGTTGCCTCCAACTGGGTCTTTGCTGCCTGTGTAAGTCCTGCATCGGAAGAACCTTCTGCTACCGTTTTCTTTTCGGAAAGTTCTGCCTGCAGTTCAGAAAGTTTTGTTGTCGCATCTTCTAATTCATTCTGCCATGCAACAATCTGTTCATCTGAATCTGCATCTTTTGCATTACTCTGTGCTTCAATCTGCTGTACATTTAACTGTGTAATCACATCATTTTGTTCATCAATATAATTCTGCTGTTCTTTTATCTGATTTTTTGTCTGCTTTAAGGCATCATTGAAATTATTTAATTGATGCTCCGCCTCCGAAGCATCTCCACCTTCTTTTTTAGTCTCTGAGATTTCCGCCGTAAGCTCTGTAATCTTTGCCTCCTGCTCCTGCTGCAATGCAGTAAGACTCGACATATTCTCCTGCATTTTTGCCAGTTCTGCCTGTGCTTTTGTCAATGCCATACTAATATCAGAAGAAGCCTTTGAAGAATCTTCCGCAAGTGTACGGGTACGGTCCGAAATAGCAGTTTTTAAAGATGCCACATACTCCTGATAATTTTTAACATTCTGCTCCAATGTTGGAAGTTCTGCCTGTGCATCTTTTACTTTTTGTGCACTCTCTACCGCCTTTTGAGCCGTATCTTTTGAGCCACTTACCGTTGCCGTTTTATTTAACTGGCTTTTTTCATTATCCTGTTCTAAAGAATCGGTTTCAAACGCAACCAGTGTATCTCCTTTTTTTACTACATCACCTGTCTGATAGGTAAGACTGGAAATGGCTGCATTGACCGGTGAAAAGTAAGTTTTTACTTTCAGGCTTTCTACCGTTCCACTTGTCTCCACCCTTGAAGTGACATCCTGTTTTTTTGCCTGTTCTACCGTAACCTGTGGCAATGAATCTGTTTGCTTTCTGCCGGATACACTTATCGCACCGACTACTATGACTACTACTATTGCTCCAACAATAATCCACTTTTTCTTTTTTGAGGACATTCCCGCCAGTTGTTTTACGTTTCTTTTTTTCATTTTATTTCCTCTCTGCTTTCCAATATTTTATCATTCTTCCGGTCAGATTCTATTTTTCCATCCAAAATACGGATAATCCTGTATGCCTGTTCCGCAATTTTGTCATCGTGTGTAATTAGAATCACGGTTCTACCTCCGCTGTGAAGGTCTTTTAAAATCTGAAGAATTTCTTTACTTGAAGCAGAATCCAGATTTCCTGTCGGCTCATCCGCCAAAATCACCGGCGGTTTTGCTGCGATTGCTCTTGCAATTGCAACTCTCTGCTGTTGTCCTCCGGACATCTCCGATGGTTTATGGTCCATTCTGTGCCCAAGACCTACCATTTCGAGTGCTTCCTTTGCCAGTTTTCTTCTCTCCTGTTTTCCAATTCCACGATAAATTAATGGAAGTTCCACATTTTCAACTGCATTTAAATTTGCAATCAAATTAAATCCCTGAAAAATAAAACCAATTTCTTTATTGCGGATTGCAGAAAGTTCATTATCTTTTAAATGCGAAACATCCTGCCCATGAAGATAATAAGAACCACTTGTCGGCACATCCAGACACCCCAGCATATTCATCAACGTAGATTTGCCTGAACCTGACTGACCAATAATTGCTACCAGTTCGCCCTCCATGATCTCAAGGTTGATATGGTCTAATGCTCGCACTTCATTTTCTCCAGGATTATAAACTTTACAAATATCCTTTAACTGTATCAGCGTCTTTTCCATCTAGGCTTCCTTTCCTGTTTCATAAATATATGTATAAAGACTTTGAGAGCAGCTCTCAATTTTCTTACTCTTTTATCATACCAATTCTTTTTTACAATTTATTTGCACAAATCGAAAATTTTTCTAAAAGCCCCTTAATGTTTCTTAAGAAAAAAGGAGTGCACTTCCCTTTAAAGTACACTCCTTTGTAAATTACCATTCAAAATCCCAGTTTTCTATTTTCTTATCACGAACCATCAGCTCTTTTACTGCATCTGCCGGTGTTTTCCCTTCAAACAGTACTTCATTGACCTGTTCAATAATCGGCATTTCCACGTGATATTTCTTTGCAAGCTCCATCCCTGCTTTTGCTGAATAAACACCTTCTACAACCATATTTACTTCTTTCATGGCTTCTTCCATGGTTCTTCCCTGTCCCATTAAGAAACCGGCTTTTCGATTACGGCTGTGAACACTTGCACAAGTAACAATCAAATCTCCAATACCCGATAAACCATAAAAGGTTTCCGCCTTTGCGCCCATTGCCACACCAAGACGTTCCATCTCGGTAATTCCACGGGTAATCAGAGCTGCCTTTGTATTGTCTCCATATCCTAATCCATCCGCAGTCCCTGCTGCCAGCGCAATCACATTTTTTAATGCCGCTCCGAGTTCAATTCCTAAAATATCCGGGCTGATATAAACCCGAAATACGGAACTCATAAAAATATTCTGTAGATATTCCGCAAGTGCTCTTGTCTTTGCCCCGACTACACAGGTTGTCGGAAGACCACGGCTTACCTCTTCTGCATGGCTTGGTCCTGAAAGCACACATGCCTGACAATTTGGAATTTCTTCTTCTATCATATCGGTCAGTGTCATCAGACTGCCCTCTTCAATTCCTTTTGCCACATTGACAATGACCTGCCCATACCGGATATGGGAAGACATTTTCTTAGCTGTCGTCCGAACTGCCACAGACGGCACAGCCATTACAATCACATCTTTATCAATCAAAGCTTCCGATAAATCAGAAGTTACATGGATTTCTTCCGGAATTTTAACCCCTGGCAGTTTTGCTTTATTTTCTCTTGCTGTTCTTAATTCCTCTGCCTGTTCTTCTCTGTGTGACCAAAGCATTGTATCATGTCCATTATTACATAATAACATTGCAAGCGCGGTTCCCCAGCTTCCCGCCCCAACTACACTCACTTTTGCCATACCCAAATACCTCCTATTTTTTACCAAATTCAATCTTGTTTTCGGTTCCGGTTGCCAGTCGTTTGATATTTGCACGATGTCTCCAAAATGCCAGAAGCATCAAAAGAAATGCAACAATATACATTTCATGAAGCACCGATGCAGGTACATCATAACGCCCCATCTGTCCAGAAGCAATCACTCCAACGACAAAAAAGAAATACGCCAGCAAAGATGCCAGAGAAACAAAATGACTTAAGAAAAATACGGTAAAAAATACAACCGCGCATAAGAAAAATAACCGCCAGTCAAATGCAATTAACATTCCTACAGAAGCTGCTATTCCTTTTCCTCCCTTAAAATTCATATAAAACGGGAAATTATGTCCCAATACACAACCCGCTCCGGCATACAATTTTAAAAGCATAATCTGTTCCGGAAATGCTCTTCCAAAAATCAGACTGACCAGTAAAATAGCCAGGATCGCTTTTAAACAGTCTCCTGCAAGAGTAATTGCTCCTGCTTTCTTTCCAAGCGTACGCAGTGCATTTGTTGTTCCTGCATTTCCACTTCCATATTTACGGATGTCAATTCCATTTCTCTTTCCATAAAAATAACCGGTCTGAAACAATCCGAATCCATATCCGATTACAAGACATACGATTTTCGCCCACATATTTTTGTTACTCCTTATCCTTTCTCTCACGAATCAGGAATTTTAAAGAAGTTCCTTTAAATCCAAAGGCCTCTCTGATTTTATTTTCCAGATATCTTGTGTAAGAAAAATGCATTAACTCTTTATCATTTACAAAAATAACAAATGTTGGCGGTTTTACAGAAACCTGTGTCATGTAGAATAATTTCAGACGTTTTCCTTTATCCGAAGGTGGCTGCTGCATTGCCACGGCTTCTGTCATAATCTCATTGAGTACACCGGTCTGAATACGAAGGGTCTGATTTTCAAGCACCATATCAATGGTTTCAAATAATTTCGGAACTCTCTGTCCGGTTTTTGCAGAAATAAATAAAATTTCTGCATAAGGCATATAAGAAAGGATTTCACGCACTTTATTAGTAAACTTATAAATAGTCTTATCATTTTTCTCAATTGCATCCCATTTATTGACTGCAATAATGACACCTTTTCCTCTTTCATGTGCGATTCCGGCAATCTTTGCATCCTGCATACGTCGTTATGATAGTTGTTACTATGAATATTATTCCGCTTAATCCGG
>OKTU01001403.1_pt1 | contig 11602 bp, 10 predicted proteins | sample 1606311 | NCBI WGS metagenome assembly OKTU01 (sample SAMEA3879557, study PRJEB24766) | human gut metagenome | biome: human-associated habitat; feature: feces | place: USA | collected 1985/1987
GATCAGGTGTGCATACTATAATTTATTTAGTATAAAATGACATATGTCTTGGTTTTGAACGAACCGTTTTACTATAAGAATCGTAAATCAGGACAAAGGAGTCGAGGATGTAAATATGAAGAACGATTTGAAGCATCTAAGAAGAAGCGAATTGATCGATCTGATCTATGAGATGAAGAAGCGGGAGATAGAGCTTCAGACCAGGCTGGATGAGGCAGAGGCAAAGCTTCAGGCCAGAGAGATCACGATGGAGAAAGCAGGATCGATCGCTGATGCGGCAGTGGAGCTAAGTGGCGTATTCCAGGCGGCACAGGAAGCTGCGGATACCTATCTTAAATCGATAAAAGCAAAGGAAAAAGAATTGGCACACCTGACAAAGCAGGCCAAGAAGAACATGCGAGATTAGAGTAGTGAAGAAGAAGGAAAAACTTTCAGTTGATATCCCTACAATAGAAGAAATTGAGAACGAACAGAAGAGGCTGAGACACCGGGCGGTATATCAAAGAACACTCCGCGGTACGATCGCAGTGCTGCTTGTAGTTGCGGCAATTTCTGTTCTTGTGGCAACCCTGTGGATGCCGGTTTTGCAGATCTACGGTTCTTCCATGTCACCGACATTGGAAGCCGGGCAGATTGTAGTATCGGTGAAGACCAATCAGTTAAAAACCGGAGAGGTGGTTGCATTCTGGCAAGGAAATAAGCTTCTTGTGAAGCGTGTGATCGCAGGTCCGGGACAGTGGGTTGATATTGATATGGATGGAAATGTGACGGTTGACGGAAAAGAACTGACAGAAGACTATTTAGATGTGAAAGCACTGGGAAATTGTGATGTAGAGCTTCCACATCAGGTAGAGGAATCACGTTGGTTTCTTATGGGAGATAACCGAGACGTATCCGTAGATTCAAGAAGTGCTGCGATTGGTGATGTTTCAAAAGATCAGATTGAAGGAAAGATTGTATTTCGAATCTGGCCATTGAAAGAATTTGGAAGTATGCAATAAAAAACTTGGAAACAAAAATAAAAGATGGTATCGAAGGGAAGGACGGAAAAGGAATAAGACAGCAGATACGAAACCGGAAGAAGGCTGAGTAATGCAGAGAAATTGGAGAACAGAGTATTTCAAAAACTTAATAAAAGATAAGACCAGAACAAAAAGATGGAGAAAGGTATTGCTCTGTCTTTCTTGTGTTGTAGTTTTTTGGACAGTTTATGCACTGATTCTACCGGCTATCACACTGGAAAGTAAGAAATGTAATATTGAAGAGCATACGCATAGCGCGGAGTGTTATTCAGAGAGTCAGGAACTGATCTGTGGGAAAGAAGAACATGTCCATACGGCGGAGTGTACGTCGATAAGTAATAATGACTCGTCCAATTCGGGGGAAGATGCAGGAACTGTGCCAGACACTTCTGGGAATGATGCGAATGGAAACGAAGAGGGGAAAAATACTCCAGAAGAATCTGTAATACCAGAGGAATCCGTAGTACCGGCGGAACCAGAGACGTCAAGTGGAACGGGAACAACAGAAACACCTGGTGAGACAGGGGAGTATGTGCTGAATGACCATACTGAACAAATCACATCAGTTACATTCACATATAAAAAGGACGGCAAAGAAGTAGAAGTTGATAAAGGACAAACAATCGATACTCCAGATGATTTGAGCATGAATATCAAAGTTGTATTTACATCTATTCCGGTAGCAACTTTAAAAGATCATAATGGAAAATTTGTTTATAATCTTCCTAAAGAATTTCAAATTAAAGAGACAACTACAAAAAATATGACACAAGGTAGTGATGTGATCGGAACAATCACTGTGGATACAAATGGAAAAGTAGTTGTTGCATATAACGATGAATATTTAAAAAAATTGGGTGCGAGTTCAACAATTAGTGGAAATTTCTTCGCATCTGCTGAACTCAAATTAAACTCAGTAACAGAGGAAAATGGACAGACAACCGTCAAGACACCAAACGGTGATATCAAAATCAATTTAGGCATGGATTATAATGAACACTATGGAACGGTTGCAGTAACCAAGCAGTGCAGTAAAGGAGATAAAAGCGGTGATTATATTAAATCATATATGTCTTTTTGACTATCTTTTTATATCTTCTCAAATGTCCGCAAAGCCTTATTTTATAGGCTCTACGGGCATTTTGCTTTTGTGGTAAACCTCACATATCTAGGTCTATCTTCTTATATTTTCGCTATCAAGCGTGGTTAAAATCGTGGTAAATACTTCTTATGCGATTAGACGCTGAACCTCTGATTTTGCGGTATCTATGGACGCATGAGCATACCAGTTCATTGTGATACTGATGTTTGAATGTCCCATGATATACTGTAAATCTTTCGGGTTCATGTTCTTGCTTGCCAGTCTTGTGCAGAACGTATGGCGTAGCGTATGTGGTGTGATATGTGGCAAGGGGTTATCCTTGTGGTGTTTGTTATATTTCTTTACCATACGGACAAATAAGGCGTTGTAATCAATCGCAACTTTGGGCTTGCCTTTATGATTGACAAATAAGAAATTGCTCTGTCCGTCTATCACAAATGGTTCTGCCTTTGGGCGTTTCTTCATAACCCGTTGAAATGCCTGTATTGTTTCTCTACTTAATGGCACTTGTCTTATTCCGCTTTTCGTCTTAGGCGTTTCAATATAATAGCCCTGTTCCTTGCTCTTTAGTAACTGGTGGTCGATAATTACAACTTCATTCTTGAAATCAATATCAGCTACTGTCAGTCCGCACAGTTCCGAGATACGAAGTCCTGTCTTTAACAGTATCAGCACATCATCATAATACTTGTGATACACGTTATCCGTCTTGATGAATGAGAGTAAGGCTTGTTCCTGTTCCTCTGTCAATGCGACTTTCTCTTTGGTATCATTTTCTAGGACTTCACTCAACTTGAAATCAAAAGGGTTTTTCCTTACACAATCGTCTTGTATGGCGATATAGAATGACGCTTTTAACGAGCGTTTATGGTTGTTAATGGTGTTATAGGAAAAGCCTTTGTCTTTCATGCGTAACGCCCATTCTTTAGCGTCAGAGGGTTTTATCGTATCAATGCTCCTAGCACCTAACTTGTCCTCTTTCAATAACCGCATGAGTTGTTCCCGTTGTTTCTGTGTGCTTTTCTTCACATTTGCCCTCTGTGCGTTCTGTTTGGCGTAGAGTTGGCAAAGCGTCATTTTCTTGCCTGTGCTGTCGATACCGTCCTCAATATCCCGTCTTATCTGCTGTTCCAGTTCACGAAGTGAGGGTTTTTCCCGTTTTCCCTTTGGTGTCGGGTCTGTGGGTGTCAATCTCCAAGCATACACATATTTTGTGTTTCCAAATGCGTCTACATATTTATATAAGTATTTTCCGTCTGTTCGTTGGCTCTCTCCAGTATGCAGGATACGTCCTTTGTTATCCCGTCTTTTTTCTTTCATGGTGTCTGCTCCTTTCCTTGTTGGAAAGAGCCTTGATATGACTTGTGTTCATCATAACACATACAAGGCTCATTTGCATTAGATTGCGTCCAATTTGTCAATGACCTTTTCAAACTGTCGGCGTTTAATCTGTATGCGGTTGCCATTCATAATGAGCCAGCCAGCGTCCTTGTTTTCCTCTGCCAAGCGTCTTAACTTGTTTTCTCCGATACGGAAATACTTTGACGCTTCTTCAATGGTAAGGGTGTATTTTTCCCATACGGGAATATCGTTGTTATTCATCAGATACCCCCTTTCCCATGTTTCGTGTCATACTGGATATAGGGGATAAGGTCGGTGCGGTCTATCCTCTGTAAGTGGGCGGTTAATTTACTGGAAAGGGAACTGCTGTATCTTGCCCTGTCAAGCATAGTTCCCACTTTTTCCAGTCCACCTAATGCATCATGTTCTTCTAAGAAATAAAAACTTTTGACAGCAGAAATCACGCCACCCTCTGTGAGCCATTGCTGTGTTTCCTCAAGGGAATTATGTAGTTTCGGTACTTGCAGTTTCAAGACTTCCACAGCCCCTAAAAATCGTTCCCAAAACCGACACGTTTTCCATCTGCTCTTATTACTTTCATTTCTGTTTGGCACGACAAAGCGTAGGTTGTTTGCTAATAGCCCGAAAGCCAGTTCCCCAAGTTCCAGCGGTCTGTCTTTGAATGTCATGGCAAAAACATGAGCCTTATCATCACGCAGTTGCATTTCTGTCCGTTTCCAACTGCCGACTTCATCAAGTGTCTTATTATGTTTTGAACAGACTTCCTTATCCTTATCATAAAAGCGGTAGGATAATCCCGATTTACCAGCACCGATATAAACAGTCTTTGCGGTGTCGAAATCATCAAACTTGCTTTCGTCAAAGTGGTAGCCCTCACTATTAGAAATAAATTCCTCTTTTTCGCATTTCTTCTTTATCTGCTCTATGGTAAAGAATGGCTTTTCGTTCTTATCATCAATGGCAATATCAAGTCTTGTGAAATGAAAGTTATCCAGTCCGTATCTTCGCTCACAGCGTCGAAACATATCCCCAAAGGTATAATTCCTACTGTCGAGAATACGGAAAATATCATCACAACCTCTGCCAGTCATAACAAGATAACAGCCTAGCCCCTGTGGGTTATCCTCTGTCTTTCTTGCGTCCCCCGATACATAAATATCTCCAATCTGCCAGCGTGCTTGATAAGTCTTGAATTTTATCATTGCTGGATAAACATTGAAAATGTCAGTCGGTAAACCTAAAATGTGCATGATAACATCTTCTGCGGTTGCAGTATCAAATACAATGCTGATGTAATCAATCTTAACGGATAAATTTTTGTGTGTAGTTATAGTGCATTGCTCCTTTCGTATGCCCCGTTTTTTGCGGGTAAAAATCGTGTTTTTTCCTTTATTTATCACAGTTTCTAGGTACTATGACATGTATACGCAGGGCGGTGTTACTTGAAGAAGAGAAAGACAAAGAAATCATTCCCAAATGGAAAAATGCGAATGGATCACTTGTTGATTTCTGTAGGTTAAGGCCTTAACAAAATCCAAACCTTTCTAGCAAAAAATCCTTCAATTATAAGCAGCAGCTGGAAAGGTTTGGATTTTATTTAAGTTTGGATACTCGTGGAAATCCAAACGTTTGGATTTCCACGACAAGACATTTTACCGTTATGGAACAAAACATCAGGAGTGCACCCAGCATGACTGCCGTTATCTGATCGGCAGCGAGCAGAATGAGCCGCAACTGGAATGGAACAAGGAGATGCACGGATTGTTCCAGGAGATGCTGCATTACCGAAATGGGTTGGGGGAGAAAGAACTTGATCCGATAATTGTTGAGGGATTCGAAAAAAGGTATGACGAAATCCTGAACAAGGCGGAGAAAGAATATCAGGATGAGCCGCCGACTGAGTATTATAGGGAAGGGTATAATCTGTTTCTCCGGTTAAGGGAATATAAAGAAAATGAATTATTGTTCCTGCATGATAAACGGGTTCCAGCCAATAATTCCCTATGTGAAAGATTGGCAAGAGTCTATAAACGAAAACAGAAGCAGGCAATTACTCTGCGAAGCCAAGAAAGTTTAAACGATATTTGTGATGGCTTGAGCATAGTCTATTTGTTACGCTCACAAAATGTAGATGTATATCAGAAGATATCAGAAATATATGAACGGAAACGCCCGCCAAAAATAAAACAGGAAAAGGTTGTTGCTAAAGCTTAATGCCAAAGCAGCAACCTTTTCTTTATTATACAGATGGCGTGGGTGTGAAAAGTAACTATCAGATGAAGCAATGTGGTGTATAATGAGGTGGCAGAGGATGAAAAACAGGGTAAAGAGGGAATGAATATGAATCCGGTAATTGTAAGAAATGTCAGGATAGGCGAGGGGATGCCGAAGATCTGTGTCCCGGTCGTGGGAAGAACGAGGGCAGAGATCAGGGAAGCGGCGGCTTATGTGGAGCTGAACCGGAGAATGTCCGGGGCGGGATATATTGATATGGTGGATGTGGAGATGTTTTCAGGAGATGATACGGTGTCGGCGCTTGTACGGTGTGCCCATGCCTGTCAGGTGAAGGTGGTGGGCTCTAACCATGATTTTCAGAAGACGCCGGCGAAGGAGGAGATTGTGGCGAGACTTCGCAGGATGCAGGAACTGGATGCGGATATCCTGAAGATTGCGGTTATGCTGCGAAGTAAGAAGGATGTGCTGACACTGCTTGCGGCGACGGAGGAGATGTGCTCCGAATATGCCAACCGCCCGGTGATCACCATGTCCATGGACGGGATGGGGGTTATCAGCAGATTGTGCGGGGAGGCGTTCGGTTCTGCGGTGACGTTCGGATCGGCAGGGAAGGCGTCGGCGCCGGGGCAGGTGGAAGCAGGAGAGCTCAGGCGTGTGTTTACGCTTCTGCATGCTATAGTATAAGCCGCAAGAGGCTTTTTTCCTTTAATTTCTCTTGTATTTTTCTATAGTTTGTGAGGTTTTCCAGACCGGTATGCATGATATAATAAACAGAGTATACGGGGCCTTTGTAGCAATATTAAGAGATGAGGAGGTTTATATGGTCAGGATAAAAGGTAAAAAGTTTCTGGCAATTGCAATTGCCGGAGCAGTGTTTGTCGGCGGTGTGTTCCCGGAAACAGCCTGCGCCGCAGAAACAGCGGAAAGCACAAGTGATGTACAAGTGGAAGAAACGAAGCAGCAGAGCGTAAAAAGCATTCAGGAGAATCTCCTTGAAGCTTATAATACAGGTTTTGAAAGCTCTGACAGTAATGGCTTATACTGGTGGAGTGACGGAAACTGGGGAAAGGAAAATATTGCACAGAAAGCATATGAGGGAGATCAAAAGCCGGCGGAAGACAGCGGAGGTTATTATGTGGAAGTGACGCCGGACGGTGAAGGAATCGGTACGGCACAGATATGTGCCGGAGATATCGCATCTATTCTGGAACCAGAGGTATCCTATGAGTTCTCTTTCTATGCAAAAGCAGACCCCCAAACGCCGGAGGGAACGGTGGAGCTGCAGATTACAAGTGCAAGTTCGGATTGGGCTTCTTCACAGGCAGCAGCGGTAACTTATGACAGCAAAGTTATATTGGATGAAAACTGGCAGTCCATCAGCGGTACATTCATTATTCCGGCACATGAGAAGCATGAACAGGTGAAGATTGAATTTAAAGGCAGCAAAGATCTGACTTTTTATGTAGACGATCTTAAAATAGGAGGAAAAAAGGCAGAAGTGAATCAAGGGGATAACCTTGTGAAAAATCCGGGTTTTGCAGATGAGGATCTGTCTGTTTGGAAAAAAGGCTCGGGCGGGGCAGCGATTACGTCAGAGACATCCGGTGAAGCTATACCAGACGGCATTGCCACGTATGGTGCAATTGGAAACAGGACAAGCAGCCAGGAGTGTTTTGCGCAGGATATGACAGGGATTTTGCAGTCAGGGAAAACCTATGAATATTCTTTTTGGGTGAAGCTTGACGGGGAAGACTACAGGGACGCGCCGGCAGACCAAAGAGAAATATCTTTTGCGCCATATGTATCTGTAGGCAGTAACCAGACATATTGGGATTCTTATTCTTCGGGGATTCTGGACGATAACTGTGTCAGACAGATTGAGGCCGGAGTGTGGACGAAGTTTAACGGAATCTTTAAACCACAGTTTGAAGGAGAGGCAGAGGAGCTGGTGATTCGTATCCTGGAACAGGGAACGAATTATGGAAGCGGCGACTGTGTAAAGGGCAGATACTATGTAACAGGTGTTGAGATGCGGGAAAAGGTGGAAGAACAGAAGGAAATAGAATCAGATATTCCTGATTTGAAATCCGTAGTGTCAAGTGCGGATGGATTGGGAGCAGATGCTTATACAGGTACATGTATTGCCAATGGACATTTATCTGACGGCACACTTATGAAACTGGTTGAAAAGCATTTTAATGCAGTGACTTTTGAAAATGAACTGAAGATGGATGCTGTGTTCGGCTATCAGAATGACGCGCCTCCTGAGATGGAATCTGTTACCTGGACGCGCGCAGACGGAACAGTAATGAGCGGATATCAGGTTCCGAAGATGGATTTTACACTTGCGGAGAAGATACTTGCTGTTATAAAGGACTGGAATGATAAGAATCCGGAGTCTGCAATTAAGATCAGGGGCCATGTGCTTGTATGGCATTCCCAGGCGCCGGAGTGGTTTTTCCACGAAGACTGGAACAAGGATAAGCCGTATGCATCCAAAGAGGTTATGGATGCCCGCCAGGAATGGTACATACAGAGCGTGCTGAATCATTTCCTTGGCAAGGATAGTCCATATAAGGATATGTTTTATGGCTGGGACGTAGTGAATGAGGCGGTCAGCGACAGCACCGGCACCTACCGGAAGGAGGATGAGAAATCCAGCTGGTGGAAGGCTTATGGGGATCAGGACTTTATTATCAACGCCTTCCGTTACGCCAATCATTATGCGCCGAAAGGACTGGAACTCTATTACAATGATTATAATGAATGCTCAGGCAATAAGGTAGATGGTATCGCGAAGCTTCTTACAGAGGTCAAATCGCATGAGAAGGATGCCGATCTTCCGACCAGAATTACCGGTATGGGCATGCAGGCACACTATGATATGGCCGGACCTACGGCGAACCAGATTAAGAATGCGGCCGTCACCTATGGAAAAATCGTGGGTAAGGTTCAGTTTACAGAACTGGATCTTAAGTCGAGCAATGAATATGATGGAACGGATGCCACACGGGCCGGTGAGTATACGAAGCAGGCATATCGTTATAAAGAGATCTATGATGTGCTGAAGGAAGTAGATGCCATGGATGGTATTGACATCAATGGTATGACAGTATGGGGTGTGATTGACAAATATTCCTGGCTGCAGGACAGCAACTCCGCGGGAGGGGGTTCGGATGGTTCCAAGAAACACGTGCCTCTTTTGTTCGATGATGATTACAAAGCAAAACCCGCGTTTTACGCGTTTGCAGACGATACCAGACTTGAGCCTTATATCAATAATGTTGTAGTAATGCAGGCTCTCGGGGGAGATGATCCGTATGCAAAGAGTAAGACCTATCAGATAAGCGGTATAGACGATGTAGATGCTTCCTTCCAGATCGTATGGGAAGAGAATCAAATGAAGATAAAAGTAACGGTTAAGGATGAAACAGAAGATGGAAGCGACGGCGCCGACCTGTATCTGGACTGGACGAAAGGTTCTGACGGGACTGCAAAACCGGAGAAGATGACAATCATGCGCAGTGACGCCCAGAAGATAGACGGAGGTTATATTGCCGAGTTCACGGTGGGCAGAGAACTAAAAGCAGCCGACAGGTTTGCGTTTGATGTGGTTGTTACGGATGGAGAGAAGAAGGCGGCGTTTAATGATAAGAAGATGTCACAGGAGGATAGCAGCCGGTATTTTGCAGTTGCCATGACAAAGCCTTATATGACCGTAAGCAATGGCACGATTGCCATAGATGGAGAAGAAGATGCATTGTGGGGGAAGGTCGCCGCGGTACCTCTTACAATTGTCACGGGAGTTCCGGAAGCTTCGGCGGCAGGAAAGTTATTGTGGGATAAGGATTATCTGTATCTGTGGATGGAAGTAAAGGATTCTTCTCTGGATAAGTCTTCCGAAGCAGCGCACGTGCAGGATTCTGTGGAGATATTTATAGACGAGAATAACCATAAGACAGACGGCTATGAAGAGGATGACAAGCAGTATCGTATTAATTATGAGAATGAGCCGAGCTTTAACGGTCAAAAATGCATAGCAGATAACCTGATCTCACAGACAAGAAAGACAGAAGACGGATATATTGTGGAGGCTGCCTGCAAATGGACGGATATAACGCCGGAGGCAGGAACAGAGATTGGTTTTGACATGCAGATCAATGACGGAAAAGGCGGGACACGTATCGGTACGGTAAGCTGGTATGATGAATCCGGACAGGGGTGGTCCTCACCGGGAGTATTCGGCACGATTCTTTTGTTAGACAATAGCACGCAGAAGCCGGGCAGTACAGGGAAAGTAGAAGGGAATACTTCACAGCCGGGGAACAATGCAACGAAGGCTCCAAGGACAGGAGATGAGAACAGACTGGGACTATGGTCTGCATTGCTGGCCATTTCCTGCGGTGCGGCGGGAACCGTGGTTTACCGTAGAAAAAGAAGACTAACTATTAAAGAAAGTCAATAAATAGTTTCAAAAACAGAGATGTTTTGAGTATAGTGGCGATGACTTATTCATCGCAATCAGTACCTTGAAAATTGCATGACGAACAGAGTGTCATTGCTGGCACTCTGAAAGGAGATATTTACAGAATCAGTTAAGCTGCTGGCTGATATGTTCGTCCTGATTTTTCCATTGCGAAAATTAGACGCACAAGCTTTTTCGTAGCATGAGATAAGGCAACATTGTAATGCTTACCTTCCGATCGTTTTTTTGCAAGATATGCACTGAAAGATTCATCCCATTGGCAAACATACTTTGTGGCATTATAAAGGGCATATCGAAGATAACGTGAGCCACGCTTTTCCATGTGAGAATAACAGTTATTTAATTGCCCTGATTGATAGGTGGAGGGAGACATACCTGCGTAAGCGAGTATCTGATCGGCTGAATCAAATCGGTTAAAGTCCCCGATTTCAGCAAGGATCATTGCACCCATTCGGTAACTGATACCAGGAATCGTCAGGATAGGAGAATGGATTTCCTCATCCATGATCTGTTTAATGGCTGCTTCGATTTCGTCAATCTCTGCTGTTAATTCTTGAATAAGTTTGATGGTGTGCTTCAGCTCCAGAGATTTTGCAGGCATAACAGAGCCAATAGAGCTTCTAGCAGTTTCACGAAAAAGAATAGCGGTCTCTTTCCCATAACGCCCCTTTGATGCTTGGGATAAGAGATTACTCAGTTTTGTAAGGTGGGAAGCAGCGATCTGTGCAGCTCCCGGAAATTCAGAAAGCAAAGCATATACAGAGGAAAGATGAAGTGAGGGAACCAGTTTCTCCAGTTCAGGAAAAAGGATATTTACCAGTCTGGAAACAGAGGTTTTGAGTTTTGCCCGTTCTTTTACCTTATCGAAACGATAACGAGTGAGTGACTTTAACTCCTCATTGTGGTAAGATATATCTGAGTAGGACTTTAAGTTCATATCGGACATAATCATAGTAGCAATGGTACGGGAATCAACTTTATCCGTTTTCGTCTTTCTAAGGCTTAGACTTTTTCTGTAAAGATTGGTATGTAACGGATTGATAACGTAGGTCGGCAAACCTTTATCAAGAAGGAATCCCAGAAGATTGTAACTATAGTGTCCGGTGGCTTCGAGTCCTACTTTTACTTTTGTAAAATCATCTGAAACAGATTCAATTCTTTGAAATAAGGTGTTAAAGCCTTCATGATTATTGGAGATAGTAAAAGGATTAAATAATATTTCTCCATCTGAGTTTATGATAAAACAATCATGCTTATCTTTTGCGATATCAATCCCTACGTAAATCATAAAAATTCTCCTTTGAAAAAAATTTGATACTGTTTAGGACCACTGGTACTCTTTGCGATTGTAACCTCGTTCTAAATAAACCGTCATGCGGTATCTAACTGATTAAC
>OKTU01001408.1_pt1 | contig 11569 bp, 14 predicted proteins | sample 1606311 | NCBI WGS metagenome assembly OKTU01 (sample SAMEA3879557, study PRJEB24766) | human gut metagenome | biome: human-associated habitat; feature: feces | place: USA | collected 1985/1987
TTCCCGCAGCGCCCAGACGGAGCGGTAGGTATTGCCGAAGATGTAGTGATCCACCTCGAACTTCACCACGCCCGGTGCGATGCTGTCCAGATAGGTGCGGATGAACACCTCCTGCGGGGTGGGAGTTCTCTTACGAAACAGGTTCTTCATGGGCATACCTCCGCTTCCGCAGCTAACCACCGCGCTCCGTCCACAAGGTCGAATACCTCATGGGTGGCATCCTGTTCAAAGTAGATGGCCAACAGCTCCAGCAGCGCCTGTCCCTCGGCACGCCGGACGGCAAAGCCGCTGTCGCGGAGCTGCTGCTCCACTGTGGTGAAATTGATAGCGCCATCCGTCTTTCTGCGCCGCAGCACGAAGCAGAACTGCCGCGAGGAGGCCATCATGGTCTGCACATCGTCCAGATGCCGTCGGTCCTGTGCCAGCAGCGCACGGATGGCGGGGTTCTCCTCCCGCTCTATCCGCTGGCGGTAGAAAAGCCGATTGTCCTGAAAGGACTCTTTGGAGTCCAGCGCCAGCATCTCCACCTCCGCCATGCCTTTCAGCACACCCAGCAGCGCCGTCACCCGTCCGCGGACACCGGCTTCCGGCAGCACGTTCAGGTTGGTGGGCTGCACAAAGTAAAACGACAGCTCACCATCTGCCGTCTGTACGCTGCTGCCCGTTATACTCTCGATGCCCACCAGCTGCCTGGTGGACTTTTTCTTTCTCATGTCTGCTCCCTCCATTCATAGTATTGCTGCCGCAGAAAGAGAAAACAGGCGGCGCGGTGCAGGAAATCCAGAATGCTGGAGCCATCCACCTGAATGGTGAGGAAGGCATACAGCACCGTGACTACCAGCAGTCCCATGCCGAGTCCCTGTGTCAGCGCCAGCACAGAGAGCAAAGCGCCGATGCCGATCACGGCGATGTCCCGCAGCAGCCAGAGCCACAGCATGGGCTTGGCTTTCAAGTTTTCAGGGTAAATAAACATTTTGTTCCTCCAAAGCAAAACCGCTGCCGAGAATCTCAGCAGCGGTTCGCGCGATGTATTTCTTATTCTTCACCAACGCCGGCGTCCTTTGCCAGCACCTGCCGGATGCAGTCCAGGAAGAAGGCATTCTGCTTGATGCCGTTCCGCTTGAGGTATGCCTTGAGCTGCTCAAACAGCTCGGTGGGCACCTGAAACGCCACCGTCCTCACATTGTCCTTGTCCATCTTCGCATTGTCCTCCAGTTACTATATATTTGGTTAGAGGCGTGGCAGCCAGCCACGTCTTTTCCATCTTATTGCCTAAGCTGGTAAAATGAGAGCGCAATGGCCTGACGGTGTCCTCCAAGGACTTAGCGTCCGTTGAAATGTCAGTCAGCCGCCTCTCATTCCCAGCGTTCGATTTGTGTAGGTAGAACCGAAGCGTTCGTGTTATCAGACTGATAGAATCGGCAATGAGGAAAGGTGGCCCCGCCACATTGCTAACCCATAACAAGGAGTGATTGCATGAACAACTTAGCCGGCATTGATGTTTCCAAGGGAAAAAGCATGGTTTCTGTTCTTCGCCCTTTTGGCGAAGTAGTGGCTCTGCCTTTCACTGTACAGCACACCCCCAGTGAACTCAGAGAGCTGGCAAACTATCTGAAAAGCCTGGAGGGTGAAACAAGAGTAGTTATGGAGCACACTGGGCGATACTATGAACCGATTGCGCAAGCACTCCACGATGCAGGGATTTATGTCTGTGCCGTCAATCCCAAATTGATTAAAGACTACGGAAACAACTCCCTTCGTAAGGTCAAAACGGACAAAGCGGATTCCAGAAAGATTGCTCGCTACGGGCTTGACAACTGGGCCGACTTACGCCCGTATTCTTCTATGGACACCATTCGTTATCAGTTAAAGACTATGAATCGGCAATATGGTTTGTTTTCAAAAAATAGGACAACATTAAAAAACAATCTCATATCACTGCTTGACCAAACCTATCCCGGCGCAAACGCTCTTTTTGACAGTCCAGTCCGTGACGATGGAAGCCAGAAATGGGTGGACTTTGTTGCATCCTTTTGGCATGTAGACTGCGTATGCAGCATCAGCTTAATCGCTTTTACAGAAAGGTATCAGAAGTGGTGCAAGCGCCACGGTTATAACTTCAGCAACAAAACGGCAACAGCGATTTATGAAGGGGCTAAGAAAATCTTGGTTACAGTGCCCAAAAATCCCACGTCGAAATTCCTCATCCAACAAGCAGTGGAGCAACTGAATGCCTGTTCGAAGAGCGTCGAAATGCTCCGCATCGAGATGAATCATCTGGCATCCCAACTACCGGAATATCCTGTCGTCATGTCGATGTATGGTGTCGGAGAACGGCTTGGGCCTCAACTCATAGCAGAGATCGGTGATGTAACTCGCTTTGCTCACAAGGGATCGCTGTCAGCATTTGCGGGCGTTGATCCTGGCGCAAACCAATCCGGAAACATGGAATTGAAGAGCGTACGTTCTTCAAAATGTGGTTCTCCTGCTTTGCGCAAAGCACTATTCAACGTTATGGATTGCTTAATTAAGAAACAACCGATGGACGATCCCGTATATCTTTTCATGGACAAGAAACGTGCTGAAGGCAAACCATACTTTGTCTACATGACTGCTGGAGCCAACAAGTTTCTGCGGGTTTACTACGGTCGCGTTACAGAATACTTGAAATCTTTAGACACCACACAATAACTCTTCCGAGCCACACCATAGGCCAGCGTTGATGACGGTGGCCTTTTTGTCATGCTCTTTTACTCAACTAAGCAGCTATCGGGATTATTCAATTAGCACTTGACATTTTATTTGTAGGCATTTCATAAAATTTGGTAATAAGCACGGTCATGTACCGGCTCAGTGTCTCGCCAGATTCCGCCTGACGCTGCCGCACCTTGTCATGCAGCTCCACGGGGATCTGCGCGCAGAGGTTGCGCGTTTTTTCTGCCATAGCAGTTCCTCCGATCTTTTTAATGGTAAAGCTAAGATACCCGAAAGCAAGTGTGAAAGCTATTACCAAAGCCAACTAAAAATCCCATTCCAAATCAAGCGTAATGACCATAGCCACCCGTTGCATGAGGTATTCCACGCAGGGGATTGCAACGCTGTTGCCGAGGGCTTTGTAGCGCGCGGAGTCCGAAGCGCCGGGAACATCGGTCCAACCGTCTGGGTATCCCTGGAGCCGTTCGCACTCCAAAGGCGTGAGGCGGTGAATGAGATTCCGGCAGTCCGCATCCCAGGCAGAGGTTGGCTGGCAGATGAGGTCTGTAGCGTCCTTGTGCTGCCGCGCGCTCTCCGTGGAGGCGATCTCATCATCCCTGAACTGATCTACCCGCTGGCGGGCATAGACGCTGTGGCGATCCGTGGCGGTCAGGGTATAGGAAATATCCCGCTGCCAGCCGAAGCCGTTGCCTCCGTTTTGCGGCGGTCAATGGCGTTGCCTGCAATGCAGATGACCTCCTCCGGCACCTGTTGAACAATCGAGGTGTTCAAACCGCCCGTACCCATTCTGGCTGAAAGCGTTGGTGCTATCTTATGGGGGCCTGTATAGCGGCTGTCTATTCCATAGTTTTCATACAGTAAAGGCTTTCCCGGACGCAGCACCAAAGGCTGGTGTCCATGCTCCTGTGCCCGCAGGGTTCCGGTGACATTCTCACTGCACTCCATGATCTGCCCACCTTGATCATTGATGCAGAGGATGCTGGGCATACAGTTCCCGCTGGGGCTGCCTTTCAGGGTAGGCGATACGCCTTCCTGATATCCGATGGTTCCGGCGCTTGCACCTGCTCCAGCAGAAAATCCAGCGACAAAGGTTTGTTGTTTCAACCCCGGCTGAGCCTGTAGCGCGCCTGCTACATCATGCAGGTCACGCACCTCGTCCCGCTGGTTGGCGGCGAATGCGATCTGTTTTTGCGGACCACTCTGACTGCTGCCGGGATTTGTGATAAAGGTCTGCATTTGGAGGTTCTGCGTTGCCATCAATGCACCGGACACACCGTCCAGGTCAATGCCTTCGCTGCGTTGGTTGATATGATAGGCTTTCGCTTCGCCGGATATGGGCGCGGGCGGGTCAAGCCCTGCCTGCATACGCAAAGCTGCTTCCAATAAGGGTGGCAGCGATTTGCCGCGGCACTCTGCGCGGCGCAGGATACCCAGGCACGCTGTCTGGGATAGCGAGTATCGGGATGGCGCTGTAGCCTGCAAAATCTGCCACAAGGAACACTCGACGGCGTCTTTGGGGCACTCCGAAGTGTTGAGCGTCCCAAACGATCCAAGCCATGGAGGATCGTACTCCCAATATGCCCCCAGCATATTCCCAGCGCCCGGTCTCAGGTCTAACAACATGAAGGTGTGGTTCTTCAACTTGGAGGAACGCTTCGAGGACTTTTTGAAAATCCGCCCCAGGCTTTTTTTGACCCGTTTCAGCGTCCCGCCCACTTGAGAGAGCACCGACGACATTTTCCCAGATCCCGAATCTCGGTCGAATATGGACTCCTGTCCTTCCAGATTTTCTGTCTGCATCTCGCATCTCCTGAATGATTCGTATTTGTTCCATAAAGAGGCCGGAACGCGCACCGTTCAACCCGGCACGCATTCCGGCCACGCTGAGTCCTGATTATTCCGAATTCGGAATAACCAGGATTATGCCGAGGAAATAGTTATTCCGAAGTAATCGCTGCAAACCCTGTAGTACAAGGCGTTACCAGCAAAAACTTCGGAATAACATAATCGGCATATATAGAACAATAGGATTAGAGCAGACCAGATAACTTCAAAATCATTTCCTCGTTATCAGCCCAAATCTCATCCGGTACGGGCTTGGTTCCGCGGACAGCATCAGCTTTCTGAATTGCGGCACGTTTCATCTCTGTATCTGCATGGGCATAGATCATCGTCGTCTCAACCTGTGAGTGACCAAGATATTGAGACAGAAGCACCATGGGCATCCCGGACTGATATAAGTGCATTGCCCGTGTGTGCCGCATCATGTGCGGATGAATGTGTTCCGGGACTTCCGGGCAAACGCTCTTTGCCATTCTTCCATATTTTGCAAAGAACGCGGCTACCGTATCGGGAGACATTTTTTGCTGTGTCCCATGAATCACCGTGAAGAAAAGTGGTGCTTCACTGTGGCAATCTGTGCTCGGATGAAACTTGCGCAGATATTGCTTGCAATGCTGAACCGTTTTACTGAGCAGTGGGACTGTGCGGATTTTGCGCCCTTTTCCGTGCAGATACGCAATCGGGTGTTTTGCGTCAAGGCGCAGATCACAAACTTTCATATCGAGAAGTTCACTGCACCGAGCTGCGGTATCGTACATGAGGATCATGAATACCAGATTCCGCAAATCTTTGGGCTTGGATGTGTCAGGCTGCTGAAGCAGTGCAGTCAATGACGGTTCTGTCAGAAACTCGACGACTCGGCCATGCGCCTCTTTTGAGGGAATATTGCAGGCAGAAAGATACAACGCTGTCTGCGCACAGTCCATCTGTCCGGCAAACTCCAGGAAAGAGCGCAGCGCCATCAAGCGCTGGTTTCTGGTACTGGCGCTACATTTCCGCACGTTTTCCAGCCAAGTCAGGAAGCCAAGAATCGTATCCCGGTCAATACGGGAAAAGGTCAATTCTACAGTTGCAATGCCCTTTCCGTCCCGCATATAGGACACAAAAAGGTTCAGCGTCTGTTTATAGGAGAGAATGGTATTTTCGCTGAGGCAGCGTTGTTTGGGAAGATAGTCCAGCAGAAAGCGCCGAACTGCGTCAAAAAAATCATTCATCGGTTCTCACCTCCGGCAAGATTGCCTCAGCAGAAGAAAATGCTAAGCCGGACATTTCTTCCAGTAAACCGGGAACCAGATGAATGTAATAGTAGGTATCCGAGAGCTGCGCATGTCCCATGTACGCGCTCAGATACGGAAGCATGGCATTTAAATCCTTGCCCTCACGCATCCAATGGTACAGCCGGTGGGTTGCAAAAGTGTGGCGAAAATCATAAAGGCGTGGGGAACGACGTCCAGTTCCGTCAATACCGGCTTTCCTTAAAGTCTGACGAAAGGTCTTTTCCAATCCACGTTTCCCATAATAGCCGCCCTCAGCGTTGGGAAAGAACGGCTCACGCTCCGGCATAACGGCGGAGACAACAGCATTACAATCCGAGAGCATTTCCACCACATCATCCGCCATCATGACTATGCGGCTTCTGTGCTGCTTGCTCTCCATAATATTCAGCCGCCCAATGTCCAAATCCACATCGTCTACATGAAGCCTTCTGGCCTCAGATGGACGCAGACCGCAGCAGTACATCAGCTTTATCATAGCTGGGATCACAAATTGCCGCACCGGGAAACCACCTCTCGGTTTCAAGTGGTCGAAAACATCCCAAATGGCCAGGATTTCGGCCTCGGTGTAGATGTACGGGGCATACGGCGCATCTTTCCTGGCAATGTCTGGCGGCAGAATGTAAGCAGCTTCGCCGTTGCGGTTTAAGTATCTGGCAAACTCGCGCACCGGCATCATACGATTGCGGAAAGTATTATTGCCCTCTGTATCTTTTTTTGTGGCCCAGGCAAGACAGATTTCTTCTGTCAGGAAATCCTCATCCGGGAACTGGGTCAGGCAAAAGCGGTCAAAGTCCCGCAAAATACGAGAAGATTCCAGGTAGCCAAATCCCAACGCGTTTTTCTGTGAGATAAAGGCCTCAATTCGGGCAGCAAAATGGCTTTCAAAAGTGTAAATCATCTGCTGCCACCAGCCTTTCCCTGAGAAAGCAGAGGAAGTGCACACAACTTCAGACCCTGCTCGTCAATGGACAGGTACGGCTTTGCTGAATCAATATGAGTTTGGCCCAGCATCTGTTGGATCAACTCAATTGGCACTTCGTTCTGGAGCAGATTTGTAGCGAAGGTGCGCCGGAAACTGTGAAATCCGCGATACCCGGAATGAATTCCTGCGCCCTTCATGTATTTGGAGACAATTGCACTTCCGGTTCGACTTTTCAAAGCACGGACAGCGCCGACGTGACAGAGGAAAATTTGCGGTAGTGAACTCTTGGGGCGCCCATTTAACAAGTAATCTGCTATAGCGTTGCCTGTTTCCGGTTCAAGAGGAATTACGATTGGTTGTCCTGTTTTGTGCTGAACAACACGAATTTCCCTCGTTCTCCAATTGATGCAGTCAAATGTGAGCCGTATGATGTCGCAAGACCGCAAGCCGCTTTGCACTGCCAAAACCATCATAGCGTAGTCTCTTTTCCCGACCGCAGATGTGATATCTGGCTGAGAAAGTAGACGTTCCAATTCATCATCGGAAAATCCTTCACGAAAGTTCTTCCGAGGGCAAACAAATTCCGGGAGTGTTTTGCAAAAATTATCCGCAGTGATCTCGGCCTCATATAAAAATCGCAGAAAGGTCCGAATGCCAAAAAGAGCAGATCTCATTCCACCAGTGTATCGTCCAAGCATTCTTGTAACGCATGTGGTAATATCCATCATTGCGACAGTTTCAATGGAGACTATTCCATGGTCCTCTAATTCAAGCAAAAATACACGAGCCACACTTGTAACTGTGCTAACGGAACTTTCAGCCCAGTTGCTCTGCGTTGTGACATGCGCACTGAATTTATCCAGAATCGCTTTGTGCTGAGGAATAACTTCGCGCCGTCCCCAATTAGGAATCCTTTCCAGCGTGATTTTCCCTGTCAGGCGGAACTCCTGGAGCATCGCCGCCGCTTTGCGCAAATTCTGATAAGTAGTTCTGCCAACCTCCCCTTGCTCATATTGCAGTCTTCGCTCATCTGTAAGCTGGGATATAAGTTTGTCTGAGTAACTTTCTGTACCAGAATCATAGTGCTTTTTCAAAATGACGGCTAATCCCTCTTCCGTGTAATGGCGAACCGTATTTTCCGAAAGGCCAAGTTGTTCCATACGCTTGTTGACCATCCAGACAAGCACATAAATATTTTCCGATTCGGCAAACTGTTTCGCCGTCGGTGCGTCGTGTTGGATGATTTGCTTTGGACGATTCCATACAGGGTCCCATGGCTGAAGGTCAGGCAAATCAATAGAATTCATTGCAGCACATTGTTTCAGAAGCTCACAACTCCTGCGGACAAGTCCCCATTTCCATTGTGAGATATCTCCTTGGTCCAAAAGCACGCGTTGCTCCAGCAAAAAATTATCGAGCATTTCTGCTGTAGCATATAGTATGCCTTTTGTGTGAAAATGTCGAAGTATGCTGCCAAAGCCTGTATGAGTATAGTCGTATATGCTTCCAGCACTCATCCCCGCATTGGTTAACAACTCCAGGGCACGCTGTGCAGTTGCGTCTAATTCAATCAGTTCCATAGGCCCTCCTTATATTTTGTGGTGTCAGACGGTTGTCTGCATGTCCACATTATATAAAATGAGGCCCGCTTTGTTATTCCGAAGTTTTTACGGAGAATCCTTGTTTTACAAGACTCTATGCAATGACTTCGGAATAACTATTTCCTCGGCATAATCCTGGCACGGGCTGCCCCCGCAGATGATGTCCACAGGCGGCAGATACGCACCGTTCAGTTTTGTGATGTCTCCCATTTGCTCCATGCGTGGGAAACGGATCTTTGATACCAGTATGGGGAACGGTTCGATCTCGCTGGCCCAGATCGGCTCGATGCCGCACCGCACCGAAGCCAGAGGAAAGCCGGAGATGCCATCGAACAGGCTCCCCATTGTAAGTTTTTTTGTTGACTGTGTCATTTCATACACACCCTTTTCATTTGATTGCCGCGGCGATGGTCCTCGTCACATTTACCGCAGACTGTGCCGTATAAACGGCGCTCGTAATATTGGCCTTTGTTGTGGTGTCCAAGCCGAAGCTGCCGGCGATACGGGGCACCTCTCCCGCCGAGAGCATGAGCCCCACGCCCATGAGTGCGTGGTCCTTGAACACCATAAGTCCCGCAATGAGGATGGTGGACTGGAGGAAGGCGGTCAGGCACAAGCCGATGACCTGCCGCATCCAGCCCATGAATCCGTCCAAATAGCCCCGTGGGACGCTGAACATATAGAGGGAGCCGACCGCAATTTGAATCAGCAAAATGCCTCCGCGTTTGAGGTTGGCAAAAAACACCTTCAGCACCGCGTAGCCCATAAGGATGATGCAGAACAGCAGCATAATGGGGCTGGTGATGATGCCGAGACCAAAGTGGGAACTGTTCACTACATCGGCAAGCGTCTGTATCTCGCTGAGTTCGGTGATGATGTCCTGTCCCACCTCACCGATGCTCCGTCCGTAGCCGGTGAGACCCGCAGAAAAGGTTCCCTGCAGCGACACCGATAAGGCATAGAGCCGGACGGGGACAACGGTGAAGAGACTCACCGCCAGAAAGCCCTTGATGATATTCATCCCGCACTGCTGGAGATTTCCTCTGCCGGTGGAGTATTCGATACCGCATTCAAAGGCGCAGACCACCACGCTGACGGCGAACAGTGCCCAGGCAAGGCGGGAGAAAAAGAGAATGATGGCGCTGACCCATTCCAGTTCAAAAAGTTCCACGCCCATATTGCCCATGAGGGCAAAGAAATTGCCGAGAAAGCCCACGATCTGCCCATAAATCCAATCCACCAGCTGATCCAAAACTGTCGCGGCAACAAAGTCCCAAATAAATATCTTCGCTCACCTCCGAAAATGCAGAAAGGCCGCCGCCCAGATGGGCGACGGCCTTTCATATAGAGTATTTTGTTTTGCATCTGACTGCAGCGCTTACTTGAGCAGCCGCGGATAATCTGTTGTGCCATTGACGATCGCATAAACGTAGACGGTGTCCCCGATCAATTTGTAGATGGCAACATAAGTCTTCGTCAGCACAAGTTTACGGTAACCGCTTGCCGCAAGGATCGGGTCCGGATGCGTTTGCCCCATCAGCGGGAAATCCCGCAGACGGTTTATGGTCGTTTTCATCGTACTGTAGATTTTCCGCGCGTAGGGAGTTCCTGCCTCCGTAATGTGATACTTTACGATCTCCTCGAAGTCGTGTTGAGCAGGTGGAAGATAGACCAGTTTACTTTTCGTAGGCACGGAACAGCTCCTCCATTCTTTCGTCAAGCTCCTCCGGCGTGCAGACAGGCTCTCCGCTCAATCTGCTGAGTTCCGCAGCATAAATTTTGTCGCGGTGTCGGAACATTTTTTCCCGCTCCTCGTATGCTGCCATGCTCATATAAACACCGTCATCTTCACCCTTGTTCGTAATGAAGATCGGTTCACCGGATGCCTTTGCCAGCTCGGAGATCTGCGTGTACTCATTCCGCAGAGCAGAGGATGGTCTGATTTGCATAGAAAGCCCTCCTTATCAATTTCTTGATAGTATTATATCAAGATAACACTTTTTATGCAAGCTTTTTATGAGACTCCTTGCTAAATACGGGGTGACACCATCTGCCTACTTCCTAATCCAGGACTGTCGCGGCAACAAAGTCCCCAATAAATATCTTCACTCACCTCCAGAAATGCAGAAAGCCGCCGCCCAGGCTGGGCGACGGCTTTCCTTATAGAATATTTTGCTTTAGACCATTATAATGTAGATCAATCGAACATGACCGCATCCGCTAAGTCCTGATTGGTATTGAATATTTCCGTGTCCACGATTGACACGGGAGCATTATGCTTCACAATTTCCGCTCCTGTGAAATTCCATCCACCACCAGAAGCAGCCTCGTTTGTATTCACCATGACCTCCATACCGTTATACATGAATCTTAACCAACCTGCTGCAGTCGTATCTTCTCCTAAATACTCATAATCGTCAACACCAATCAAGGAGAAGAAATCTTCAAAGGACATTTCATCTTCCATGTCCGGAAAGAGTATGCATGCGGTGGTGACAAAACCGGAACATTCCAGCTGGTCTTCATATTCGTTCATAGCCTTTTCAGCATCGCCACTCTGTGCGCCGAAAAAGCAGTAAAGATATTCCGACTCTGAGGCTCCAAAGCATATAGCAGCACTGTCTGGAAATCCATCCGGCCTTACAATCACGTTGCCTTCCGGATGCTCGTTTTTCAATTCATCAAGCGTTTTCCCGAGGTCATTGAAAAACTCAGGTGTGCTTGTATTATCATAGTCTGAACGGCCCGTTGATGCACCATTCTCCGTAATATTGGAATCCCTTGATGTTTGGTCATCAGGAGTTACAGATGCACAAGCGGAAAACGTAAATAATACAAGCAAAAGCATCGTTGTAATGACGGCATTATGCTTCATAGTATTCTTGGTAGACACAGAACAATTCCTCCATTCTCATTAAGATTCTCTGGTACCTATCTCTCAAATGGTATTTATAGCAGGATTGTGCTTTTAACGCAAGAGTATCTTTGTGAAGCAACCATGTCTGCCTACTTCATCCACATACACTATCCATGCAACCATTGCCTCATCGGTTATATCCGGCAGGAGGGTCCTGATCCGGTTTTTAATTGTTCTCTCTTCTTGGCTCAGATCCCGATGATATTCCAGATGTATTTCGGCGCAACCAGACTGAAAATCAGGCAGGCAAAGAGGATGGCGGGGCCGGTCCATTCAAACTGTCCTCTCTGGCGAA
>OKTU01001417.1_pt1 | contig 11530 bp, 9 predicted proteins | sample 1606311 | NCBI WGS metagenome assembly OKTU01 (sample SAMEA3879557, study PRJEB24766) | human gut metagenome | biome: human-associated habitat; feature: feces | place: USA | collected 1985/1987
CCAGTGGTCTGCGTGTTCTCTCTTCCTGCTTTCTGTCCGCATCCTGCAATTAATGCTGCTGTCAGACATACCGCCATCAAAATACCCGTTAATTTCTTCATCAATATAAACCTCCTGCATATCTGCTGTCTTTTTGCTTCCAAAAAAATCATTGTCCTTCTTGATTCATCTCAGGACTCGTACATCGTTGTGACAATAGATATACGTATGGCTTTATGATTTTTTATGGATAAATGAATATTTTTCTGTAAATGTTCAGAATCAATTACTTTCGAATGGCCGCTTCTGTACGAAAAGTCACTTCCGCACATGGAAGCCCGCCGTCAACTAATGCGGTTGCTAACGGCACTGCATCTTTTGCATCTTCCAGTACGACTACCGGAACTACTCCAAGTTTCTCAAAGCTTTCTGTTATATCTTCCATCTGAATTTCCTTTCCCTTATACGCTCTTATCTTTTTATATCAAAATTCATTTCCATCACATGTCTGATCAGGGAAACATCATCTGTAATATTTCCGTCACCATGAATGGTATGCTTCACTGCACTGGCTGCAACACCAAAGTTCACAATATCCTCCGGTGTATATTCATTCATCAGGGCATAAATAATACCGCTTACGAATGCATCTCCACCTCCAACACGGTCAAGAATATGGAAGGTAAGCCGTTTGCTTTCATAAATCTTTCCGTTTAACCAGAGATAAGCCATAAGGCTGTTCTCGCTGCAGCTGTGTGCAAAACGCACATGTCTTGCAATGCATTTGATATTCGGATATCTCTCTACAAAAGCCTTGAAGACTTTTTCCTGCTGTTCACGGTCCGGCTGGAATGGAACACCATCCTTTACATCACCTGCGGTATGATCTTCTTCATTTTTCCAGATGTGGTAAGGCTCGATTCCAAAAAGAACATCTACGTATGGAAGACAGAGGGTACAGAAATCTCTTGCTTCCTCCCAGCTCCACAATGTACTTCTGAAATTTCCGTCAAAGCTGACTGTCATACCATTCTCTTTTGCTGTTTTCAGGCAGGTCAGGATCAGTTCACTGCAGCTTTTTCCAAGTGCAGGAGTGATACCGCTCAGATGAAGCCAGGTGTAACCTTCCAGAAGTTTCTTCACATCTGTTTTACTGAAGTCATATTCTGAAAAGGCACTGTGCTTTCTGTCATACACCACTTTACTTGGGCGGATTCCGTAACCCGTCTCCAGATAATAGGTTCCAAGCCGATGTGTCGGTGTCTCTTCTTCTGTTGAATAAACTACGCTGTCGCAATTTACGTCATTGCTTCGCAGCATACGTACAGCACTTTTTCCAAGACTGTTTCCCGGAACTACTGTAAAAAATGATGCATCTACACCAAGATTTGCAAGGGAAAGAGCAACATTTGCCTCACTTCCCCCATATCTTGCCTCAAAAGATGTTGCTGTTCTGATTTTTTCATAATCCGGCGGAGTCAGGCGAAGCATGATCTCGCCGATGGTAATAAATTTATACTTCATAATCAATACTCCAGATAAGCTCCCTTCATTGGACTTGCAGCATGCTGGCTGAAAAGTCTCAGCACACCTTTCTTATATTTTGTTTCCCGTGGTTTCCAGTTCTTACGTCTTTCTGCAAGAATCTGATCAATTTCTTCCATAGATTTGGAAACACAGTGTGTGATAGGTTTCCACTCAACACGCTTGAATAAAGCGACAAGAGAAATTGGAATATATGTAAGCATAAATAATGGGAAAGTGAACAGCGAAATAATCTTTTTCTTAGGAGAAGCAAGAATCTTCTTCCATTCTGTTATTACTGTCAGCAATCCGATTGAAAACATAAGCAAATAAAAGCTTACACAGGCAAAACCGATTGATTCCATAGCGACCGGAAATACCTTTTTAAATAAAGTAAAGTTATGTGCACCAAGCACTAAAAATATGAGATTCAAAAGCATGCAGCCTACTGAAAGAAGAGTAGCAGGAGCAAGTGTCATAAACATATCATAACATGATACGAACATCTGACGTTTTTTGAATGCCATGGCTATCAGTTCACGACCATATTTGAACATTACCTGATAGAAGCCCTTTGACCAACGCATACGCTGGTTCCATGACTGTTTAAATGTCTCCGGCTGTTCATCATAGAACATTGCCGAATCACAGTAGCCGATTTTTTCTCCCTCAAGAATATTAACAACTGAAAACTGAATATCCTCTGTCAAAAGATTACATTTCCAACCACCATTTTTCTTAATAATCTCACTGCTTGTAAGAAAGCCTGTTCCTGATACAGCACAGCTTGTTTTAAGAATCATTCGTGGATTATTAAGATATTTTGCTTCGCGGCAGAACCAGAGCGAATATCCTGATGTAATCCAATTGGTATCGAAATTTTTTGAGTTACGATAACTTGTGACCACACGATACCCCTGATCAAAAGTTTTGTTCATTTCACGGACATAATTTCTGTCAATGACATTATCCGCATCAAAAATAAAATAACCGTCGTAGGCGGTATAATCACCTTCATCTTCTTTTATCTTGTTGAATGCATAGTCAAGAGCATAGCCTTTACCGACTAATACCTTGTTAAAACGTTCATATACAATTGCACCGCAGCTTCTTGCAATCTCGGCTGTGTTATCCGTACAGTTATCAGCAACGACAACAACATCAATAAGTTCAGAAGGGTAGTTCTGTGCTTTGATGCTCTTAATCAGGTTACCGATTACGGCATTCTCATTCCGGGCTGCAATAATAAAAGCGAACCTGTGAAGTTTCTTAGGTTCGTATTCTGGCTGCTTCTTCTTTCGTTTTTCACCGATTAAGGCTATCACAATATATATAAACTGATAAAAATACAATACAGTCAACAGGGTGTAGATAACGGTGTTGATTGAAGCAATAGCTTTCATTAAAAGTCCTCTCCATTTTAAAAAATGAAAAAATATAGTATTGCGGACTACCCAAAGTCCTTTGTTGATTATATCATTAATTTCTTTTGTGTCAATAGTTCAATAATAAGAAATAGGTCATAACTCAAATAAAATAAGAAAATATTTGACAAAAAACTTTATTGATATAGTATAATAAGAAATACACTTAATTTTAATTATGAAATGGAATGGAGAAAATAAGCTATGTACAAAGAAATTTCAAGACTGATAATATACGGAGATATGGATGAAGACAGCATCCTTTCACGCATGGCAGACATTTTCAGAAAGTTTGATGTTGAGGATACGGGAAAAGAGGAACTTACAAGAGAAATCTATACGCAGATTAAAAGAATTCTTAAAGTCGCGACAGATTATGGATTTGATAAGAACCTATGGCAGAATTATCTTACATTTATACTTATCACAACAGAAAACCCATTCAGCATAACATGTGAGAAGGTCGGTGCCAATGACGGAAGTGTCAACACATTTGCCATGAATGATTTCGGAATATTCAGAAAGCTGTTCCATTATGATTTCAGCGAGATTGAAAAAGAACTTTCAATAAATTGTTTTTCACTTATTACAAACTACAAAGCAATTGTGAAAAAAGAACTTATGTATAACAGGAATGTAAGCGAAAAAGTACGCACATTAAGCGAAAAACTTGCAGCCGCAACAACAGACGAAGAGTTTTTTGATGGTGTTACTACATTTTATAAAGATTACGGTGTTGGCATGTTTGGTCTTAACAAAGCATTCAGAATCGGCAATAATCCTGACGGCAGCGTTAAATTTATGGCAATTAACAATATGGACAAAGTTATGCTTACTGACCTTGTCGGATATGAAATCCAGAAAAAGAAGCTTGTTGAGAATACAGAAGCATTTGTAAAAGGAAAGAAAGCCAACAATGTCCTTTTATTCGGTGACAGCGGAACAGGTAAATCTACAAGTATTAAGGCAATTGTCAACCAGTATTATGATGACGGATTAAGGATGATTGAGATATATAAACATCAGTTCAAAGATTTATCAAATGTAATAGCACAGATAAAGAACCGTAACTATCGCTTCATAATATATATGGATGATTTGTCATTTGAGGAATTTGAGATTGAATACAAGTTCTTAAAGGCTGTAATTGAAGGAGGCGTTGAGACTAAGCCTGAAAATATCCTTATATATGCAACATCTAACAGAAGACATCTTATCAAAGAAACATGGAATGATCGTGATGATATGGAGTCATCAAACGGCTTACACCGTTCAGATACGATGGAAGAAAAGCTTTCACTGGTAAATCGTTTCGGATGTCAGATTTGTTATTCAAAACCGACACAGCAGGAGTATTTCCAGATTGTTATCGAACTTGCAAGAAGAAGCGGCGTGACTATGTCAGATGACGAACTCAAGTTAGAAGCAAATAAGTGGGAATTAAGCCATGGCGGCATTTCAGGAAGAACTGCACAGCAGTTTGTTAATTATTGTCTGGGAATGGAGAAAGAGATATGATTTCCTATATTAAAGGAGAACTTACAGAGATAATGGAAGATGCTATTGTTGTTGAAAATAATGGTATCGGCTTTAATATCCGTGTTCCTGCAACTGTTATAAGTGAATTCTGCGTTACGGGTGAGCAGGTAAAGGTATATACATATTTACAGATAAGGGAAGATGCACACAGTCTTTATGGCTTTCTCACAAGAGATGACCTTGAAATATTTAAGATGCTTATCAATGTAAATGGTATCGGACCGAAAGGTGCTTTGGCAATTCTTTCAACAATTTCGCCTGATGATTTGAGATTTGCCGTGCTATCAGATGATGTAAAGCTTATATCAAGTGCACCGGGAATAGGTGCTAAAACAGCACAGAAGCTTATAATTGAGCTTAAAGACAGGATTAAGCTTTCAGATGCATTTGAGCAGGCATTGGCACATCAGGAGAGCAGCACCGGCATGTCAGTTGATTTCAGTGCAAGGAATGAGGCAGTTGAGGCACTTGTTGCACTCGGCTATGGCAATGCTGAGGCACTTCGTGCAGTTAAGAATATAGAAAATATAGAAGAAAAAGATACAGAGACTATTTTGAAAGAAGCACTTAAAAGACTTATCTGAGAGGGAATTTAATGGAAAAAAGAGTGATTTCAACAGAGCTTGTTGAAGAAGATATAAAAATTGAAAATAATTTACGTCCGCTTGCTCTTGAAGATTACATTGGACAGGAAAAAGTAAAACGCAACCTGAAAGTGTATATAGAAGCTGCAAAAGCACGTAATGATTCACTTGACCATGTACTTTTCTATGGACCTCCGGGACTTGGAAAGACAACACTTGCAGGGATAATTGCCAATGAGATGGGAACACATCTTAAAGTGACGTCAGGACCGGCAATCGAAAAACCGGGTGAAATGGCGGCAATCCTTAATAATCTTGCTGAGGGGGATGTTCTGTTCGTTGACGAGATTCACAGACTTAACAGGCAGGTTGAAGAAGTTTTGTATCCGGCAATGGAAGATTACCAGATAGATGTTATGATAGGAAAAGGGGCAACAGCACGTTCAATTCGTCTTGAACTACCTAAGTTCACACTTGTCGGTGCAACAACAAGAGCAGGTCTTTTGTCCGCACCTTTAAGAGACAGATTCGGAGTGGTAAATCATCTCGAGTATTACACGGTAAAAGAACTCGAGACAATTATAATCCGTTCTGCCAATGTACTTGGTGTAGAGATTGATTCGCAGGGAGCCAACGAACTTGCAAGACGTTCAAGAGGAACCCCGAGACTAGCCAACCGTTTGTTAAAGAGAGTGCGTGATTTTGCACAAGTGAAATATGACGGAAGAATTACAGGCGAGGTTGCCGATTATGCACTTAATCTTTTAGATGTTGACAGGGATGGTCTTGATGCAAATGACAGGCTTATACTTGGCACAATAATAAAGAAATTCGGCGGTGGTCCGGTGGGTCTTGACACTCTTGCAGCATCTATCGGTGAAGATGCCGGAACACTTGAAGATGTATATGAGCCTTATCTTATACAGAATGGATTTATTAACAGAACGCCGAGAGGACGTGTTGCAACGAACGAGGCGTATCTTAATCTGGGGATTGAACAAAAAGTATAAAAATGATATAATTAAATAATTCGGATAAAGTATTGGAGGGCGTTTTCATGTCATCAAAAAATAATACAGAAGTAATTTTGGGTGGAAAAGTATTTACATTAAGTGGATATGAGAGTGAGGAATATCTACAGAAAGTTGCATCTTATATTAATAACAAGCTTGCTGAGTACAGCAAAGAAGATTCATTTCGCAGACAGAATGCGGAAGTTCGTGCTAATCTTATGTATCTTAACATAGCAGATGACTATTTTAAGGCCAAAAAGCTCGGTGACAGTCTCTCAGAAGAAATCGAGAATAAAGACAAAGAGATATATGATTTAAAACATGAACTCATAGCTGCACAGATTAAGACAGATGCGGCAGAAAAAGAGATAACAGAATTAAAAAAAGAAATTGCTAAATATCAGAAAAATATTGTTCAGTTAGAAACAGAACTTAATGCAAAATAGGAGTCAGAGTTGAAGAATCACAATGTAGAAGTGCTTGCACCGGCGGGTTCATATGATATTATGAAAGCCGTGATAAATGCCGGAGCTGATGCGGTTTATCTTGGCGGTGATATGTTTGGTGCGAGGGCATATGCAGGCAATCTTAACAAAGAAGAGATGATAAGAGCGTTAGATTATGCTCATTTGCGTGACAAGAAGATTTATCTTACTGTAAATACTCTTTTAAAGGAAAATGAGTGTACGCATGAGCTTGTCGATTATATTGCACCATTTTATGAGGCAGGACTTGACGCATGTATAGTTCAGGATATGGGTGTGTTTAAGATACTTCACAGTGCATTCCCTGATATGCACATGCATGCAAGTACGCAGATGACAATTACGGGAGAAAAAGGTGCATCCATTTTAAAAGAGATGGGTGCAATGCGTATTGTTACGGCGAGGGAGCTTACGCTTGATGAAATAAGACAGATTCATGAAAAATGTGATATAGAAATAGAAAGTTTTGTGCATGGGGCTTTGTGTTACTGCTATTCGGGACAGTGCCTGTTAAGCAGTATGAATGGAACAAGAAGTGGCAACAGAGGAAGATGTGCACAGGCTTGCCGTCTTGATTATTCGGTTGTTAATAATGATAAAGTGATAAATGATTCAAAGTCATCATATTCTTTAAGTCCAAAAGACATGTGTGCACTAGATATTCTTCCTGATATAATTGATGCGGGAGTATATTCAATGAAAATTGAGGGCAGAATGAAAAATGTTACATATGCAGCCGGTGTCACATCAATTTACAGAAAATATACAGACATGTATCTTGAAAATGGACGAAAAGGATATCACGTATCGCAGGAAGATAAAAATATGCTTCTTGATATATTTAACAGGGGTTCATTTACAAGCGGATACTACAACAGTGAAAAAGGAAAGAACATGATGTCGCTGTCACGACCGAATCACATGGGAGTGAAAGCACTCCAGGTTGTAAAAAATGATAACGGAAGAATTCTTTTTAAGGCACTCACTGACATTAATCCGCAGGATGTGTTTGAAATTGATTCTGATAATGCATATACAAGTGGTGATTCATACAAAAAGGGAAGTACATTTACTGTTAATTTGTCAAGAAAACTTCCTTTATATAAAGACAGAATTATTTACAGGATGAAAAACGGTTCTGTCACAAAAGAAATTGCTGAAAAATACGCTTCGCAGGCCGGCACTCTAAAGAAGCCAGTAAATATGCTTTTTACGGCAGAATGTGGCAAGCCGATGAAGCTTGAACTTGAAGCATGTAATACAAAGGTAAGCGTTTTTGGTGCATCTGCTGAGATTGCCGGAAAACAGCCGGCTACGGTTGAAAGCTGTATAAAGAATCTTTCAAAGCTTGGAAATACAGACTTTACAGCCGGAAAGATTACAGCAGATATCGGCACAAATGTATTTGTTCCTGTAAGTATTCTTAACGATTTACGAAGAAAAGGAATAGAAAAGCTCACAGAAACAATTCTTGATAAATACAGAAGACAGACTGTGGATGAATCAGCATATAATGTATGTAAAGCATCATTAAAAGATATATCTGGAACGGTCAATGATAGTATATATGATGGAAAATACAGGACCTCGGTTTATTTGAAAACCAAAGGACAATTAAAGTCATATATTTTATCAGGGCTGAATAATGATAATGTGTATGCTGATTTTAGGTTGTTTGATGATGATGAATGCAGGAAAAATATTAAAGAACTTGCAGATTCACAGAATGTTACAGCTGCACTTCCATATATAATAACACAGTCGCAAAACAGGATTTTTGGCTCATTGATTGAAAACATCCGTTCATGTAATATAGAGATGTTCCTTGTGAGAAATCTTGAAGAAATTGGGTGCCTTGGAAATCTAGGACAAAAGACAGGATTTGTTCCAAAGATTGTCACAGATGCCGGATTGTATTGCTGGAATAGTTTTTCGGTATTGCAGCTTCGTGACATAATATCAGTATGTGGTTGTGAACTGACAAGAATAACACTGCCATATGAGCTTAATTATAAAGAGATGAATATGGTAAATTATGGTGTTCCGACAGAATTTGTTGCAGAAGGATTTGTGCCTGTTATGATTTCAAAGCAGTGCGTAAGAAAAACTTACGGATTGTGTGATCATAATAACGGAATTATTTATCTTAATAATAAACGAAGCGGAACATATATGGTTGAAAGCGTATGTTCTTTCTGCCATAGTGTTATGTATAGTGCAAAAAGAATTGATGTCGGCTATGACAGCAGTCTTTTAGAAGAGATTAATCCTGATTATATCAGAAAGGATTATGATAATATGCATGATGAAACTGCATGGACAGGTCATTATGCTGTAGGAGTGGAATAATGCAGTTAGTGTTTATAGAAGTATCAAAGTATATATTTGCATTTTTGCTCTGCTTTTATGCGGCAGCGGCATATCGTGGTGCCGCTATGAAAGAAGAGAAGCGAAAGTTTACATACGCATTTCAGAATGTAATAATGTTTATGATACATTTATTGGGCTTTTTGATACTTTATCAGCTTAATAATGAAGATATAAAATATCTTATATTATATTTCGCACAGTTTATATATCTTTTTGTTACGATATTTGTGTATGACGTTTTATATCCAAAAGCTTCGCGTCTGCTTGTAAATAATATGTGTATGCTTATGGCTGTTGGATTTATAATGATTTGTCGTCTTGATTATGATAAATGTGTGAAGCAGTTTCTGATTGCAGCCGGTGGAACTATTATTACTTTTTTTATACCGGCGTTGTTAAAAAGAGTAAAGAGTTTTAGAAATATGGGCTGGATTTATTGCATAACAGGTATTACACTCCTGCTTGCTGTGCTTTTCTGCACGGAAGTATTCGGTGCTAATCTTGTGCTTACACTGGGACCTGTTTCTGTACAGCCTGGAGAATTTGTTAAAATTCTGTTTGTGATGTTTGTTGCTTCAATGTTTAATAAATCTACGTCATTTGAACAGACAGTAAAAGTTACTGTTATAGCGGCAATTCACGTTATTATACTTGTAATATCAAAAGATCTGGGTGCTGCACTTATATTTTTCGTTGTTTATCTTATGATGCTCTTTATTGCGACAAGGAAACTTAGCTATGTCGGAATAGGACTTGCTGCCGGAAGTGTTGCTGCAGCTGGTGCATATAAGATTTTCAACCATGTAAGACAGCGTGTCCTTATTTGGAAAGACCCTTGGAGCACAATAGATTCAACAGGTTACCAGATATGCCAGTCATTATTTGCGATAGGCATGGGGTCGTGGTTTGGAAGCGGACTTGCACAGGGACTTCCGGATAAAATTCCTGTTGCTGAAAAGGATTTTATGTTTTCGGCAATAACAGAGGAGTTCGGTGCTATATTTGCAGTTGCATTGCTGCTTATATGTCTTAATAATCTTATACTGATGATGAATATTGCTTCAAGATGTAAAACACTGTTTTACAGGCTTGTGGCGGTAGGACTTGGTGTTACATATGGATTTCAGGTGTTTCTTACGGTTGGAGGTGCTATGAAGATGATACCTATGACAGGTGTCACGCTTCCTTTTGTAAGTTACGGCGGAAGTTCTATTGTAAGTTCACTTATAATGTTTGCATTGATTAACGGAATGTATAATATGAGACAGGACGAGGTTGAAATTAAGAATGAATCAGCAGGTAAAAACACGAAACTTAAAAAAGAAAAACACAAAGCCTAATGATATAGTTGATAAAAAAAAGCAGGGGCTTAGAAATCGTGAAACTAATGTAATATCATTTATTTTCGTTGCATTATTTCTCATGATGGCAAGTTATCTTGTATATTTTAATGTCTTTGAGGCTTCTACAATTGTAAATAATCCTTATAATAAGCGAATCGATAATCTTGAAAATAAGGTTGTCAGAGGCAACATTCTTGCAGCTGACGGACAGATCCTTGCAGAAACAGATATTGATGAGGATGGAAATGAGACGAGAGTTTACCCGTTTTCCGAAGTGTTCTGCCATGTTGTAGGACTGGCTTCTGCAAAAACAGGTGTTGAAGGTGTTGCCAATTATGAATTATTGTCCACATCAGGTAATATAATTAATCAGCTCTCAGATGATCTGAGCGGTGAGAAATCAGTTGGATATGATGTTGTTACAACGCTTGTTCCAAAGCTTCAGGAGGCTGCATATAAGGCACTGGGAAGTAATAAAGGTGCAGTAGTTGCAATGGAACCTTCGACAGGAAGGGTTCTCGCAATGGTTTCAAAGCCGGATTATGACCCGAATGAAGCACCTGAAATGTACAGTGAGTGGCTTGGCTATGACAGCTCTGATTCTGTGCTTCTTAACAGGGCAACACAGGGACTTTATTCGCCGGGTTCTACGTTTAAGGTACTTACTGCTCTTGAATATGTAAGGGAATATCCTGATTATGAAAATTATTCTTTTGACTGTACAGGAAGTGCCTATGTCAACGGAGGAACAACAATTCCATGTTATAATGGTTCTGTCCATGGACATCAGGATTTAAAACTGGGATTTGCCAATTCGTGTAACGGTGTATTTTCAACAATAGGATTCAGGCTGAATCTTTCAAAATACAGACAGCTTTGCGAAGATTTTTATTATAACAAAAATCTTGATATCGGAATAGAATCGAGCGTCAGCAGCTTTACACTTGACGAAAATTCAGGGGTAAGTGAGATTCAGGAGACCGGTATCGGTCAGGGTAAAACAATGGTTTCACCTATGCACAATCTTATGATTATCTCTGCAATTGCAAACAGAGGTGTTATGATGCAGCCGTATTTTGTTGAAAAAGTCCAGACGCGTTCTGGCGATGTTGTGAGTACGACAACACCAAAACAGAAGTCTGTTGTATGTACGCCGTCTGAGGCTGATACAATCGGAGAGTTCTGTCGTGCGGTTGTGACTGAGGGTACAGGTTACGCATTTACATATACATCATATACAGTTGCCGGAAAAACAGGAACGGCACAGTT
>OKTU01001469.1_pt1 | contig 11271 bp, 9 predicted proteins | sample 1606311 | NCBI WGS metagenome assembly OKTU01 (sample SAMEA3879557, study PRJEB24766) | human gut metagenome | biome: human-associated habitat; feature: feces | place: USA | collected 1985/1987
ACATGCAAAATTAAGAGCGGAAAATTATAAGAAGGGAAATTTGTGTCAATTTTTAGGGATTGATGGACGAAAATATTATAATTTTTTGAAAACTCATATTTCTGATAAAACATATATAGGAACAAAATATTCAAAAAACAGTTATAAAGATGGTGCGAATGGATTTAGTGGATGGGTTAATTCTGCGGGTGCCGGAATGGATTGTGAAGGTTTTATCGATAATGTGTTAAAACAATGCGGAGCCAGCCATCCAATGTCTGTAGGAGGCGGTGGAAAGGGATGGGTTGCTTATAACAATCATCATGGATTACCGTATTACGATTACAGCTCAAAAGAAGATATGTTAGCCAGTGGAATCTTAGATTATGGTGATATTATTTGGATGTTTGATACAAGTGGACCGAATAGTATCAGTTCAATTCACCATGTGGGTATCTTTGTTGGTTCTAATCCGTATGAAGATAAATTATGGCATTCAACATTCGCTATGAGTAATCAATATGGGTCAACAGTAAACGGAAACCAGGTTTCGAGAATTGTTCCTCAAGCTTCTGGTTGTAAAGTGTGGCGGGTGATTAAATCCGGAGCTATAATTACTCCATAAAAACATTGATATTTTATTTGAATGTATAACTGAATAGCACAATAAAAAGAGGTTGTCGTATTAAGTGATACGTCCTCCGATTATAGGATTTTTATATTTCGTTATCCTATATGAAGGTGGCATATCATTGTTAAAGCGGCAACCTCTTTTTGTGTTTCTTGCAACAAAACAGGAAGTGAACAGTAACGTGAACTCTGAAAAGAAACGAAAAAGTTCATAAAAAGGACTTGAAAAAGGTGGAAGTGTGGTTTACAATGGAGCTAAGTGGTGAGAAGTGGTAGAATGTGGTGCAATATGGAGAAGGAGTGGAAGCAAAGGGATTACGGTAGTGATACCTTTAGTGGACATGAAGATTTCCATAGATTCCAGAGAAAGGGTTTCGTATGTTATTAGGAGAGTTTAACCATAACATAGACGAAAAAGGCAGACTGATCATCCCGGCAAAGTTAAGGGAAGATCTTGGTGACAGCTTCGTGATCTGTAACGGATTAGAGGGCTGTCTATTTGTCTATTCCCAGGAAGAATGGAATAAATTCGTAGCCGAACTCGAAAGCTTACCACGAATGAACAAGGATGCCAGAATCTTTAAACGCTACTTTTTTGGAAGTGCATCTGAGGGCAGTTTCGACAAGCAGGGGAGAGTTCTTGTCCCACCGTCACTTAGAAAGAATGCACATCTGGAGAAGGAAGTAGTTCTGGTCGGAGTCCAGGATCGTGTTGAGATCTGGGACAAGGCACTCTGGGAAGAGAAAAACCAGATCAGCGAGGAAGATCTGGATGCGATTGCAGAACGTATGGAAGCGATTGGAATTCGCATCTGATGACAACAAAGACCGCCAAGTGAGGCAGTCAGAAGGAGGAGTCTATGGCATTCGAGCACGTTTCAGTGCTGTTGCATGAGACAGTAGACGGTTTGAACGTAAAACCGGATGGCATCTATGTAGATGCCACGTTAGGTGGAGGCGGACATGCATATGAAGTTTGTACAAAGCTTGGCGAGCAGGGGAGATTAATAGGTATAGACCAGGACGCTGATGCAATTAAAGCAGCAGGAAAACGCCTGGAAGGTTTCGGGGAGAAGGTCACAATAATCCGGAGCAATTATTGTGATATGAAACCGCGGCTTCATGAGATAGGAATTGACAAAGTAGATGGAATTACAGTAGATCTTGGAGTTTCTTCTTATCAGTTGGATACAGCTGAGAGGGGATTTTCATATCGGGTTGACGCACCTCTTGATATGCGTATGGATCAGCGTCAGAAGATGACAGCCAGAGACATTGTCAACGACTATAGTGAATCGGAACTTTATCGTGTGATTCGTGATTATGGCGAGGACAGATTTGCTAAAAATATCGCGAAGCATATTGTTGCAGAACGCACAAAAGGTCCGATTGAGACAACAGGACAATTGAATGAGAATACCAATGAAGATTCAGAAGACGTCAGGACATCCGTCAAAGCGTACATTTCAGGCTCTGCGAATTGAATTGAATCATGAGCTTGATGTTTTGCGGGATACATTAGATGATATGATCGATCTGTTGAATCCAGGAGGAAGACTTTGCATTATTACATTTCATTCGCTTGAAGACAGAATTGTGAAGAGTTCTTTCCGTAAGAATGAGAATCCGTGCATTTGTCCAAGTCATTTTCCGGTTTGTGTATGTGGAAATGTATCCAAAGGGAAAGTGATCACCAGGAAGCCAATCCTTCCGTCAGAAGAGGAGCTGACGGTAAACAGCAGATCAAAGAGTGCAAAGCTTAGAATCTTTGAACGTGCATAATTTGATATCACAGGGAGTATTTAGAGTATAAACGAAACGTTCCTCCGGGAAGGGGAGAGCCCGGCGGAACAAGAATCCAGAGAAAGGACAGGAAAGCGATGGCGAGAAACACAGGTCGCAGACAGCAGAATAGACCAGCAGCAGACTGGAACCACTTCTATGTGTACGGTAGTGCCGTGCGTCAGCCAGAAGCTTTACCGTCTGGAAATGGGACAGTTCGTAAGCCGAAGAAAAAAAGAACAAGCCGTCAGGTGATTAAAAACCGGCATCGTGCGCAGCGGATCAGTCCGGCATATGCGACTTTTCTAATTGTGGCGGCAGTCTGTGCGGTTTTTATATGTGTTATGTATTTACGCTTACAGGCAGATGTTTTGAATCGTGCAGATCAGATCACAGCGCTGCAGCAGGAACTGGCGGATCTGAAGGAATCAAATGATACTGCACATCAGGCAGCGGAAGATTCTGTTAATCTTGAGACTGTTCGTGAAAAGGCAATGAACGAGATGGGAATGGTTTATGAGTCTCAGGGCAAAGTGATTCATTATCAAAGCCCGACAAGTGACTATGTAAAACAGTATGATAACATCCCGGAAGATGGCGTTTTAGCGCAATCCAAGGATGTAAAAAATAAGGAATAATGGAAGATGGCAGGAAGAAAAAGAAGGAAGAACAGATTTCAATTTCTGACTAAAAAATTCCCGGTAAGAATGCAGAGAAAGCTGGTACTGCTGTTTATAGCAGTTATACTGGCTTTTCTTGTTCTTGTAGGAAGAATTACATACATTAATGTTACGAAGGGAAGCAAGTATACAAAGCTTGTACTGAATCAGAAAATTTATGACAGTAAGACAATTCCATATAAACGTGGAGATATTCTGGATAGAAACGGTACAAAGATAGCGACAAGTGAAAGGGTTTATAATGTGATCCTTGATGTTGTTGTAATGACAGATAAAGAAGAATATATAGATCCTACGATTAAAGTATTGAATAAATGTTTCGGAATCAGTGAAAAGACAGTACGAGAGATTGTAGAAGAAAAACCTAATAGCAGATATGTTATATTGAAAAAAGGAATCGATTACGAGACGGCTCAGAAATATAATGAGATAAAGAATGATACTGAGAATTATCCAAATGTAAAGGGAATCTGGCTGGAGGATGATTATAACAGAACATACCCATATAATACGCTGGCAAGCGATGTGATAGGCTTTACTTATTCCGGAAATATAGGAGCAATTGGAATTGAGAGTGCTTACAATGATGTTATGACGGGGACAGATGGAAGAGAGTATGGTTATCTGGATGAAGATGATACAGTCGAACAGAATGTAAAAGCAGCAAAGAATGGGAATAATGTTGTTACGACAATAGATATTACCTTACAGAGTATTGTGGAAAAATACATTCAACAGTTCAATGAAGAACATGCCGGAGAAGAAGGAAGTGGAGTGACCGGTAGCAAGAATACAGCGGTTATGATCATGAATCCGAATACCGGAGAAATTCTGGCTGAGGCCTCTTACCCTAATTTTGATTTGAACAAACCAAGAGATCTGTCCAGTATTTATTCCGAAGAAAAATGGAATGCGATAGATGAGAAGGATCAATTGAACATATTGAGTAGCATCTGGAGAAATTTCTGTGTCAGTGATGCATTTGAACCGGGGTCTACGATGAAACCATTCACTGTTGCAGCCGGATTGGAGACAGGAACTCTTACCGGAGATGAATCTTATTATTGTGGTGGTTATCTTCATGTGGGGGATAATGATATCGGATGTCATCTTCGTTCCGGACATGGAACAGAAAGCACAATGGATGCGATTGCTAATTCCTGTAACGTTGCATTGATGGAAATGGCGGAAAAAATCGGAATTGATAATTTTATCAGATACCAGCATATTTTTGGCTTTGGAGAATATACGGGAATTGACCTTCCGGCAGAAGCATCAACAGCAAGTCTTCTGTATACAACTGATACGATGACACCGGTTGATCTTGCAACGAATGCTTTCGGACAAAACTTTAATGTGACAATGACTCAGCTGGCAGCAGGGTTCAGTTCTCTGATCAACGGTGGTTATTATTATGAACCGCATGTTGTAAAGCAGATTCAGGATGAGAATGGAAATGTGATTGAAACGAAGAATCCCGTATTGCTCCGTAAGACGGTTTCGACAGAAACATCTGAATTAGTAAAAACATATTTACAGGCGGTAATGCAGTATGGTACAGGTAAGAGAGCCCAGGTGGAAGGATATGATATCGGAGCGAAGACTGGTACGGCGCAGAAACTTCCACGTAAAGATGGGAAATATCTGCTTTCTTATATCGGATATGCTCCACAGGAGAATCCGGAAGTTGTTATCTATGTGGTAATTGATGAAGCAAATGTAGATGCACAGGATAATAGTTCGTTGGTTCTTGAACTTGCGAAGAATATCATGTCAGAAGCATTTCCGTATCTTGGTATCACAACCATAGAAGAGACAGGGGAAAGTCAGACACAGCAGAGCGGTCAGAGCTTTGAAGATACAGAGTATTCTGATTATGATCAGGACTATACAGATGATTACAGTAATGAAGACGGCTCATATGTTGATGAAAATTATAAGCCGGATTTGGACAGCTGGGCAACATCATCCAATATAGATTAAGTGTTATAGCAGACAGGCAAACAGGAATAACTCCGAAAAAGACATAATACATTGTAGAAATGTCTTTTTCGGAGTTGTTTTTTGTGAAAAATAAAACATATAACCGAAAAAAAACAATGGTTGTTTTTTTCTGCGCAGTTCTTTTGATTTCGGCTCTTTTCGGAAGACTTGTTTATCTGATGATTTTTGATGCTGCACATTATCAGAAGCTGGCGAAAGATCTTCATGAGCGAGAAAGAAAAATCAAAGCGGCAAGAGGAGAGATTGTTGACAGAAATGGAGTTGTCCTGGCAACGAACAGGACGGTATGCACAATTTCCGTGATTCATAATCAGATGAAAGATCCGGAGCAAGTGATTGCAGCTCTCTGTCAGGAACTTGGAGAAGAGGAAGAAAACATCCGTAAAAAAGTAGAAAAAGTGTCTTCGATGGAAAAAATTAAAACAAATGTGGAAAAAGAAACGGGGGATAGAATCCGTAATCTGGATCTTGCAGGAGTAAAAGTAGATGAGGATTTTAAAAGATATTATCCTTATGATACACTTGCATCCAGAGTTCTTGGATTTACAGGTGGGGACAACCAGGGAATCATCGGACTTGAAGTGAAATATGAAGAGGTATTAAAAGGAACCAATGGAACCATTCTTACAGTGACGGATGCGAGAGGAGTCGAACTTGAGAAAGTAGCAGAAGACAGGATTGAACCTGTGGCCGGGAACACGCTTCAGATCAGTCTGGATCATAATATTCAGAAGTACTGTGAACAGGCAGCAAAAAAGGTTCAGGAGGAAAAACAGGCGGATAGTGTATCTGTATTGCTTATGAATCCGCAGGACGGAGAGATATTTGCAATGGTAAATACACCGGAATTTAATCTGAATACCCCTTTTGAATTGATTGGTGTGGATGAAAATACAGAACAGACGGATGAACAGACTCAGGAGATGTTAAATCAGATGTGGCGAAATCCCTGTATTAATGATACATATGAGCCGGGATCAACGTTTAAAATCATTACAGCATCAGCATGTCTTGAAGAAGGTGTCGTTTCTTTGTCGGATACATTTTCCTGTCCGGGATACCGGATTGTAGAAGACAGAAAAATCCGGTGTCATAAGGTTGGTGGACATGGACAGGAAACGTTTATCCAGGGGATACAGAATTCCTGTAATCCGGTATTTATTGATATTGGTCTTCGGCTTGGAGCAGAGAAATTTTATGCTTATTTTAAACAGTTTGGATTACTTAGTCTGACGAATATCGATCTTCCGGGTGAAGCGGGAACAATTATGCATAACGTAGAAGATATTGGTCTTGTGGAATTGGCAACGATTTCATTTGGACAGTCGTTCCAGGTAACACCGGTTCAAATGGCAACAACAGTAAGTTCGCTGGTTAATGGGGGATACCGGGTGACACCGCATTTTGGAGTGGCAGTTCTTGAAAAAGACGGAACAGAGATACGAAAGCTGAAATACAAAAAGAAGAATGGGATTGTATCTGAAAAAACATCGGAGACGATGAGAATACTTCTGAAGAGTGTGGTAGAAGAAGGATCTGGTAAAAATGGATACATTGAAGGATATTCGATCGGAGGCAAGACTGCGACATCACAGACTCTTCCAAGAAGCGCAAACAAGTATATTTCATCATTTATAGGGTTTGCACCGGCGGAAGATCCGCAGGTTCTTGGAATTGTAGTGATCCGTAACCCACAGGGGATTTATTACGGAGGAACGATTGCAGCTCCGGTTTTGCGCAGCATCTATGACAATGTACTTCCGTATCTCGGGATTGAAAAAAACTGACCAATGGAGTATACTGTAAAGTGCATTTTGAGAATCTGATGTTCGAGGATTGCGGGAATTGCATAGCAATGGAGCAATCCGGTTACATCAGTGAGTGGCAAAATTTATTTTTGACACTCACATCATCTGATGACAGAAAAGTACATAAGAAGGATTCTCTGTGTAAAACAAAAGAAATGAAGAGGTGTATATATGAACAGTCATGTAGTGATTCCGGTATTGATTGCATTTGTTATAAGCCTTGTGCTTGGACCGGTGGTCATTCCTTTCCTGAGAAGGTTAAAGATGGGCCAGACGGAGCGTGTGGAGGGTGTACAGTCTCATTTGAAGAAGGCAGGAACACCGACAATGGGAGGTATTATCATTCTGGCAGCTGTTGTGATTACGTCCCTGTTTTATGTGAAGGACTATCCAAAGATCATCCCGGTACTTTTCCTTACAGTAGGATTTGGACTGATTGGATTTCTGGATGATTATCTTAAAGTTGTCATGAAACGTTCAGACGGACTTTTTCCAATGCAGAAGATGGCACTCCAGATTGTAGTAACAGCAATCTTTGCGTTTTATATCGTAAAAGTAGCGAAGATTCCGCTTACAATGATCGTTCCATTCTCCGGCGGTTATGAATTGAATCTTGGATGGTTTGCGATTCCGGTTCTTTTCTTTGCAGTAATCGGTACAGTTAATGGAACAAACTTTACGGACGGACTGGATGGTCTTGCATCAAGCGTAACTGTTCTGGTGGCAACATTTTTCACGGTTGTAGCAATTGGAACGAAAAGTGGGATTGAGCCGATCACTTGCGCAGTTGTCGGTGCATTGATGGGATTCCTTCTTTTTAATGTGTATCCGGCCAGTGTGTTCATGGGAGATACAGGTTCTCTTGCACTGGGTGGTTTTGTTGCAGGAACAGCGTATATGATGCAGATGCCGCTGTATATCATTATTGTCGGATTTATTTATCTTGTAGAAGTTATTTCAGTTATTCTGCAGGTAACATATTTCAAAAAGACAGGAGGAAAGCGTCTCTTTAAGATGGCACCGATCCATCATCATTTCGAGCTTTGCGGATGGTCAGAGACACGGGTAGTGGCAGTATTTTCTATTGTGACGGCAATTCTTTGCCTGATCGCTCTTATGGGGGTATAAAAGAATGGTTGTAAAAGATAAAAATGTATTAGTGTTTGGCTCTGGAATCAGTGGAGAGGCAGCGTGTGAGCTCCTTTTGAAAGAAGAAGCAAAGGTCGTATTGTATGATGGTAACGATAAGCTGAATCCGGAAGAGATACGTGCAAAGATTGAAGGCGGGGACAGTGAGTCACTGGAAATCGTCCTTGGAACACTTGAGGGAGACAGGAAAGAAGAACTTCTTGATAAACTTTCTCTTGTTGTAATGAGTCCGGGTGTTCCGACAGATCTTCCAATCGTGAATGAGATGCGTGAGAAAGGACTTCCAATCTGGGGCGAGATTGAGCTTGCGTATGTCTTTGGAAAAGGTGATGTTCTTGCAATTACTGGAACGAACGGAAAGACAACGACCACTTCTCTGCTTGGAGAAATTATGAAAAACTATGCGCAGAGCAGCTTTGTGGTAGGAAATATCGGTAATCCATATACGAGTATTGCACTCCAGACAAGAGAGGATTCTGTAATTGTTGCTGAGATGAGCAGCTTTCAGCTAGAAACAATTCAGACATTCCGTCCGAGAGTCAGCGCGATCCTGAATATTACTCCGGATCATCTGAATCGCCATCATACGATGGAAGCATACATAGAGGCAAAGGAAAATATTGCGAAGAATCAGACAGAGAAAGATACTTGTGTTCTGAATTACGAAGATGATGTGACAAGGGCATTTGGAGAAAATGTAAAGTCAAAGGTTCTATATTTCAGCAGTCAGCGTATATTAGAAGAAGGAATCTATCTGGAAAACGGTCAGATCGTTCTTGCAATGAACGGAGAGAAGACACCGGTATGCCATGTAGATGAATTGAATATTCTTGGAACTCACAATCATGAGAATGCGATGGCAGCAGCCGGAATGGCAGCAGCATATGGGGTTCCGGTAGATGTGATCCGAAGAACGCTGAAAGAGTTCCAGGGAGTCGAACATCGTATTGAATATGTGGCAGAAAAGAATGGAGTTGTATATTACAATGATTCCAAGGGAACAAACCCAGATGCAGCAATTAAGGGGATTCAGGCGATGAATCGTCCGACAGTTCTGATTGGTGGAGGTTATGATAAGGATTCTGCTTATGATGAATGGATCGATTCCTTTGATGGAAAAGTAAAAAAATTAGTACTTCTTGGTGCGACACGTGACAAGATCGCAGAGACAGCCAGAGCACATGGATTTGAAGATATTGAGATGGCGGATACATTTGAGGAAGCATTTGCAAAATGTGTAGAGAATGCAAAACCGGGAGATGCAGTACTCCTTTCTCCTGCATGTGCAAGTTGGGGAATGTTTAAGAATTATGAAGAACGTGGAGATAAGTTTAAAGAGCTTGTAAATAATCTGTAAAGGGTGAACTGTATTGAAGCGTCCTGCAAAGAAGCACACGTATGATGATACACTGCTTGTGACGGTGCTGATTCTCGTACTGGTTGGTCTGATCCTTCTGACCAGTACAAGTGCATATAACGGCAGGGTGAAGTTTCATGATTCTTATTATTATCTGAAAAAGCAGGGACTGGCTACAGTTCTTGGAATGGCAGGAATGCTATGGATCGCGAGAATTGATTATCACAGATGGATTCCACTTGCTGTGCCAGGATATCTGGCTGCAATCGGTTTATCCATTGCTGTCATGGCATTCGGAAAAGAATATAACGGATCCAAAAGATGGTTGTCTTTGGGTCCGTTTTCTTTTCAGCCTTCAGAATTTGCTAAAGTAGCAGTGATCTTGTTTCTGGCCTGGCTGATCAACCGAAATGTGAAAAAAATATCAAAACTTCGGATAATGTCCGGAATGATGCTTTCAATCCTTCCGGTTGTCGGTCTGGTAGGAGCAAGTAATCTGAGTACAGCAATCATTATCCTCGGAATCGCAGTTACATTGATTTTTGTTGCAAGTCCAAGATATGCACAGTTTATATGGATGGCCGTATCAGGAGTTGGATTTATGGGAATTTTTCTCGCCTTGGAAAGCTATCGGCTGGAGCGACTTGCAATCTGGCGAAATCCGGAGAAGTATGAAAAAGGATATCAGACATTGCAAGGACTTTATGCAATTGGAAGTGGAGGAATGTTTGGCCGGGGGCTGGGAAACAGTGTACAAAAACTGGGATTCCTGCCGGAAGCACAGAATGATATGATTTTTTCTATTGTCTGTGAAGAATTAGGGCTTGTTGGTGCGGGGACTATCATTGTACTGTTTCTGATTTTAATCTGGAGATTTTTTGTGATTGCAACACACGCACCGGATCTTTTTGGTGCGTTGATTGCAGTGGGAGCCATGGCACATATGATGATTCAGGTAATATTGAATATTGCTGTCGTCACAAATTCTATACCGAATACAGGAATTACACTTCCGTTTATCAGTTATGGTGGAACGTCAGTTGTTTTTCTGCTTTTGGAAATGGGGCTTGTCCTTAGCATATCACGTTTGGTACAATAGAGTTGCCTGTATTTCATACAGATGGAGTCCGGGTATGGAAAACATGAACAGAGGAAGGAATCTGATCAATGAAAAAAAAGAAGAAAAAGAAGAGAGGGATGTTCCGCTTTATTGTAGTATTACTGTTGCTTGTAATATTTGTTCTACTCTTTCAGACACGCAGTATAAAGGTGAAGGGAAATGAATATTACGGAGAGAATTCAATCATCAGCTGGCTCGAGAAAGATAAACTCTCCATGAATACGGTGTATTTATTCTGGAAATATAATTTTACAGATGCAGAAGTTCCGTCAGTTGTGGAAGAAATGAAATTGACATTTGAAAATCCATGGACGCTTGTTGCGCATGTGAAAGAGAAAGGAAAATCCGGTTATGTTCCTTTCAATGATACAAATTTATATTTTGACCGGAAGGGGACAGCACTTTTTGAAAGCAAGAAAACTTTTACAGGCGTACCTTATGTGGAAGGACTTTCTTTCGATGCATCGAAAGTAGAGATCGGAAAAAAGATTCCGGTGGAAGATGAAAGTGCATTCACTTTGATCGCAGAGGCTTCAAAGTATCTGGTGAAATATTCACTTACACCGGATAAACTGGTATATGCCAATGAACAGAGTGTGGTATTATATTTTGGATCAGTAGAAGTTTTAATTGGGAATAAAGAATATGAGATCAGAATTGCACAGATCAAACCGATTCTTGAGAAGCTGAAGGAACAGTATCCGGATCAGGCGGGGGTACTTCATCTTGAGAATTATGAAGCAGATTCAGCATCAATTAACT
>OKTU01001472.1_pt1 | contig 11266 bp, 8 predicted proteins | sample 1606311 | NCBI WGS metagenome assembly OKTU01 (sample SAMEA3879557, study PRJEB24766) | human gut metagenome | biome: human-associated habitat; feature: feces | place: USA | collected 1985/1987
AGGATTAGTTTATGCTTTTTTTGTTGCGCTAACTCTATGAGAAATTTTATACGAGGAGGATTACAGATGAAAGACAAGATTTTTGGAGTATTGCAGAGAATCGGAAGAAGTTTTATGCTTCCAATCGCAATTCTTCCGGTAGCAGGACTTCTGCTTGGAGTAGGAAGTTCATTCACAAATGCAACGATGATTGAGACATATCATCTTCAGGCAATTTTAGGCGAGGGGACAATTCTGAATTCCCTGCTCACAATTATGAGCAAAGCGGGAAGTATTATTTTTGATAACCTGCCAATCATTTTTGCTGTCGGTGTAGCAATCGGTATGGCAAAGAAAGAGAAGGAAGTTGCGGCACTTGCGGCAATGATCTCTTTCTTTGTAATGAATGCAACAATGAATGCCATGCTTCTGATCCGTGGAGATCTTCTTGCAGACGGAACACTTGGAGCCGGAGTTCTGGAAGGAACTGTGACAAGTGTCTGCGGAATCCAGACATTACAGATGGGTGTATTTGGCGGTATTATCGTTGGACTTGGAGTAGCAGCACTTCATAATAAGTTTTACAAAATCCAGCTTCCGAATGCACTGTCATTCTTCAGTGGATCAAGATTTGTTCCGATTATTTCAACATTGACTTATGTGGCTGTCGGAATCGTGCTCTATTTTGTATGGCCAACCGTTCAGAATGGAATCTATGCACTCGGCGGACTTGTAACAGGAACAGGCTATATTGGAACATTGATCTTTGGTATTATTAAGAGAGCGTTGATTCCATTTGGACTTCACCATGTATTCTATCTTCCATTCTGGCAGACAGCGGTTGGAGGAACAATGGAAGTTGCGGGACAGCTGGTACAGGGCGGTCAGAACATCTTCTTTGCGCAGCTTGCAGATCCATCCACAGTACATTTCAGTGCGGATGCGACAAGATATTTTTCCGGTGAATTTATCTTCATGATCTTTGGTCTTCCGGGTGCGGCACTTGCAATGTATCAGTGTGCAAAACCGGAGAAGAAGAAACAGGCAGGCGGACTTCTGCTTTCTGCAGCACTTGCATGTATGATGACTGGAATCACAGAGCCACTGGAATTCTCATTCCTGTTTGTAGCACCGATCCTTTTTGTGGTACAGGTGATCCTTGCCGGATCCGCTTATATGATCGCACATATGTTAAATATTGCAGTAGGACTTACATTTTCCGGTGGATTTATTGACCTGTTCCTTTTCGGTATCCTTCAGGGAAATGCGAAGACAAGCTGGATCAGAATCATTCCGGTAGGAATTATCTATTTCTTCCTGTATTACTTTATCTTCTCATTCCTGATCAAGAAGTTAGATCTCAAGACACCGGGACGTGAAGATAATGACGAAGAGACAAAGCTTTATACAAAAGCAGATGTAAATGCGAGAAAAGCAGGCAATACGGAAGCTGGTGCAACAGCTGGTTCGGAAGATTCACTGAGTGCGGAGATCACAAGAGGACTTGGAGGATCTGCGAACATTGAAGATGTAGACTGCTGTGCGACAAGACTTCGTTGTACGGTAGTAAAGCCGGAACTGGTAAATGAAGATGTCTTAAGAATGACATCCCCATCCGGAATCGTAAGAAAAGGACAGGGAATCCAGGTAATCTACGGACCGGCTGTTTCTGTGATTAAATCCAATCTGGAAGATTATCTGGAGAAAGCTCCGAATGTGGAATATCTTCCGGAAGAAAACAAAAACAGCGCAGAAGAAACGAATAAATGTGCAGAAACAAAAGATGAAGCGAAGAAAGATGAGAACAAAACTGTTGCAGCCGGAACTGTAAAGAAAGAGCTTTGCTCTCCATTCACAGGAGTGGCAGCACCGATCGAAGAAGCGTGTGACGAAGCATTTGCAGGGAAAATGATGGGAGACGGTTATCTGGTTCGCCCGGAAGAGGGAATGGCTTATGCGCCGGAAGATGCAACTGTATCTTTTATCTTCCCATCAAAACATGCAGTTGGTCTGACTAGTGATGACGGAACCGAATATCTGCTTCACATTGGCGTGGATACTGTAAATCTGGATGGAAAAGGATTCGAAACTTTTGTAAATGACGGAGACCGAGTAAAAAAGGGTGACAAACTGATAGGTTTTGATATAAAATATATCCAAGAGCATGCAAAATCCGATGAATGTATGGTTGTATTTACAAGTCTTCAGGAAGGTGAAGAGATCAGAATGTCTAAGAGCGGAAAAGTAGAGAAGCTTGAGAAGACAGCAGAAATCGTAAGCTTGAATTAAGAGAAAGAAAGAGAGGCTCCGGGGGGATGTATCGAGTCATTAAAGTTCTGAATAATAATGGGATTCTTGTATATCATGTTGAGACAGGGAAGGAGATGATCCTTCTCGGAAACGGTGTGGGATTTGGAAAGAAACCTACAGAACAGATCGAGAAACTTCCCGGAGCCAAAGTATATTCTCTTGTCACAAGAAGGAAGCAGGAGTCTGTTCTGAAAACGGTCAATGGAATCCGCCCGGAGTTTATTGAGGCAACAGGAAAGATCATTGAAGAAGCAGAGAACGTGTTTCAGAAGATCAATCATGAGATGTTGCTTCCGTTGGCAGATCATATTGCGCTTGCAGCGAAGAGAGCGAAGGAGAACCGCCAGCTTCCGAATCCATTTACACCGGATATCCGTGTGTTGTTTGGAGAGGAGTATCAAGTGGCCCTGAAAGGGCGGGAGATCATCCAGCAGCTGACAGGATATGAAATCTCAGAGGATGAAGTCGGATTCATTACGCTACATATCCATGCAGGCCTTTCTGATGAGGCAGTATCCCAGACGTTGGATGCGACCAGGATTGTAAATGAAGGGATTGCCATGATTGAACAGGAATTCGATCAGAAGCTGGAGAGCGGCTCACTTGGATGTACACGTTTGATGAGTCATATGTATTATATGATTCTGAGAACCCGTAAGGGTGAGGGGACGAATGCAGACTTTAATGAGTTCATTTTTCAGAATTACCCAAGGACCGGAGAGGCGGCGAAGAGAGTGTGTGACTATATGTCCAGACAGCTGAAACAGCCGGTCGCAAAAGAAGAAATCGGATTTCTTGCAATCCATATCCAGCGGGTTATCTCGCCGGATACGGTATGACCGTGTGCTCTTGAAATACTGTATACTATGGTATATAGTAGTGGATAAGAGCGAAAGGGGAATCCGCAGAATGTATAAGATCCTAATCATAGAAGATGACCTTGTGATGGCAGGGGCAATTAAAAAAGAGATGGAAGCGTGGGGAAATGAAGCACGTTATGTGGAAGATTTTGCAAAGGTTCTTGAGACATTTGCAGAGTATGGTCCACATCTGGTGCTTTTGGATATCACGCTTCCTTTTTATAATGGATACCACTGGTGCAGCGAGATCCGTAAGATATCGAGCGTGCCGGTGATCTTTATCTCTTCAGCAGCGGATAATATGAATATTATCATGGCGATGAATATGGGCGGAGATGACTTTGTGGCAAAACCGTTTGACTTAAGTGTACTGACAGCGAAGATTCAGGCTCTGCTGAGAAGAACATATGATCTATCAGGAAAAGTACCGATGCTGGAACATAGAGGAGCAATCCTGAACCTCTATGATACAACAATGACTTATAATGGAGAAAAAATTGAGTTGACAAAGAATGAATTTCGTATCTTACAGACATTGATGGAGAATAAAGGACGCGTGGTCAGCAGAGACACGCTAATGACAAAGCTGTGGGAGACAGACAATTATATCGAAGAAAATACATTGACAGTCAATGTCGGAAGACTTCGGAAAAAGCTGGAAAAAGCGGGAATGGAAGGCTTTATCAAGACGAAAGTCGGCGGTGGATATATCATCGAGAAGGAGTAAAAATGTTTTTACAATATTTGAAAAGAATCCGATTTGTGCTTCTGTGGAGTTTGCTGTGTGCGGGAATCTTTTTTCTGATTTTTGTGTTGGAAGAGATTAATCTGAAGGTAGCGGTTTATCCAACAGTGTTGTGTCTGACATTTGGATTACTTTTTCTTCTCTGTGGATATTTGCGGTATAAGAAAACCGGGCAGAAGCTGGAGCATTTGCTGCAAGGAGAAGGACCTTATGAGGATTCGCTTCCAATCGCACAAGATGGGATTGAGTCAGGATATCAGGAGCTAATCAGAAAAGAAGAACAACAGCAAAGAAAAGAACATGCCAGATGGGAGAAGTCCGGTCAGGATATGGAGGACTATTATGCAACCTGGGTGCATCAGATCAAGGCACCGATTGCTGTGATGAATGTATTACTCCAGCAGGAAGATACCGAGACGAATCAGAATCTGAAAGCTGAACTGTTCCGGGTGGAGCAGTATGTGGAGATGGCACTTGGGTATGTGCGTCTTGACAGTGGCACGAAGGATCTGGTAATCGCACAGTATCCTTTGGATGAAATTGTAAGAAAATCGATCCGTAAATATGCAGGACAGTTTATTCGAAGGAGAATCCGTCTGATCTATGAAGGGACAGATCAGATTGTTTTGACGGATGAGAAATGGCTTTCGTTTATCATTGAACAGCTGTTGTCCAATGCGGTGAAATATACACTGAAAGGAACTGTGACGATTATTGTCAGTGAAGAAAAGAAATTGACAGTTACAGATACCGGAATGGGGATTGCACCGGAGGATCTGCCGAGAATCTTTGAAAAAGGATATACGGGATATAATGGAAGAATGGAACGGAAATCAACGGGAATCGGTCTGTATCTGAGTCAGATGGCGGCAAAGAAACTTGGGCATCAGATCACGGTTGTGTCGAAGCTGGGGGAAGGTAGCAGTTTTACAATAGATCTGGCAGAGTATCCGTTGAGAACAGAGTAAATCACTAAATCACACAGAGAGAAACAAGTGACAAATTTGTCACATCAGACAGCTGGAATGTCACAGAAATCAATGTCGGCATTCTGGCTGTATTGCTATACTGAGGATGTTGAAAGAAAGAAGAGGAGGTCGTAAGAAATGACAGTTTTGGAAGTAGAAAATTTGAAAAAAATATACCGTCCCCGTTTTGGCGGTAATCAGGTACAGGCACTCTCTAAGGTGACATTCTCAGTAGAAGAGGGCGAATATGTAGCAATCATGGGAGAGAGTGGCTCGGGGAAGACGACATTACTGAATATGCTGGCAGCATTGGATAAACCAACTGAAGGGGAAGTTTATCTGGATGGAAAACCGTTATCAGCAATCCGTGAGAAGGATCTGTCCAAGTTCAGGAGAGATCATCTTGGGTTTGTATTTCAGGATTTCAATCTTTTGGATACATTTAATCTAAAGGACAATATCTTACTGCCATTGGTACTGCAGGGAGTTGATTACAGGAAAATGAATGTCAGGATGATGCCAATCGTGAAAGAACTTGGAATTGCAGGACTTCTGGAGAAGTATCCGTATGAAGTATCAGGAGGACAGAAGCAGCGTGCAGCAGTGGCGAGAGCGCTGATCACAGATCCGAGACTGATCCTGGCGGATGAGCCGACCGGGGCACTCGATTCGAAATCAACGGATGAATTGCTCGGGGTATTTGAGCGGATCAATCAATCGGGACAGACGATCCTTATGGTAACACATTCTGTCAAAGCAGCGAGCAAGGCCGGGAGAGTGTTATTTATTAAAGACGGAGAAGTTTTCCACCAGGTATATAAAGGCGAACAGACAGATGAACAGTTCTATCAGAATATCTCAGCGACACTTACAATGCTTGCGACAGGTGGTGAGAGACAATGAAAAGTGGACTTTATCTGAAACTTTCCGTTAATGGAATTAAGAAAAATAAGAAGCTGTATCTTCCTTATCTGATCACTTGTATCTGTATGGTTATGATGTTCTATCTGATCGATTATCTTGCAGTGAGTCCGCAGTTTGCCCAGATTAAAGGTGGGGATACTATGCAGATGATCCTTGGATTTGGTTCCGGTGTGATCGCAATCTTTTCTCTGATCCTTCTGTATTACACAAATTCATTTCTGATCCGCAGACGACAGAGAGAGTTTGGACTGTATCACATCCTTGGAATGGGAAAAATTGACCTTGTAAAAATCATGGTTCTTGAGAATCTGATCATCAGTGTTCTGACGATTGCAGGAGGGATCGTGGGAGGAATCCTGTTTTCTAAATTAGGGGAACTTCTGGCAGCGAAGATACTTGGAAGTAATGCCGGACTTTCTATGAAAATCAGTGTTCCGGCACTTGTGGCTACGGCACTGTTATTCCTGGTCATTTTTGCATTAATCATGCTTCGGATGATCGTGTCCGTCTATCGGTTAAAACCTGTAGAACTTTTAAAAAGTGAAAAGACAGGAGAGAAACCTCCGAAGGCAAACTGGATCTTTGCAGTACTCGGGTTGCTTCTGCTTGGTGTGGCTTATTATTTATCCCTGACAATCAAAGATCCGCTTGTAGCGATGATCTGGTTTATGGTTGCCGTCGTGCTGGTAATCCTTGCAACGTATCTGTTATTTATTGCCGGCTCGGTCACATTTTGTAAAATAATGCAGAAAAAGAAAGGATATTATTATAAAACAAATCATTTTATTTCACTTTCATCCATGATTTACCGTATGAAACGAAATGGGGCAGGATTAGCGTCTATTTGTATTCTGTCCACAATGGTTCTGGTTATGGTATCTTCTACAACCAGCCTGTATCTGAGTATGGAACATGGCTTGAATCTTCGATATCCGAAATCTGTCCAGATTGAGATGTACACGAAACCGGAGCAGACGGAAGAAATGAAAGAGAATCAGAATGGACAGATTATAGAGCTTGTACAGAAGGTTTTGAAAGAACATAACCAGACCGCGGAGAATCCGGAGAATTACCGGATGCTTACAGTCAGTGGAATTGTTTCAAAAAATGAAATCTATTTTAATCCGGAGAATGCTCCGGGAGTCAATGAAGTGAATACATTTGATCATTTAAAAATGTTCTATGCTCTGCCGTTGGAAGCGTATAATCGGATCATGGGGACGAATCTGGAGCTTGCTCCCGGGGAAGCGTATCTGTATGCGAAAGATTCCGATTTCCCCTATGATCAGATCACGGTGGAGAATTCCGGGACATGGAGGATTAAAGGACATTTGGATAAAATGATTTCAAATGGAAATAATATGGCAAATATGAACAGCAGCTTCTATCTGGTGGTTTCCGGACTGGAAGATATAAAAGCTTTGGAAGAAGGAAATGTTTCCGTTTACGGTGTCAATGGTTCTTATGAGAAATGGTACTACAATTTTGATCTGTCCTGTGGAGATGAAGAGCAGATCCAGATTCAAAACGAGATTGACAAGAAAATCAATGCATTGGCTGAACAGGAATCAGAGGAATCAGATACCCTATTTTTTGGAGCTTCTACAGACAGCAGAGCCGCATCAAGAGCTGATTACCAGGCTTTGTACGGCGGTCTGTTCTTCCTTGGAATCCTTCTTGGAGTCGTATTCATTCTTGGAATGGTGCTGATCATTTATTATAAACAGATTACAGAAGGCTATGAGGATCAGGACAGATTCCAGATTCTGATGAAAGTGGGGATGACACAGAAAGAAGTGCGTCAGACGATCAATTCTCAGGTAATGACAGTATTCTTCCTGCCTCTTGTGGCTGCCGGAATTCATACGGCATTTGCATTTCCGATCCGAGACTTGGGAAAGGAGGCAGGGCATGAGAAAGAAAACACTCTGGCTGCTGGGAATTTCCCTCCTTTTCCTGATTCTGGTGACAGTGTGCTCCTATTTAGTATTTGCATTATTCTATATCATTGTCTACATGGTGACTTCGAAACAGTATTACAAAATTGTTAGCGGAAAACAGGAAGAAAGTCTTTTTTCTTAATTCAAAGAGTGATAGAATAGAATTATCAGAAAAAGGAGGACTTGCTTATGATGAATCACACAATTATTACAATTGGAAGACAGTTCGGAAGTGGCGGTCATGAAGTAGGAAACAGACTGGCAGAGAGACTGAACATTCCTCTTTACGATCACAATCTGATTCGAATGGCAGCAAGAGATCTTGGAATTTCGAACGAAGATGCTGGAAGAGTAGATGAGATGAGACTGGGAAATGTGTTATCAAGCTATTATATTGGAATGGGTGATTACACAACATTTATGCTTAGTCCTGAGGCCGAGAAGCCATTGAGTGACAAAGTTTTTGAGACGCAGTCAGCAATCATCCGCAAGCTGGCAGAACGTGGACCTGGAATCTTCGTGGGACGCTGCGCAGATTATGTTCTTGGGGATTATTCAAATGTTGTGAATACATTTATCTATGCTTATAAGGATGATAGAATCAATCGAATCATGGATATCTATAAGCTTTCCGAGAAAGAGGCTGTAGATAAGATTAAGAAGATTGACAGAGAGAGACGCCTGTATTATGAAGGTAGAACAGACCGTAAGTGGGGCAGTATTGAAGCGAATGCAATTCTGCTGAATTCAAGTCTTCTTGGAATCGATGGTGCGGTAGATGCACTTGAGGCGATTTATCATAAGTGGGAAAACAGATAACAAAATAAGCAGAAAAAATGAAATAATTAACAAAAATTAAGAGGGTGTCGTTTAGTGCGACACCCTCTTTGCTACGTCTTTATTCTGGAATCTGTATTTATTTCATCATGCCGGCAAGAATCTGATTGACTTCTTTACCATCAGCTTTGCCTTTTACCTTCGGCATGAGTTCTTTCATGATCTTACCTTTATCCTTTGCTGTAGGAGCATCGATACCAAGATCTGCAAGAACGGATGTGATCACTGCTTTGATCTCATCTTCGCTCATCATCTTTGGTGCATATTCTTCAAGAACAGCAAGACGCTTCTGAGCCTCTTCAATCAGATCTGTACGATCTTCAGGTGTCATATCAATTGTTTCTTTTAACTGTTTGATTTCTTTTAAGATTACCTGTCCTTCTTCCTCTTCTGTCAGGTCGGCACGTTTGTCGATAGCTTTATTCTTCAGAGAGGAGAGCAGAAAGGAAAGTGCGGCTTTTCGTTCTTTGTCTCCTGCCTTCATTGCAGCGACCATAGCGCTTCTGATTTCATCAATTTTGCTCATTTTAGAGTCCTCCTTATAATTTAATATGCTTGAAATAGTTACAATTATTGAAAAGAGCGGATTGCTCTTGATTCATAAGATAAATTTTAGCAGATGGTGGTTTATATTGCAAGAGTGCACTCTGTTTTGTGAAAATATATAAAAAAATGCATGAAAAGCATAAAAAATCAGAAAATTTACGAAAAGTAAAAATATAGGTTGACAATATTGGGCTCGAGGAGTAAACTACGTGACATAAAAGCAAAGGCGCTTTGAGAAACAGATCTCAGAGTGCCTTTTTCTTTTAATAAAATATGGTACCTATAGATTTGCCGCGAACAGCAGCAAGTCTCAATGACACAAAGGCGTGTCTTACAGAAAGAACCGATTCAGGGGGATGGTTCAACGAAACTGTAAGATACGTCTTTTTAGTTTCTAGGTATGAGGAGGAAGTAGTATGACACAAGAAATTATTACTCAGATTACAGACACGGTCGGAACAGAAGTGTTCGGCATCTGGTTCCTGATCGGAGCTGCATTTGTATTCTTTATGCAGGCGGGATTCGCTATGGTAGAGACAGGATTCACCAGAGCAAAGAATGCCGGTAACATTATCATGAAGAATCTGATGGATTTTTGTATTGGAACAATCGTGTTTATTTTCCTTGGATTTGGATTGTTACTCGGGGAAGATGCACTTGGCGGACTGGTAGGAGTTCCAACACTTGGAATCTTTACAGATTATGCAAACTTTGACTGGTCTAATTTTGTATTCAACCTGGTTTTCTGTGCGACAGCAGCAACAATCGTATCAGGAGCTATGGCAGAAAGAACAAAGTTTCTTTCCTATTGTATTTATTCCGCAATGATCTCCGCAGTTGTGTATCCGATCGAAGCACACTGGATCTGGGGCGGCGGCTGGCTTTCACAGCTTGGCTTCCATGATTTTGCAGGATCTTGTGCAATCCACATGGTAGGTGGAGTAACAGCATTTATCGGAGCTGCAATGGAAGGTGCCAGAATTGGTAAATTCTCAAGAGATAAGAATGGAAAAGTGACAAAAGTCCACGCATTTCCAGGACATAACCTCGTAATAGGTGCTCTTGGATGTTTCATCCTCTGGTTTGGATGGTATGGATTCAACGGTGCGGCAGCAACAACAGGCCCACAGCTTGCATCTATCTTTATGACAACAACAATCGCACCGGCAACAGCAACCGTTGTATGTATGATCTTCACATGGCTTCGTTATGGAAAACCAGATGTGTCTATGTGTCTGAATGCATCCCTCGCAGGCCTGGTAGCAATCACAGCACCTTGTGATGTGACAGATGGATTAGGAGCACTGATCATTGGAGCAGTTGCAGGAGTTCTCGTAGTATTTGGCGTTTGGTTCTGTGATAATGTAGTGCATGTAGATGACCCGGTTGGTGCCGTAGCAGTTCATTGCTTAAATGGTATCTGGGGAACAATCGCAGTTGGTCTTTTTGCAACAACAAATGCGCCGGAAAGCACACTGAAAGGTCTGTTCTACGGCGGTGGATTCGGACTTCTCGGAACACAGCTTCTTGGTGTAGTAACAGTTCTTGCTTGGACAGTTGTAACAATGACAATTATCTTCAAAGTAATCGATATGACAATTGGACTTCGTGTTTCAGAGGAAGAAGAGATTGTTGGTTTGGATTCCAAGGAGCATGGTCTTGCATCAGCATATGCAGGATTCAGCATCATGGATATTACAGAAGGTGCAATGAATGAAAATGAAAACACAGATCTTGGTGTAGCAGATTATGACGCAGCATCTCCAATCCAGAGAGCAGCAGCTGTACCTGTAGCCGGACCGGTAGATGCAGATACAGGAATGCATAAAGTAGTTATTATCGCAAAGCTTTCCAAGTATGACAGGCTGAAATCAGCGTTGAACAATCTTGGTGTTACAGGAATGACAGTTACCCAGGTTATGGGATGCGGTATCCAGAAAGGTGCCGGCGAGAAATATCGTGGAGTTGAGATGGACGTAACCGTTCTTCCAAAGGTAAAAGTAGAAGTTATCGTTGGAAATATTCCGGTTGAGAAAGTCATCGAAACAGCATCCAAGACACTGTATACAGGACATGTCGGTGATGGTAAGATCTTTGTATACAACGTGCAGAAAGTAGTAAAAGTACGTACAGGAGAAGAAGATCTCGAAGCATTGA
>OKTU01001495.1_pt1 | contig 11150 bp, 10 predicted proteins | sample 1606311 | NCBI WGS metagenome assembly OKTU01 (sample SAMEA3879557, study PRJEB24766) | human gut metagenome | biome: human-associated habitat; feature: feces | place: USA | collected 1985/1987
CCCGCTTCATCGTCCTCAGCCGCGAAAAGCCCACCGGGGGCAACCGCTTCTCGCTGCTCTTCACGCTGGACAACAAGCCCGGCAAGCTGGCCGAGGTCATTCAGGTCATCGGCCGGTTCGGTTATGACATGGAATCCATCAAGAGCCGTCCGCTGCCCCATGTTCCCTTCGATTACTATTTTTACGTCGAGCTGGTGGGAGACCCCGCCGACGACGAGACCGCCGCGCTGCTGCGCGAGCTGGATCATACCTGCCGCACCGTGCGGCTGTTAGGAGTGTATACGAAATGAGTGGATTTATCGGCACAAAGCTCACCATGAATCTGGGTGAGCGCAGCTATGACATCATCCTGAAAAACGGCGCACTAGAGAACCTGTACCAGTTCGCCCGCCTCGACCGCCGTGTGGCGGTGGTGACGGACGCAGGCGTCCCGGCAGAGTACGCCCAGCGGGTGGCCGACCAGTGCCGCGACGCAAAGATCATCACCGTGCCGCAGGGTGAGGCCAGCAAGAGCATGAAGATTCTGGAAAGTGTCCTGCGCCAGATGCTGGAGTTCAATATGGGCCGCGGCGATCTCGTCATCGCCGTGGGCGGCGGCGTCGTGGGCGATCTGGCGGGCTTTGCCGCCTCCATCTATATGCGGGGCATCGACTTCATCAACTGCCCCACCACCACTCTCTCCATGATCGACTCCTCCATCGGCGGCAAGACGGCGGTGGATCTGGGCGAGACGAAAAACATCGTCGGCTCCTTCTGGCAGCCCAAGCTGGTCATCGTGGACCCCAGCACCCTCGCCACCCTGCCCCGCCGCCAGTACATCAACGGTCTGGCCGAGTCGGTGAAGGCGAGCCTTCTGGCCGACCCGGAGCTGTTCGCTATCTTTGAAAAGGGCGACATCGACGAGCAGATCGGAGAGATCATCTACCGCAGCCTCCGCTTCAAGAAGAGCATCGTGGAGCAGGATGAGACCGAGCGCGGGATGCGCAAGGCCCTCAACTTCGGCCACACCATCGGCCACGGCATCGAGGCCGTCAAGGGCGTCAAGGGACGCCGCACCGTGGGCCTCTACCACGGCGAATGCGTGGCGCTGGGGATGCTGCCCATGATCGAATCCAAGGCATTGCAGAAGCGCGTCCGGGCGGTCTACCGCCGTCTGGGCCTGCCCCTGCGCACCGCCTACAATAAGGATAAAGTCTACGCCGAGATGCTCCACGACAAGAAGGCGCAGGGCGGACAGATCACCGTCATCAAGGTGCCGGGTCTGGGCTGCTGGCGGGCCGAGACCATCCCGGTGGAGGGACTGCGCACCCTGCTGGGCATGGAGGACTGAGCCATGAAAAACACCTTTGGCAGCGCATTGGCGCTGACCATCTTCGGCGAGAGCCATGGCCGGGCCATCGGCGGCGTGCTGGACGGCATGGCCGCAGGGGTGCCGGTGGACGAGGCGTTCATCGCCGCCTGTATGGACAGACGCCGCGCCCGGGGCGACGGCCTCTCCACCCCCCGGGTGGAGGCCGACCGGGTCCAGCTGCTCTCCGGCGTCGTGAACGGCCACACCACCGGCACAGCCATCGCCCTCATGATCGAAAATCAGAACACCCGCAGCGGCGACTACGCCAAGACCGCCGACCTGCTCCGCCCCGGCCATGCGGACTACACCGCCTATGCCAAATACCACGGCTTTCAGGACGCCCGGGGCGGCGGGCACTTCTCGGGCCGGATCACCGCCGCGCTGGTGGCGGGCGGAGCCATCGTGCTGGGGGCGCTGGGCCGCGCCGGCATCGACATCACCACCCACATCGCCCGCTGTGCCGGCCTCTCCGATACCCCTTTTGCGCTGGACGATACCGCCGCGCTGGCCGCGCAGGTCAGCGTGCTGGAAAATAAGGGCGAAGGCTTCGCGCTGCTGGATGCCTCCGTCGAAGAGCCGATGAAGGCGGCCATCCGCGCCGCCGGGGCGGAGGGCGACAGCGTGGGCGGCATCCTTGAGACGGCCATCCTCGGCCTGCCTGCCGGTGTGGGCGAGCCGTACTTTGACAGCGTGGAGAGCCTGCTTTCCCACATGGCCTTCTCCGTGCCTGCCGTCAAGGGCATCGAGTTCGGCACCGGCTTCGGCTTCGCTGACCTGAAAGGCTCGGAGGCCAACGACGCCTTCCGGATGAAGGGGAACACCATCGTTACCGCCACCAACCACAACGCTGGGGTCAACGGCGGCATCTCCAATGGGATGCCCGTGGTCTTCCGCACCGCCGTCAAGCCGACGCCCAGCATCTACAAGGAACAGGAGACGGTGGACTATCTTGCAAAGCAGGATGCACCCCTCTCCATTCAGGGCCGCCATGACCCCTGCATCGTGCCCCGCGCCTCCATCGTTCAGACCTGCGCCGCCGCGCTGGTTGTGGGCGACCTGCTGACGGCCCGCTACGGCACGGCATGGATGGAGCGGCCCACCAGCTACCGCAGGGAGGGACTGTGATGGAATACGGACTCATCGGCTCGAAGCTGGGCCACTCCTACTCGAAGCTCATCCACGAGATGCTCTGCGGCTACCGCTACGACCTCTGCCCCCTGCCCACCGAGGAGGAGGCCCGGGCCTTCCTCACCAAGCGGCAGTTCAAGGCCATCAATGTCACCATCCCCTATAAGCGGCTGGTGATGGAGTACTGCACCTACATCGACCCCCGGGCCAAGGCCATCGGCGCGGTGAACACCGTCGTCAACAAGAACGGCCTGCTCTACGGCTACAACACCGACTATCTCGGTTTTGCCCATCTGTGTGACGCCCACGGCGTCGATTTCACGGGCAGGACCGTCCTCATCCTCGGCACCGGCGGCACCCACAACACCACCAGTGCCGTCGCCCGGGACAAGGGCGCGGCGAAGGTGCTGACCGTCAGCCGGACGCCCGACGCCGCCAAGGGCCAGCTCTCCTATGAGGAAGCTGTATCCAGCGGCGCACAGATCGTCATTAACACCACCCCCGCCGGGATGTACCCCAACGTAGGGGTGTGCAGTCTGGACGTTGCCCGAATGCCCGGGCTGGAAGCGGTGCTGGACGTGGTGTATAACCCGGATAAGACCGAACTCATCCTGCGGGCTGAGGAGGCCGGCGTCCCGGTGGCCGTGGGAGGCCTCGAGATGCTGGTGGCGCAGGCGGTGTACGCCGCCGAATACTTCCTCAGCCGGAAGTTCGACGACGCGGCGGGGGAGATCCGCCGCATCACCGCCGCGCTCCGCCGCGATATGCTGAATGTGGCCCTCATCGGGATGCCCTCCAGCGGCAAGTCCACGGTGGGCCGTCTGCTGGCAGACAAGCTGGGCAAGCGGTTCATCGACCTCGACGAGGAGATCGTGAAGGCCGACGGCCGCAGCATCCCGGACATCTTCGCCGCCGAGGGCGAGGACGGCTTCCGGGCGCGGGAGTCGGCCCAGACCGCCCGCTTTGCAAAAGAGGGCCGTCAGCTGCTCTCCTGCGGCGGCGGCATCATCAAGCGGGGCGAAAATCTGCGCGCCCTGCACCAGAACGGCGTCGTGCTCTTTATCGACCGGCCTCTGGATGCGCTGACGGTGGGCGGCGGACGGCCTCTCTCGTCCAGCCCCGAGGCACTCAGGCAGATGGAGGCGGAGCGCCGCCCCCTGTATCTCGCGGCGGCAGATGCCGTCATCCCCAACAGCGGCACGGTGGAGGACGCCGTGGCCGCCGCAATGGAGGCTCTGGATGAAATTTTTAGTCATTAACGGCCCCAACCTCAATATGATGCACTTCACCGAGCCGGGCGTGGCCGGCCAGCTGGACTACAACGGCCTGCTGGATTATCTCGAGCTGTGCTGCACCCAGATGGGCCTCGAGGTGGAGTTTTTCCAGTCCAACCACGAGGGCGACCTCATCGATGAGATCCAGTCTGCCGCAGGCCGGGCAGACGGCATCATCCTGAACCCCGGCGGATATGCCCACTACAGCGTCGCCATCCTCGACGCGCTGCGGCTCTGCGGCGTGCCTGCCGTGGAGGTGCTGCTGAGCGAGCCGGACGAGCATGAGCCGTTCCGCAAGACGGACATCGTCTCCTTCGGCTGTCAGGGACACTTCATCGGTGAGGGCATCAGCGGCTATCTGCACGCTGCGGCCTATCTGACCCAGCTGCTTCGTCTGGACGGCAGCGCACACACCCATCTGGTCATGTGAGCGGAAAAGAAAGAGTGAAAGGAACGAAATTCTATGATCATCTCCACCAAAAAGGGCACCCCCAAGGAAGAACTGGAAAAGATCGTGGACCGCTTTGAAAAGCAGGGCCTCGATGTCACCCTCATCACCGGCAAGGACTACAATGTCTTCGGCCTCGTGGGCGACACGACGAAGATCGACGAGCGGGACGTCCTCGCCAACCCCTGGATCGACAACGTCACCCGCGTCTCTGCCCCCTATAAGCGGGCCAACCGCCTCTTCCACCCGGCAGACTCCGTCATCGACTGCGGCGGCGTCAAGATCGGCAGCAAGGAGAAGATCGCGGTCATGGCAGGCCCGTGCAGCATCGAGAGCGCGGAGCAGGCCCTCCGCATCGCGCAGGGCGTCAAGGCGGGCGGCGCGACCCTCTTCCGGGGCGGCGCGTACAAGCCCCGCACCTCGCCCTACTCCTTTCAGGGCCTCGAGACCGAGGGCATCCTTGACATGGTGAAGGCCCGGGAGGCCACCGGTATGCCCATCGTCTCCGAGCTGATGAGCGAGGACCGCATCCCCGAGTTCGAGGAGTATGTGGACGTGGTGCAGATCGGTGCCCGCAATATGCAGAACTTCCAGCTGCTCAAGGCCGTGGGCAAGATGCATAAGCCCGTCCTGCTCAAGCGCGGCCTCTGCAACACCATCGAGGAGTGGATCATGAGCGCCGAGTACATCATGGCCGGAGGCAACGAGCAGGTCATCCTCTGCGAGCGGGGCATCCGTACCTTTGAGAAGTACACCCGCAACACCCTCGACCTCTCCGCTGTGCCCATCATCCACGAAAAGACCCACCTGCCCGTCATCGTGGACCCCAGCCACGCCACCGGCAAGGCGAACCTTGTGGAGCCGATGATGATCGCCGCCGTGGCCGCCGGTGCCGACGGCCTCGAGGTGGAGGTGCATTATGACCCCCGCCACGCATGGAGCGACGGCGCACAGTGCCTGACTCCGGAGGCCTTTGCGCAGGCCATGGCAAAGTGCCGTCAGGTCGCATGGGCCATCGGAAGGGATATGTAAATGAGAAGCAGCCTTGCCCTCTCAGTCACCTTCGGTGACAGCTCTCCCAAAGGGAGAGCCAAAAACGTGACCGTGAGGCCAAAGCCTCTCCCTTTGGGAGAGGTGGCATTGCGTGAGCAATGACGGAGAGGGCAAGCCGCCGGAAGGATTATTATGTTGGTAACGATAAAGCAAGCCCCCGGCGGCATCGGCGGGGCCATCACTGCGCCGCCCAGCAAGAGCATGGCCCACCGGGCGGTGCTCTGCGCTGCGCTGGCGAAGGGCACTTCTCACATCGGGAACCTCGAGTTCAGCAAGGACATCTCGGCCACCCTCTCCGCCGCCGGACAGCTCTGCGCCAAGGTGCGCACCGGCCCGGACAGCGCCGTGGTAGAGGGTCTGGGACAGTTCCTCCCCGTCGAAGCCCCGGTGGACTGCTGTGAGAGCGGCAGCACCCTCCGCTTTCTCATCCCCATCGCCAGCCTCACCGGGCAGAGGGTGACCTTCGTGGGCCGGGGCCGGCTGATGGAGCGGCCCCAGTCGGTGTACGAGGCGTTATATCATGAGCAGTCTCTCCGCTTTGAACCGTCTCCGGCGGGCCTGACCGTCGAGGGCGCTCTGAAAAGCGGCGAGTACGAGCTGGCGGGCAATGTGTCGAGCCAGTTCATCAGCGGGCTGCTGTTCGCCCTGCCCCTGCTGGACGGGGACAGCACCCTCCATCTCATCCCGCCGGTGGAGAGCCGCAGCTACATCGAGATGACCCAGGCGGCACAGCGCCGTTTCGGCGTCGAGAGCCGCTGGCAGGACGAGAACACCCTCTTCCTCCCGGGCGGGCAGCAGTATGCCCCCTGCGACTACACGGTGGAGGGAGATTACAGTCAGGCGGCGTTCCCGGCGGTGCTGGGGGCGGTGCAGGGCGGCGTGACCCTCAAGGGCCTGTCCGCCGACACCTTACAGGGCGATGCGGCCATCCTCGGCATCCTGCGCCGCTGCGGGGCAGAGCTGTCCGTCACCGATGAGGGCATCCGGCTCGGGAAAGCCCTCCTGCGCGGCACCGACATCGACCTTGCCGACTGCCCCGACCTTGGCCCCGTGCTGATGGTGCTGGGCCTGTTCTGCGAGGGGACCACCACCATCCGCAACGCCGAGCGCCTCCGCATCAAGGAGAGCGACCGCATCGCGGCCATGGAAGCCGAGCTGCGGGCCTGCGGCGGCGTGCTGGAAAGCGAGGGCGGTACCATCACCATCCACGGCTGCGCAGGGAAGCTCCACGCCCCCGCCGCACCCCTCCATGGCCACAACGACCACCGGGTGGTCATGAGCCTCACGGTGCTGGCGCTGGCCGCCGGGCTGCCCCTCTCCATCGACGACGCGGAGGCCGTGCAGAAGAGCTGGCCCCATTTCTTTGAAGCCATCAAGCCGTTAGGCGCGGAGGTAGAATATGCTGGATAAATCGAAGCGTTATCTCGTGGTGGGCCTCGGCCTGCTGGGCGGCAAATACGCCCTCGAGCTTTCCAAGGCCGGGTTCCATGTGGACGGCATCAACCGCAGCGAGGGGCATTTACAATACGCCCTCGACCACGGCTATATCGCCAGCGGCAAGACCCACGATTTCGAGGATCTCGTCGCGCAGGCCGACCACATCATCTTCGGTCTGTACCCCACGGCCCTCATCGACTGGTTCAGGACGTACGGCTCTCTTCTCAAGCCCGGCTGCATCTTTACCGATGTCTCCGGCGTCAAGACCGGCCTTGTGGAGCCGGTGCAGGCGATGTGCCCGGCAGGGGTGGAGTTCATCGCCAGCCATCCGATGGCGGGCCGTGAGACCTCCAGCGTCGAACACGCGGCGGAGGTCAACTTTGCCCCTGCCAACTTCATCATCACCCCCACCGAGAAGAACACCCCCGAGGCGGTCCAGTGGGCGAAAGAGCTGGCTGAGGTGCTGGGCTTCCGCCACATCTGCACCCTGACCGTGCAGGAGCACGATAAGATGATCGGCTACGTCAGCCAGCTCTGCCATGCCATCGCCGTCAGCCTCATGTGCGCCAACGACAACTCCTCGCTCTGCGAGTACACAGGCGATTCCTTCCGGGACCTGACCCGCATCGCCCGCATCAACGAAAAGATGTGGACTGAGCTGTTCCTCTGGAACAAGGAGAACCTCATCTCCGAGATCGACCAGTTCGACGCGGCCCTCGCCCAGCTGCGGGACGCCCTCGTGGCCGACGACCGGGACAAACTGGAAGAGATGTTCCGCCTGTCCACCCAGCGCCGCGCCGCATTCGACAAGAAGGACTCGTGACCGAAAGGAGGCCGCCCATGCCCAAGCAGGAAGGACAAAAATCCAAACTCCTGGCGCTGCTGCGCATCTTTGAGCAGCAGACCGATGAGGAACATCTGCTCAATGTGCCCCAGCTGGTGGAGCTGCTGGCCCGGCAGGGCATCCTCTGTGAGCGCAAGAGCGTCTACAGCGACATCGACGCGCTGAATGTGCTGGGCTACGACATCCGGCTGCGCCGGGGCCGCAGCGGCGGCTACTGGATGGCGACGAGGCCCTTCGAACTGGCCGAACTGAAGCTTCTGGTGGACGCCGTCCAGTCCAGCCGGGTCATCTCCAAGACCTCCAGCGACAAGCTCATCCATAAGCTGGAAGGGCTGGCCTCCCGGTATCAGGGCACCCAGCTCCAGCGTCAGGTCTATGTCGATGGCCGCCCCAAAAGCGACAACAAGGACCTGCCCTACAGCGTGGATGCCCTCTTCGCGGCCATCAACACCGGAAAAATGGTGCGCTTCCGCTACAAAAAGGCGGGACGTCCCGCCCCCTACACCATCAGCCCGTGGCAGATGGCGTGGGAGAACGGCTGCTACTATCTCATCGCCTATCAGGACGAGAAGGAGCCGGTGGGCATCCGCCATTACCGGGTGGATAAGATGGCCGGGGTGACGGTGCTGGACGAGCCGCGCCGGGGCAGGGAGCAGTTTGCCGATTTCGACCTGCCCTCCTACCTGAAAAAGCACTTCCAGATGTTCGGCGGGCCGGAGCACCGCGTCACCCTGCGGTGTACTTCTGACCTCGAATCGGCTATGCGGGAGCGCTTCGGCGCCTCACCCATCTTTGTGCCGGAAGGGAAGGGCAGCTTCCACTTTGACGTGCCCGTCTGCGTCAGCGACCAGTTCTATGGCTGGGTCTGCGGTTTCGGCGGAAAGGTCGAAGTGGTCTCGCCCGCCGAGGTGCGGGACGGTCTGCGGAAGCTGAATGAGCGGCTGGCAAAAATACATGAGTAATACAGCAAAAGGCCCTGAATCCGTGGATTCAGGGCCTTTTGCTGTATAAAATTTATGTTGATTTACTCCGCGTTGAACACATACTGGTCCATCCGGCGGAAAGCTTCCTCGATGCGGGCGCGGGGCGAGGCCAGATTGATGCGCAGATGGCAGGGGCCGTGGAACATCACACCGTCCTGCACTGCTGCGCCGACGGCCCAGCAGGCTTTCTCCACGTCCTGAATGCTTTTGCCGTGGGCGGCGCACCAATCGGTGCAGTCCACAAAGAGCATATAGGTGCCCTCGGGCTTTGCGACACGGACGCCTCTGAAGTGCCGGGCGATATAATCGCAGGCGAAGTCCACGTTGCCGGTCAGGGTCTCGCACAGCTCGTCGGCCCAGACATAGCCCTCGGGGCGGTAGGCACCGATGAGAGCGTGCATCGAGAGGACGTTCATGGAGTTGTAGTGGCAGAGGGAGGATTCTTTTGCGATGCGGTCGCGCCACCACGGGTCGTAGACGATGTGGTAGCTGCCGATGAGGCCGGCGAGGTTGAAGGTCTTGGAGGGGGCGTAGAGGGCGGCAGTCCGCATCCGGGCGTCCTCACTGATGGACTGGGTGGGGATGTGCCTGTGGCCGGAGAGGATGATGTCCGACCAGATCTCGTCCGAGACGACGTAGACGTTATACTTTTTGTACAATTCCATCGCCTTTTCCAGCTCCCACCGCTCCCAGACGCGGCCGCAGGGGTTGTGGGGGCTGCACAGGATGGCGGCATGGATGTGCTCTTCGGCCAGATGCTTCTCCATGTCGGCGTAGTCCATCCGCCAGACGTCGGCTTCGTCCTGCACCAGCGGGGAGTGGACGATGTCATAACCATTGTCGGTCAGGCAGTGGGTGAAGCCGATGTAGGTGGGGCTGTGCACCAGCACCTTATCGCCCCGGGAGCAGACGCAGTTCAGCGCGCTGATGACGCCGCCCAGAACGCCGTTCTCGTAGCCGATGGCCTCGGCGGTCAGGCCGGTGACGCCGTTGCGCACAGACTGCCAGCGGATGATGGAGTCATAATATTCGGGCGTCGGGTCGAAGTAGCCGAAGGCCGGGTGCTGCACCCGCTCGATGACGGCCTGCTGGATGGTGGGCAGACAGACGAAGTTCATGTCCGCCACCCACATGGGGATAGCGTCGAACCCGGGCCGGGGCGCATCGGGCGCAAAGCCCTTGCCCAGTCCGTCTACGGCGATGGCATCCCGGCCATGACGGTCGGGCAGGGTGGTGAAATCGTATTTCATGCGGCACTTCCTCCTGTGGATGCAAAAAAGGCTTCCTCCGAAGAGAAAGCCATAGGTGCAGAAGATCAGCCCTCGAGCAGCTCGACGGTCTTCATCTTGACAGCGGTCTTGGGTTTATCGTTCCAGTCGGTGGGGACGGATGCGATCCTGTCCACGACATCCATGCCGGAGACGACCTTGCCAAAGGCGGCATACTGGCCGTCGAGGTGGGGTGCGTCCTCATGCATGATGAAGAACTGGCTGCCGGCGCTGTTGGGCGCCATCGTGCGCGCCATGGACAGCACGCCCAGCGTATGCTTGAGGTCGTTCTTGTGACCGTTGGCGGAAAATTCGCCGTCGATCTCATAGCCCGGGCCGCCCATGCCGTTGCCCTGCGGGCAGCCGCCCTGGATCATGAAGCCGGGGATGACGCGGTGGAAAATGAGGCCGTCATAAAAGCCAGAATTTGCCAGCGCGATGAAGTTGTTGACGGTGTTGGGGGCCAGCTCGGGATAGAGCTCGCCGGTCATCACCGCACCGCTCTCCATCTCGATGGTCACAATGGGATTGGACATATTCGTTCTCCTTGTCTCGCGCCGCGGCGCGTTCGGTTTTTTATTTCACGAGCAGGCCGACGCCGTGCTCGCTGAGATACTGCAATAGGATGGCGCTGTTTTCCTGATTGTCCTCAAAGCGGGCAAGCGTCCGGCCATCCTGTCCGACCAGCCTGCGGCCGTTCGTCCCGATGGTCATGCCCGCAATGTCCGCCAGGCGGAAGGCGCGGGACCTGCCGAAGGTCGGCAGGTAGCTGAACACGCCGCCCTCGACCACCAGCCTGCGCCGGACATGAAAGATTAGGAACACGCCGAACACCGCAAAAACGAGCGCGAAAGCGGAAAAGCCCACCGTCTCGGCAAGCGACCAGCCCTCTGGCTCGTCGATCGAGCTGCCGATCACACCGGCAAGCAGGGCGGTAAAGAAAACGGCGATCAGCACACCCACGATACGCACCGTCACCCTGACCCACTTCTTATCCCGCACGGTGAAGCTCTGCGGCACGGCAAAGCCCGCCGCGGCGTTCGCCTGCGCCGTCTGCGCGGTGTGCGCGGCCATCTGCGCCGCGCGCTCCGGGTCGGTGTAGGCGAGGACCTTCTGCTTCACGCACACCACGCCCAGCACGCCGATGACCATGCCCATGAGCATGGACGGCGCCATGATGCCCCAGTTCTCCGGCATGAGAATGGATTCCCACGCCAGCTGCGCGACCGGGATGCCGTACCACGCAGCGTCCGCCTGCCATTCGGGATCGGAGCAGAGGACGTACATCCACGAGGCGATCTCCGCGGCAAAGAGCGCGAGGAGCGAGCAGACGATCACCGTCGCCATGGCAAAGCGTGTGGAGC
>OKTU01001504.1_pt1 | contig 11080 bp, 9 predicted proteins | sample 1606311 | NCBI WGS metagenome assembly OKTU01 (sample SAMEA3879557, study PRJEB24766) | human gut metagenome | biome: human-associated habitat; feature: feces | place: USA | collected 1985/1987
CTGCTGATAATACGCAACCTGCCAATGACGTTAACAGCCCAATCGGGATCGCTAAAGCCTCTGATGTAGAAGCAGGCTCCAACATTGCCCCTGGCTCTCAGTCTACCGGCCAGTCAATGAATGATGCATTTGATGTACATAAGCTGGTGGCGGGTGAGTGGTCCTGATATTTCAACTGCCACGTGTGACGGAATATATACGCTGCCACAGCCTGTCGAAAACCGGCTTATGACGTACCGGTTTTGGACCATAAATTATCGTAAAGATAGTTAAGATTTATTCAGTAAATTCACGGCAGGTTTTCGCTGACAAAATATCAGCCCCAGATCATAGCGGCCCAGCGCAGCAGCAACATCGCGCCGCAAATAGCAATTAACACCACGACCATTTTCCAGTGCTTCACGGCAAATCTTTTTGTTGGCATAACCTAATCCTTGTCAGTTGATACCCTTAGTCTACCAAAGTCTGCGCCAGAAAGCGCTCAACAAGGGAGAACAGGTTATGCCGGAACACCGGTTCGGCTTAAAACCAATGGAATCTGTCAGCCAGAATCAATACCAGGCCAGCAGCGGAAAGTAGATTTAATATCACAACGGTTCTACTCGATACGTTCATGTGATACCCCTTCGATGTTTAAGGACCAGATCAAGAATAGCTCAGCACTTTCGGATTGCGAGCACCCGTCAACAAAAGTTCATTAATGCAGACAACAGTATGTGCGGTTCAAAACGGTCGCTGGAAGGTGCATTCGCCCTGTCAATAGTGTTACCATTACGTCGCCTGTCGTAAACCCGCATTATTCTGAAATCGGCCGGTGAATGATGACGAACCAATTTGACGATTGTTGGTCAGATGGTTTCGTAATCTACTGTTTAATCACGATTATTTTCTTTGTATATGCTCTTATGTGTGGGGCATCACTGCAAATAAGGATATAAAATGCCTGTAATTACTCTTCCTGATGGCAGCCAACGCCATTTCGACCACGCTGTTAGCCCAATGGATGTTGCCCTGGATATCGGTCCTGGACTTGCAAAAGCAACCATTGCAGGCCGCGTAAACGGCGAGCTGGTAGACGCGTCCGATCTGATTGAAAGCGATGCAACGCTTGCGATCATCACCGCGAAAGACGAAGAAGGTCTGGAGATCATTCGTCACTCCTGCGCGCACCTGTTAGGCCATGCTATCAAGCAGCTGTGGCCAAACACCAAAATGGCGATCGGCCCGGTTATCGACAACGGTTTCTACTACGACGTTGACCTTGACCACACCCTGACCCAGGAAGATATCGACGCGCTCGAAAAACGTATGCACGAGCTCGCCGAAACTAACTATGACGTCATTAAGAAGAAAGTCAGCTGGCACGAAGCGCGTGAAACCTTCGTGAAGCGCGGCGAGAGCTACAAAGTCTCGATTCTTGATGAAAACATCGCTCATGATGACAAGCCAGGCTTGTACCATCACCAGGAATACGTCGACATGTGCCGTGGTCCGCACGTGCCGAATATGCGCTTCTGTCATCACTTCAAACTGATGAAAATCGCAGGCGCTTACTGGCGTGGCGATAGCAACAACAAGATGTTGCAGCGTATCTATGGTACCGCGTGGGCCGATAAGAAAGCCCTGAACGCATACCTGCAACGCCTGGAAGAGGCGGCTAAGCGTGACCACCGTAAAATCGGTAAGCAGCTTGACCTGTATCATATGCAGGAAGAAGCGCCGGGGATGGTGTTCTGGCATAACGACGGCTGGACTATCTTCCGTGAACTGGAAACGTTCGTGCGCTCCAAGCTGAAAGAGTACCAGTATCAGGAAGTGAAGGGCCCGTTCATGATGGACCGTGTGCTGTGGGAAAAAACCGGCCACTGGGACAACTACAAAGATGCGATGTTCACCACTTCGTCTGAGAACCGTGAATACTGCATCAAGCCAATGAACTGCCCGGGCCACGTTCAGATCTTCAACCAGGGTCTGAAATCCTACCGCGATCTGCCGCTGCGTATGGCGGAGTTCGGAAGCTGCCACCGTAACGAGCCATCAGGTGCGCTGCACGGTCTGATGCGTGTTCGTGGCTTTACTCAGGATGATGCGCATATCTTCTGTACTGAAGATCAGGTCCGTGAAGAAGTTAACGCCTGTATTCGTATGGTCTACGATATGTACAGCACCTTTGGCTTCGAAAAGATCGTGGTCAAACTCTCAACGCGTCCGGAAAAACGTATCGGCAGCGATGAGACATGGGATCGCGCAGAGGCGGATCTCGCCGTAGCGCTGGAAGAGAACGGTATTCCGTTCGAATACCAGCTGGGCGAGGGCGCATTCTACGGTCCGAAAATTGAATTTACCCTGTATGACTGCCTCGATCGCGCATGGCAGTGCGGAACGGTACAGCTGGACTTCTCCCTGCCGCAGCGTTTAAGCGCCTCTTATGTTGGCGAAGACAACGAGCGTCAGGTGCCGGTTATGATTCACCGTGCGATTCTCGGTTCACTGGAGCGCTTCATCGGCATCCTGACCGAAGAGTTCGCAGGCTTCTTCCCAACCTGGCTTGCGCCAGTGCAGGTCGTGGTGATGAACATTACCGATTCTCAGGCGGATTACGTTAAAGAATTGACGCAGAAACTACAAAATGCGGGCATTCGCGTAAAAGCAGACTTGAGAAATGAGAAGATTGGCTTTAAAATCCGCGAGCACACTTTACGTCGTGTCCCGTATATGTTGGTCTGTGGTGATAAAGAGGTGGAAGCAGGCAAAGTTGCCGTTCGCACCCGCCGTGGTAAAGACCTGGGGAGCCTGGACGTAAGTGAAGTGATTGAGAAGCTGCAACAAGAGATTCGCAGCCGCAGTCTTCAACAACTGGAGGAATAAGGTATTAAAGGCGGAAAACGAGTTCAAACGGCACGTCCGAATCGTATCAATGGCGAGATTCGCGCCCAGGAAGTTCGCTTAACAGGTCTGGAAGGCGAGCAGCTGGGGATTGTGAGTCTGAGAGAAGCGATCGAAAAGGCTGAAGAAGCTGGAGTAGATTTAGTTGAAATCAGCCCTAACGCCGAACCGCCAGTTTGTCGTATCATGGACTACGGCAAGTTCCTTTATGAAAAGAGTAAGTCTTCTAAGGAACAGAAGAAGAAGCAAAAAGTTATCCAGGTTAAGGAAATCAAATTCCGTCCTGGTACCGACGATGGCGATTATCAGGTAAAACTCCGCAGCCTGATTCGCTTTCTGGAAGATGGCGATAAGGCCAAGATCACGCTGCGTTTCCGCGGTCGTGAGATGGCTCATATGAACCAGACAAAGTATATTCTGGATGATTTCGCTGAGAAACTTTCCGATATCGCTGTTGTCGATAAGCCTTCCAAGGTGGAGGGAAGAAGCCTGGTAATGTTTTTAACTGCAAAACGATAAGGGAACAATTTTAAGGAGGAAACAACAATGCCTAAAATGAAAACCCGCAGAGCTGCTGCTAAACGTTTTAAAAAGACTGGTACCGGTGAATTCAAACGTGCTAAAGCTTTTAAAAGCCATATTCTTGAACATAAATCTCCTTCCCGCAAGAGAAACTTGCGTAAGGCTGCACTTGTTCACAAAACTGATCATGAACGCGTAGCAAAAATGCTGCCGTACGCATAATAGATAAGGGAGGCTGACTATAATGGCAAGAATTAAAGTGGGCGTTACTGCTCATCGTCGTCATAAAAAAATCTTAAAACTGGCTAAAGGCTATCGCGGTTCTAAACATTTGCTGTTCAAAAAAGCTAATGAAACTGTTATGAAAGCTTTGAGCTATGCTCGTCGTGACCGTCGTGCTAAAAAACGCGAATTCCGTCGTTTGTGGATCGCTCGTATCAACGCTGCTACCCGTGCTAACGGCATGAGCTACAGCCGTTTCATGAATGGTCTGGCTAAAGCTGGTATCGAAATGAACCGTAAAGTTTTGGCTGATATGGCTATTTATGATGCAGCTGCTTTCACCAAACTGGTAGAAGCTGCTAAAGCTGCTCTGTAAGAATTACTGCTTACAGTACAAATGAATTGAATTGCTGCTGCTGCGGCAATAAAAAACAGTGTAAGTCTTAGGACTTACACTGTTTTATTTTAAGTTGTTATTTAATGTTATTAAGGATAGTAACTAATTCACCAGCGCTGATATCACCGGCAACAGGAGTAATAATACCTTTGCCTGCGATTTTTACAGTGCCGCCCTCAGCATAGGCATTTTGAGTATTCTGACCTGCATGATAGATCGCTGCAAGATTGCCTGCTACGAAGTAAGAACGCTGCATACCGCTCATATTGCCTGCAGCAGCCGGTGTCATAAAGGTCTTTCCGTTAATTTTCACTTCGCCGCTGTTAGCGTCAACAGTAACTTTGCCGTTACTGTATTCGGTAAGCTTTTTGGAATAATTATTGCGGCGGTCGCTGTCTTTCGGATGAGTAGACGGGTTGAGTATGTCGCTGAGAACATCTTTTTTAGAGCTGTCGCTGGAGCTTTCGATAACTGCCTGCCAAACAGCTGCAGGAGCGCCTACATTATAACCGGCATCAGCCATATAAGTGAAGGCGATATTGTCAGCTTCCCATTCGTTGGGTTTGGTAACGCCGGTGTTTTTGGCATGGACTGCTACTACTTGTGCTGCCAGACCGTTAGCACCGCCGATTTCAGAGCCTACAGTTTTCATCACGAAGTCAACGGACATCTTTTTCTTTGCGCCTTTGATTGGATGTTCTTTCTGACCGTGTACAAGCTCATGGGCGATAACGGCCGCCAGTTTATCTTCATTGTAGTCCAGGAACCAGAAAGCGCCGATATTTACGGACATATTGTGCCCTAATGCACAGTAAGCATTGAAAAATTCCTGATTATTAACGAAATAATTATATGGTTTACTATTGATGGTTGCGTCGCTTTTGGCGATGGCCGGGGTCATACGCTGCATAATGCGGCCAAGCATGGCATTGGCATTATAATCGCTGTTGACGCCGTCTTCCTGTTTCAGGGCTTCGAACAGCTCATGGCGGCCTTCGTTATCATAATAATTCAGTGCCTTGTTGATTTCCTGCTGTTCCTTGGCGGCGCCTACGGCTTTGCCGGCAATACTGCCAAGGTTGATGGCTTCAGCCTGCTGTGGCAGAGTAAAGCTCAGTACTGATACGGCTAAAAGAGCCGCACCTACTATTATTTTAGATTTTTTAAACATTGATATCCCCCTTTGTGTATATTCTGTGAACTATTATAGCAAACAAAATGGTAAAAGCAAAGTTTTGTTTAAGGAATATTTTTAAGATAAAAAGAATTTTGCTTAATTTTTACGTCAGCAGTATAATTTAAGGTGAGTTTTTTATGAAGCAGTAGATAAAGACAAGATTTCTTTTGATGAAAATGAGGGAACCATATGGAACAGGTTTTAACTAAGGCACTGGCGTTTGTAGCCGTTATTGCCTTAGGTTATTTCTTAAAGAAGCGCGGCTTTTTTAAACCGCATGACTATGAACTTATTGCCAAAATAGTCTTAAATATTACGCTGCCATGTGCCGTTATTACCAGCTTTGCAGCTTTTAAAATGGATTATACGCTGTTTATATTGACTCTGATCGGTTTTTGTGGAAATTTGCTGATGATTGCCTGGGGATTTATATTGACGCGTTATCAGACGAATGCGGCAAAGATTTTTTACGTATTTAATCTGGCCGGTTATAATATCGGCTGTTTTACTTTACCGTTTGCACAAAGCTTTTTGGGCCCTTTCGCTGTAGTAGCTACTTGTATGTTTGATGTGGGTAATTCGATTATGTGTACTGGCGGAACTTATGCTCTGACCAGTGGGCTGGTGCATACAGGTGAAAAATACGAGCCTGTGAATCTGCGCAGTATAGCTGCTAAACTTCTTGGATCTGTGCCTTTTGTTGTTTATATGCTGATGTTGGTCTGTGCGGTACTACAGCTGCATTTACCTCAGCCTGTTTATACTCTTACTGGTCTTATCGGCGGTGCCAATACTTTTTTATCGATGCTGATGATCGGAATGATGTTTGAAATGACGTTGGATTTAGATAAGCTGAAGCAAGTGAGAGAGGTAGTGCTGTACCGTTATGTTTTTGGAATTGCCCTGGCATGGCTGTGTTTTTATCATGTGCCGCTGAGTGCAGAGGTCAAGGAAGTACTGACGCTGGTTTTTTTGGCGCCTTCTACGGCTATCGGCCCGATCTTTATTGCCAGAATGGGCGGTAATGTGGAACTGGCCGGTTTTGCTAATTCCATAACTATTGTGCTCAGTATTATTTTGATGACGCTGTTTTTTACATTTCTGCACATTTGATTTGTAATTAAATAAAGCGGTCTTTTAGTAAGCAAGTAAAATTGACAAGCATAAAGTAATGAGAGTAAACTTGATTTATATTCAATAAGTAATATTTAGCGGCTTTTGTCAGGATGGTGAAAAATTTGTTGTTTTTGATCAATTTATTGCACAAATGGTTAAAGCTGCTTAATCGCAGTTTGAATGGCAGCCAGATGGTGGCGTTTACTTTTGCCATGCTTATCTTATGCGGTTCACTGCTGTTGATGCTGCCAATGGCCAGTGCTGACGGCAGCAGTATGCGTTTTATCGACGCTTTGTTTACAGCGACCTCTACTTCATGCGTAACAGGACTTGTTGTTGTAGATACAGGGCATTATTTTTCCTGGTTTGGAAAATTAGTGATGATCGTTCTCATCCAGATCGGTGGGTTGGGCATTATGACTCTGACCACCTTACTGAGCGTGGCGGTTGGTAAAAGGATCAATCTGAGAGAAAGGCTGTTTATTCAGGAATCGCTTAATCTGAATGAACCTTCCGGGGTAGTACGGTTGTCGTTAAATGTTGTTAAATACGCTTTGACGATCGAATTTATTTTTGGGACTATTCTGGCCTGGCATTTTTATTCTGCTTTGGACATGGGGCTTACAGGTATTGCCTGGGGTTACTGGCATGCTATATCGGCTTTTTGCAATGCCGGGTTTGACTTGTTTGGAGATTATGCCAGTCTGACAGGGCATTATAACGATATAACTCTGAATTTGTGTATTATGGCGCTGATAACCATCGGTGGTATTGGTTTTACGGTTTTGGATGATCTGCGTCGTAACCGGAAATGGAAGAAGCTGCGTTTGCACAGTAAAATAGTGCTGACGGCCAGCGCGATCCTGACTTTTGGCGGTACGCTGGTGATCTTGGCTTTGGAATATACGAATCCGGCTACTCTTGGCGGCATGCCCAACGAATTGGACAAATGGATGGCGGCTGCTTTTCAGGCGGTTACCTGCCGCACTGCCGGGTTTAATACGATCGATTTGACTGATATGCGGGCCAGTTCTCTGTTTTTTATGGTTCTTTTAATGGGGATCGGTGCTTCGCCGACGTCTACTGGCGGTGGTATGAAAACGACAACTGTGCTCGTTCTGCTGGTATCGACGTGGGGACTTCTGCATGGCAAGCGTGATACGGTGCTGTTTGACAGGAGGATAGCTTCGGAAACAGTCGATAAAGCTTATAATGTTTTTACAGTTTGCCTGTTGTGGATGCTTGGAGCGTATTTTTTGCTCCTGATCTGCGATGGTGGGCTGCATCGGGCGGATTACGTTTTATTTGAAGTGGTTTCTGCATTTGCGACTGTTGGTCTGGGAGTTGGGATTACGCCAGACTGGAACGACTGGGGCAAACTGATTCTGGTTTTGACTATGTATGCCGGACGTATCGGCGTGCTGACCTTTGTTTTATCCTTCCTTCATTCTAAAGATGATAAGATCAGATATCCTTCGGAAAATATTATGATTGGTTAAAGGCGGTAACGATAATGATTAAAAAACAACGTGAAAAACAATATGCTGTTTTCGGGTTAGGGCGTTTTGGTACGAGTGTAGCATTGACACTTAACGAACTTGGTTATCAGGTCATGGGTGTTGATACTGATGAAGATAATGTTCAGCGTCTGGCACATGAGCTGACTCATGTTGTAACGGCAGATTCTTCTGATGAACGTACGCTGCGTTCTTTGGGCGCCCAGAATTTTGATGTGGCAGTCGTGGCGATCGGGGATTTGGAAGCGAATATGCTGACGACCTTACTGCTTAAGGAAATTGGTGTTCCTGTGGTTGTCGTTAAAGCTATCAATCAGGTTCATGGAAAAATGCTCAAAAAAATCGGCGCTGATAAGATCGTTTATTCGGAACGTGATATGGGACAGCGTGTAGCGCATAACCTTATTTCCAACAGTATCGTCGATTATATCGAACTGTCTGATACCATCAGCTTGATGAGTATCACTGTGCCGCCAAGTCTGGCAGGGAAAAACCTGATCGAATCCAATCTGCGCAGCCGCTATAATGTCAATATCGTGGCGATTAAGCACGGCAGTGAAACTCTGGTCAATCCCGATCCCAAAATGGTACTTAACCTCGGCGATGAAATGATCATTATCGGTGAGCATAGTAATATTAAAGCACTGGAGGAAGTGGTCTGATGAAAGAACTGAGCAGCGTAAGTAATCCGATCGTTAAAGCTGCCGCAGAGCTGAAACAAAAAAAATATCGGACAGAACAGCAGGCTTTTTTAGTGGAGGGAATGCGATCGGTGGAGGAAGCTGTAAACTGTGGCATAGTGAAACAGCTTTTTGTGCTTAAAGGAAGTAAAACTGCTTCGGCAAGGCAGACCGCTATTATAGCAGCGGCTGCGGCAGAAGGAGTTGAATTGTATGAGGTTACCGAACCTGTAATGAAAAAAATTGCCGATACAGAAACGCCGCAGGCTCTGACTGCCATTGTTGCCAGACAAAGTGCGGCCTTAGAGGAACTGGCTGCTGCCGGTGGTATTGTGCTCGTATTAGACCGCATCGGCGATCCTGGTAATCTGGGAACGATGATTCGTACTGCTGATGCGGCAGGTATCAGCGGCGTAGTACTACTGGCTGGCTGTACTGATATTTTTGCACCGAAAGCAGTACGTTCTACAATGGGATCACTGCTGCATATACCGGTAGCTGAAGGTATATGCGAAGCAGACTTTATCAGCTGGGCACGTAAGAACGGTTATGAAATAACGGTAACTTGCCTGGAAAATGCAGACAGTTTATATCAAACAGATTTACAGGGCCCGGTAGCAGTTGTTGTCGGCAGCGAAGCAGAGGGTGTTTCAGACGGCTTGCTGGAAGCAGCCGTAAAAAAAGTTTTTATCCCGATGGAAGGGCAGGCCGAATCGTTGAATGCTGCTGTGGCAGCTGGAATCGTTATGTTTGAATGTCTGCGGCAACGGCTTGCAGGTAAAGGCAAGTTGTGATAAAATAAGTAACGTTAATTGAATACGCCCCATTTTTTCGACACTATGACCGAGAGAGTACGCCAGACGTGCGACACAGAGAGCGAGGCCACGGCTGCAAGCCTTGCGATACACTAAAGCGGAAGTTCACTCGTGAGTGTTTGCGCTGAAGGCTTTGGTTTGTAGGCGCAACGTCAGTCGCGTTAAGACAGCAGAGTACAAATTAGGGTGGTACCGCGGAAGCATAACTTTCGCCCCTTACCAGGGGCGGGAGTTTTATTTTTTTATAGGAGGAAGAATATGAGAGAAGAATTGCAGGCACTTAAGGAACAAGCGCTGGCAGAGCTGGGAGCAGTAACGACTCCAGACGAACTCAAAGATTTGCGCATCAAATATTTGGGTAAAAAAGGCCCGATGACAGAAATTCTGCGCGGTATGGGCGCACTGCCGGCAGAGGAAAGACCGAAAATCGGACAAATCGTCAACGAAGTAAAAAGTGCCTTGGAAACGGCTATCAATGCCAAAACCGAGGTTTTAGAAGCAGAGTCCTTAAAAGCAAGGCTGGCAAATGAAAAAGTGGACATTACTTTGCCTGGACGCACACAAAACTGCGGGCATCTGCATCCGGTGACACTGACACTGCGCGAGATCAAAAAGATTTTTATGCGGATGGGGTTTGATGTCATGGAAGGCCCTGAGATAGAAAGCGATTATTATAACTTTGAAGCTTTGAACCTGCCGCAGGATCATCCGGCACGGGATATGCAGGATACATTTTATATTACTGAAAAATTTTTGCTGCGTACCCAGACTTCACCAGTGCAGGCTCGTACAATGCAGGCCTGTGAACCTGACACACCAATCAGGATGATCGCCCCTGGAACAGTTTACCGCAACGATTATGATGCTACTCATTCTCCGATGTTTCATCAGGTAGAAGGTTTGGTACTTGGTGAAAATATCAGCCTTGCTGATTTAAAGGGGACGCTGGAAACCTTTTGTAAAGAGATGTTCGGCGGCAGTGTGGAGATACGCTTGCGTCCCAGTTATTTCCCCTTTACGGAACCAAGTGCCGAAGTAGATATTTCCTGCGTTATCTGTGGCGGCAAAGGCTGCCGCGTCTGCAAGAATTCAGGCTGGCTCGAGATTTTGGGTTCAGGTATGGTTCATCCCAATGTGCTGCGGATGAGCGGTTACGATCCGGATAAAATTAATGGTTATGCTTTTGGAATGGGTGTTGAACGCATCGCTATGCTTAAATACGGCATTGACGATCTGCGCTTATTCTTTGAAAATGATTTGCGGTTTATCCGCCAGTTCAAATAAGGAGGAAGATTATGTTAGCATCTATTGACTGGTTAAAAAAATATGTTGATATTAATGTCACTCCTGAAGAGTTGGCTGAAAAACTGACACGCGTAGGTTTGGAAGTTGAAAGTGTGAACTATCTGGGAGCGGGGTTGGAAGGCGTTGTTACCGGCAAAGTAACACAGATTGAGCGGCATCCTAATTCTGATCATTTGTGGATTTGTATGATGGATTACGGCAGCGGTGAGATCGTACAGATTCTGACTGGTGCGCAAAATGTCCATCAAGACGATATCGTACCGGTTGCAGTTGTTGGGTCGCAGCTTCCCAGTGGGATGAAGCTTAAAAAAGCAAAAATGCGCGGACTTGATTCTTTTGGAATGTTGTGCAGCGCTGAAGAGCTGGGCATTGATGCTAAGCTTTTGCTGCCGGAACAGCGCAATGGTATTTTCATCCTGCCGCAAAAGCTTAGCATCAATGCC
>OKTU01001505.1_pt1 | contig 11079 bp, 10 predicted proteins | sample 1606311 | NCBI WGS metagenome assembly OKTU01 (sample SAMEA3879557, study PRJEB24766) | human gut metagenome | biome: human-associated habitat; feature: feces | place: USA | collected 1985/1987
CTGTGACGATCAGCTTAAACTCAAGGAGGTTGCCGTTGATGACGCCATCATTATCATCTGCAAGAATTTCGTCCAAATCCAAGTCCGGGTCAACTCTTGGGATAAACGTCTCATAGAACTTGATCTGTCCCTCGCGCTCGGTATCGAATTTGGCCATTAATTATCCTCCCCTGCAAACTCAACAATCCATTCATGCACAAGTGCTGCGATTGTCATTCCCCTATTCATTGCCATAGATTTGAGCCTTTTCTTATCGCCAACGGTTAGTGACAGCGAAAGAGTCGTACGAATTGTGTCATCAAGATTTGTGGAGGAAAGACAAGATCGAAGGGGCTCACCCTGTTGCACCCCTATCCGGCTGTCATTAATTGGGGACGAATCTGGCATGTACAGCTCCTTTGATTAATTAACTAATTATTTAATTATATAGGTGCTTTGAAGATGCCCGATACTAAATGCAAGATTGATTATCCGGACCTTTATTGCTATTAACCGTTTCAGCCGTTGCGTTAGCCCATGGCGCCACACATGACTTAAATAGTCCTTTCGCAAACCAAAACGCTCCGATACCGGTCCCCGCCAATCGCTGAAGAGCATGTCACCAACGTGACGACAGAGTCGGAACCAGCGGAATCCGACTTCGCGCTAGCGTGCTCGGCCAATGAAGTAAGCCAGGCCTTGAAGTCTGACTCTCCGGCAAAGTCAAACCGTAGAAGCAGATCAAAGCTTTTAGGCACCCTCATGCCAAACAGAGGCCTATAGCGAACGGTATTGCCATTTATATTCGTGAATGCCACGGCTCCAATATTTGCAAAACAATCCGTCCGATAACAATTCTGAAGCTCGGTAAAGCCCAGAGTTCCATATCCCATGTTATGAGCGTACACGAGCATGTTTGAACTTGATGGCGATGAGCCTTCAGCTATAAACGGACAACCGGAGAATGACGGTAGGCGATCGAAACCGTGATTGAGGTAGAAACCGTTAGGGTCACCCTGGCGGCATGAGACAACGGGCGTTGAGATCGAGGTCCCTTCGACCGTAAGCCAACCGGCATAGTCCGGGTTCTCATCTTTTAGAGACACGCCGCCGTCTGCTTGCGCTTTCTGCTCAGCCGCATTTGCGATCGCAGCCTCTCTAACGACCTCGGTACCCAGGCACATGAAGATAAGCACTGAGGCAACAAGAACACCAACCGTCAATTTCACGGCAGTGGAACTTCTGGTACCAGATGCGACGCGCTCACAATTCCGATCGAAACGCCTTTTCGCAATTTTGCTGAACGGACCTACGAGGGGAATCATCCCTGCTTCTCCTTAAGATGCTCCTTAACGCCCGGCCATTTCATGGCCTTTTCAGGCGAATACTCCTCATGCTCATGAAAGCGCTTGACCTGAAAACCGCAACCGGACGCAAGCGCAAATGAACCGCCTCTATATTCCCAGCTGTTGGATTCACAGACGATGGACTTGCCCGACTTAGACACTTTCAGCGCGCGACCGCACAGCGGGCAGACTCCGTATTTCCTTAGATTCGTCTCCTGGGCGCGCCTCTTGGCGCACTCGATGAGTATCGTCGCATCCCTCTTGGTAAGGTCGTCGTAATCTAGGTCACCAGCAGAATCACCCAAAAGCCTCCTGATAAAAGCCAGCTGCGGCTCTGAGGCGGGATCCTCGGCCCATTTTGCCGCGCGCTCGCGGTCCCAAAGGGCCCTATCGTGTGAGGTCTCATAATTCGATTCAAGCCACAGGAGTATGTCCTGCTCGGCAACATCAAGCGACCTATAATACCTGCGCTGGGTCTCCCCCAGTCTCGTAAGGTCCGCGGTGCAACAGTCGAGAAGGTCAGGCTTGTATAGCGTGACCTGCCACCCCCTGTCGGATGCGCCGGGACCGGCGATATTCCGATCGCCGTTGTAGTGCACGACCCACGCGATGGACCCAGTGGAAGAGAGCACGTTGACCTTGCGCGACGTAAGCACCCAACCGGATGGACAATCCTCCACTTCCTCGACTCTTCTTCCCAAGTCGAGAAGCGAGCCATCGAGTTGTTTCCTGCCAACCCTGTCGGGAAAATCCCGCTCATTGAGTCCGAATAGAGTCGGCGGCGTGCAGATGCTCTTATCGTCAGATACGCCCAAGCAGTCGATAAGCCTGAGGGACTTCTTTTCATAGCCGGTTACAGGATCGGTGTAGAGCCTCAGCCCTCGTCCAACCATCTGCGTGTAGAGCGATGGGTTCTTCGTCGGTCGGGCCAACAACACGGTCTCAATGAGTGGCATGTCCGTGCCCTCGGTAAAAACGCCGTAGTTGATGAGGCAAGGAATGTCTCGCGCCGTGAACGCGTCAATGATCTGTCGGCGCTCGTCTGCCGGTGTGTTTCCATCGACGACCACGGAGCCGGGAATGAGCTCGGCCAGCGAGTAGGCATGGTGCACGCTCGAAGCGAATACGAGTGTCTGGCCAATATGGAGTTCTTTATATGCAGCTGCGACCTGCCGGTTCGTCTCAGGGCGGTCAACGCGCTTTGCAAGCTCTCCTACCCGGAAATCGCCCATTCCGGTACGGACGCCCTTCGTCGACCAGTCCACGATGGTTCTACGGCAGTCGATATCGCAAAGATAGCCATTGGAGATTCCCCAGCGCAGATCCTTCTGAAAGACGATATCGTCGAAAACCGCCCCGAGGCCTCGATCGTCCCCCCTCCTCGGCGTCGCAGTGAACCCGATGTGGAGGCGCGGCCTCAAGTAGTCGTAGATTTTACGATAAGAAGGCGCCAGGGCATGGTGCGCCTCATCGGTGATAACCATATCGAATTCGCCAGGCTCAAAGTCTCTCTCGAGTCGATTTGCGAGCGTCTGGACAGAAGCCGAGACAACCTCCTCGCCATGCGAGTGCCGTTCGGCCTTTTCGATGCCTACCGGGCAGCTGTAGTACTTAACCGGCTGGGTAACCAGTTCCTCACGGTGTGAAAGCAGAAGAACTCTACCCTTCCGGGCGATCCTGCTGAAAGTCACGGTCTTGCCGAGCCCCGTTGCCATCTGCACGAGATGCGACCCGCTCTCGAGGGAGTCGCAGATATCCACACACTCCTGCTGATAGTCCCTGAGGACAATCTCATCGGGTGCCATCGCTCCAGCCTTCCTCAACGGTAAGCCCTTCCACGCCAGCCGCCAATCCGTTGACGAGCGCGGCGTGCGCGGCTGGTCCCATCGCAAGAACCTTTTCGATGAGTTTCTGGATGTTTCCGAAATACCAATCCTCGTTCATCAAGCAGGCGTCATCGTTGAAGCCCAAGCGGTCTGGCAGCGTGATAGATAGACCGCAGTCAAAATCAGATAGAGGATCGCGCGTGAGGAGGGCAAGACCATGAGACTCGACGAGAAGGGCTCTCGCCAGGTCGTCCGAGCTCACGACAAGCATCCTGTCACACAGCTCACGATACTCGTCATTGTCGCCCCCGGGCATCTTATAGCTCCTATCTAGGAATATGCCACTGTCGGGATTGGAAATATCGAGGTACTCACGCTGGAGAGCGACGCCTGATTCAAAAGACGGATCTGGCATATGCACCTCGTCGATACATCCCGTCTCGTAGTAAATCCTCAATGAAGAAGTGTTCATCTTTAAACCGTGTTCTTTCTCTCGGAAACCGTTCCGGCTTCGGGACGGACGTAAACCGAAGTCATTTGCGATTTAGCCGCCTTCTCGATGCTGTCGATACGGTCACTGCCCTCCTGAAGAATGCGCCTTGAGGCGGCCGACTCGAATGCGGCCGCGACTGCGATCGAGTCTCTTGTTTGGATTGAAGTCGGAACGCTGATTCTCCGGCCGTTTGACCTTCTCAGAAACTCGCCAACCGAGGGGACTCCTCTTAGGTCCCTCACTGTCCTAGCTCCGATAAAACCATCGATTGCAACGAGAGACTCATTTAGCGACTCGGCGTCAGCTCGCGCCCTATCGAGCGACACGGATAGCTCACCAAGCCTATCTCTCAGCCCACCTAGGATTAACCGCGCTTCGGCGGCATAGCGCTCAGCCCCTAATACATCGGCAGATATCTTTGATAATGCCGCGCTGCAGAAAGCGGTATCGCTATCAATTTGGGATAAAAGAGCGTTTCTCTCTTTCCTGTCAGCCGGCGAAAAAGAAAATGACGACTCCAGCTCTGCAAGTCTTAACCTGGCAGACGAGATCTTTTCCGAGCGTTCAAGAACTTCCTCCGCAATGGATATCGATGACTCGATCTCATGGACCTCATGCTCCATAGCCTCGACCTTGAGCATCTGAGACCTGAAGGCACACTCGATCTCCGAGACGCTGCTATACCCATTTGCGGAAATAAAGGACAATGCTTTGACCCCGGCGCTAATTGCGCCGATGCCGGCGCGCTTCGATTTGGATGCAATCCTCCACTTAAGAGCATTGTCAAAACCCTTATCTCGCGGAGTGTAGCCAAGGCTCTTTGCCTTTGCCTCATTCAGTTTACGGTCGGAGATTCTTGATTCGATATTCCCGGCTACAACATCGACAGGTATTCCCAGCCGGGCACGAATGCCGAACTCGTCGTAATTTGAACCGAGCGAGGACGCAAGTACCTTCTTGTCGTGCCCGCCGCTATCGGGGTGCCTATAGCCGATACCCCTACGGCTCCATTCGACAGTAAAGCCATCGGCCTCGAACCTCTCTACGAACTCATCCCAGTTGGAGCTGTTTGCGATTGACCTGTCTATGGCGTCTCTGATTTCCGCAACCCAACTTCGGCCTCCACGGCGCCTAAGTGAGCGCTCGGCCGCACTCATGCGAACTGACTGAATCGTGGGGGTCTGCCGTCCCTCACGTACTGCTGCGCGCCAATCAGCAAGGTCGGGAAAGTAATTCATTCCATGCTCTTCACCGATCTTTTGAGCCTGATGGTCGAGCATGTCGCTATCCTCAGGTGAAATCTGAACTTTGAGACCCGTGGACGCATTTACGGCATTGAGAATTATGTGGGCGTGCATGACGCCACTTGCATTGTCGTCGTGTACGGACCAGATCCACTGCCAGCCCCGATCGGCAGGCCATACCCTCTCACACCACTCCTGGGCGAGCTGGCCAACCTCCTCTGCCGACGCGCGGTCCCTGGGGTCAGGTGACAAAATCCATTGATAGTAATTTCTCCAGATGAGATTTGGATTTGATTTCCTTTTCTTCTCAAACCACTCTGGGGGCTTATCCTTACCGAATCTCTTTCTCGTCGCATCCATCACCTTATGCCATCCGTACGGGGTGTCGGGCAATCCTGGAGAGTGGCCGAACGCCATGGAGCGCGAGGCGGACTTATCTCCGGCAAGGTATTTTTCGATTCTCTCTTCGTGATCCTCAGTGCTTCGATGCCCAAATGAAAGGTAGTCATCGACCTGTTTACAGCTGCCTCCACCACCCGAGAGCGTCTTAAGAAAGGGCATTACGTCTCCTTTCAGTCGGATATTCAGCCTCGATTGCACGCGAGAGACGTTCGCATGCATCCATCAGACGCGGCTCGACGGTATCGATTGCCGCGAATATGGCCATAGACACCCTTCTCGCTTCGGCAGCGCGCGACTGTCCCGCTACCGCCTTTGCGGTTAAATTGAGCTCAGACAGTTGCGTCGAAATCGTAAAGAGCTCGTCCCAGATATCCCTTAAGGTCGATCCTGATGAGGCATTGGTCTCGTAGAGAGTCTTGTACAGAATGTACTCAGTGACGCTCATGTTGAGGTTCTTAGCCAATGAACGAATGGCCTCCGCTTCCTCAACGGTGCTCCTGGCCTCTATACGCGCCCTTTTTGGCTTTTTCTCACGGGACATCTCACCCATGTGCCGTCTCCTAACTCATGCTTTAACAAGCGTAGAGCAGCGACACGTACCGTGCCGTACAACTTGGTGACATGCGGTGCCAATGTTTTTGCAGGTGAATGGCTATGGCATTGCCGAGCTATGACATTACCGAACTACGAACAAACTGAAATAACGAACAATGCAATAAGTGAACTACGGAACAACGTAAGAGCTGAATAGCGCAACTACGTAACTACGCAACAACGTGAAAAAGGAACAATTGAATTTCGGAAGGTGGGAAGTGCTTGCCACAGTCAGTCGCATCGTTGAGTAATGCCCTCGATCTAATGAGGTCATCGCTATTCAGAGTTCCAGCTCGATTGACACAAGGAACCAATCCTCTATCGAAATTTATCCGAGTGTTTCTCGACGAGCTTGCGGGTCACGTCTTGCTTAAAATCTCAAGGCGAGATGGGTGGCTGGAGTCGATTACGGACATCCCATTTGGTTCAATTACGGCGCATTGTTACGTGCATACTGAAAGAGTGAGTAACGTAAGAGGCGAACAGCTGAACTGTGACATAGCTGAATAACGTAACAGTGAAATATCGGAACTACGTATCAATGCAACTTCAACATAACGATACTGTAGAACATTCAAGGAAAGGGAATCTAGTCGCACCCGTCGACACGCCCTAGACAATGCCCATTGGCAAAACAGACACCGGCGACCCACGCTCCCGCCTAATCGAATCGAGGACTAAGCCTTGGTCTAAACTGACTAAGCGTGTCTCGTTAGCCTTATGACCCCCGTTTGGCTGACAAGTAATGAGGCGAAGAACGACAGGATCGAAGTCCAGTCCATCTGTCCGGCACTATGCGGCGCCCTGCGAATGCAAGACCGAATGTGCCGTGCTCGTAATTGATTGACGACCGGCGATCTTTCCAAATCAACGAAAAGAAGTAATTGGCTAATAACCCATTAACGTCAAAACGCAGCTGCGTAATAACGTAACTACGCAACTACGCAGCTGCGTAGTAAAGGAATAACTGAAATACGAAAAGTGAGGAAAGCTTGCCGCAGCCAAGAGCGACGCTGGGTAGCGTCCTTCGTCTAACGCCATAGTCGCAATTCATTGTTCTCGCTCAAGCGCATAGGGAGGCCGATCTTTCTATCGAAATCTATCCGAAATCTTCTTGACGAACCCGTACCTCACGTATTGTCTAGGAGCTCAAGGCAAGATAGGCGGCTGGAGTCGGTTACGGATATCCCGTTTGGGCCAATTGCAGCGCATTGTTGCGTACATGCCGAAAAGGTGAATAACGTAAAAGGCGAACAGCTGAATTGTGCAATAGCTGAATAGCTGAACTACGTAACCTCGTAACAACGAAATATCGGAACAACGTAACCATGCAGTTGCAACAAGACGGCACTATTGGACATTCAAAGAATGTAAGTTCCGGTCGCACCCGCCCAAAACCTTAGCCAATGTCCTTCGCCAAGAACGACCAGCAGCGACCCTGGGTTCCCGCCTGAACGTACCAGGGAAACGAAACCGTGAATCAAATTGACCAAGCGTCTCCCGTCAGTCTAATGACTCCAATTTGGCTATCAAGTAATGAGGCCAAAAACGACACGATCGGAGTCCGGTCCATCCATCCGGCGCTATTGCGGCGCCCTTCGAATGCGAAGCCGAACGTGTCGTGCTCGTAATTGATTGACGACCGGCAATCTTTTCAAATCATCGAAATGAAAATATTGGCAAACAACTCATTGACGTTAAAACGTAACAGTAGAGAAGTCGAAAACCGAAAAAATCTGAACTGCTTAACTATGTAATAGCGTAATTGCGGCAAAGAGGAACTACGACGTAATGCAACTACGTAGAAACGTAACTTTGTAACGCCGTAGGCGCCGGGTTTTAGGGCAGAGCCCTAACAAGCGCCGCCTTTGGCGGCGGTACGCTACCGGGCAAAACGCAGTTTTGTACGGCAGCGTACGACACTTGCGGACAAAATTCAGGACCGAACGGTATGATGTTTAATAGTTCTGCTATTCCGTAGTTTCGCGGTTCGCATGTTACGGTTTGCTGCCTTTACGCTATTGCACTTGTCGTTATTACGTAATTCCGTAGTTCGCTTTTCCCATTGTTCATGTATTCACCTTTTCCATATTTCAGTAGTTCGTCTAACGATCGAACTGGCAATGGGGCCCGGCGATAAATGGTTTCCCATTCGATACCGGAGCCCCATTGTCCTTTAGATCGAGTTATATAGAAAAATGCCGGGGCCGTCTTTTGGCGGCCCCGGCGTTTCGTCTTATGCCGATGCGGCGGTCACTCTGTCGCCTCTGCCGAACCCATAACCGGATTCATAGCCGTCGGCTTTGACATAAGGATCGCTAGTAGTCCTGACTTTAATCTTGGTCGTCCTCAAGCCGATCCCATCCATGTGACGGTTGACGGATTCGGGGACGACGATCGCGAGCGCCATGGACTCGTCATTGCTGACCTGCTCCGCATAGGCTCGCTTGAGGCCGGAGATGAAGCCAAGCATCCACGTCCCCTTTACGCCCTTCTGGCGTGAGACATTCCCGTACCCCAGGGCCTTCATTCGCGCGCAATAGGTCCTGAAGCAGTTCTCGGCCGCATTGGCGCTCGCCCTAAAACAGCATGAGGCGACAACTGAATCCTCGCCCTCGCCAACGAAAACGACAGTCCTTCCATTGTTGCTATATGACGTGTAGGCCCTGCACCTGTAGTTCGCTGCAACAACAAGTGCAAGGGTTTTCTTCCACTCGGGAATTCGACGACCGAGATCGCAGGCCTCCTCGCCGACTTCTGCCGGTGAATCATCCAGATTGATGTCCTCCAACTTGAGGTTGTTCGCAACGAGGAGCCTCTGGAGCGCCAACGAGGCAGCACGCGCTTCGCCTTCGGTCGCGGCGCCGTCGATTAGGGCAACGATCTTCTTGATCTTCTCGTCGATGTTCTTCATGGTTATCTCCTTTGGAGTGGGGCGAGGACCCGGAGGCCCTCGCCATTGACGGTTCTAGAGATTAAGCAGCTTGTTTCGAGTGATCTGGGCTGTGGGGACACCCCAGTCATTGACGTTGATGAACAGCTGGAAACTCTGGTTCGCATAGGTCAGGTTGATGAACATGCTGCCGTTCGAGCACTCAACGCCACCATCCGGGAAGCTGGCGACGAGCATGTCCTTCTCGGTATGAAGCTCGGACTCAAGCCACACCTCACCGTCCTCGCCACTCCACTTGAAATGGCTCTTGACGCAATGGGGGCCGATCGCCTTGAACGGCTCGTCCGTCCAGGACCCGATTTTGCCCCATTCGTACTCGACCGCGAAGGAATAAGGATAGAAATCGTCCTTGGAACGAGTCATGAAAAACCCGAGTTCAGACATCACCTTGCAGAACTCGAATGACTCATGGTCGGGGTAATCCTCCTCGATCCCGCCAAAACTATTGCTAGCGGGAATCTTCTTCAGCTCTTCGATGACGGCTTCGAGGTCTTTCTTGGACGGAAACCTTATTTCACCGATGCCGGATGCGTAGTAGCCCATCTGGCTCCTCCTTACCGCACGGCGTCGGCACCGCCCCTTGCGTGTGCACCTCACGACCCCGCCGCGCGTCGCTTTTGCTCTTGCGAAAGCCGCCGCGGGAGGGCGCGGCCCGTCAGGGGTCTGCACGGCAACCTCCACCAGGCCCCGCGCCCCGCGCGGGGGCTTGTGCGGGGTTCCGTGCGGGCCCTTGACGGGGTGCGGCCCCCGTGGCGACGGAGCGTTTGCTATCGGGTGGCCGCCCTGGCGCGCGGCCGCGCCCCGCGCGGGCCGACGGCGGTGGACGCGGCCGCCACGGCAGTGGCCGCACCGGCGCAGCCGGCGGCCGAGGGGGTCGCAGGGGGACGGGCCGCATCCGTCCCCCTGCGAGGAGCGAGCGTTTTGCGCGCTTTCGACGGCCGTAGGGGCTCCCTATGTAGCCCCAGGCTGTCGGAAGGGAGTGAAACGCGAGCGACGGGAGAGGGCCTGCGGGGGTCCAGGGGGAGGCGGCGCCGGAGCGCTCCCCCTGGGCGGTGGCCGGGGGAAGTGGGAGGCGGTTCCCAGCTGGGAGCCGCCTCTGATGCGAAGCCGATCCTATCGCCTCAATGGGCGCCTGGAATTTCTGGCGCTCGATTCATCAAACACAGTTGCCAAGACTTCTTCCTCCCGCTTGAGATAGAAATAGAGAAAGAGGGCGCAACAGATCGGGTAGGCGAAGGCGACCAGCAGCTTGATTTCAAAGAGGTAGGCCAACGCGATGGGTGCAAGGCTTTTAATCAAGATCACTACATCCACCAGAGACGGCCTTACGCAATCACGCCTGATACCTTGAAATCGCTCGCTTAAAATCATATAGTCGATAAACCCCATGATATTCCTTTCAACGCTATGGTTTTCGTGGGCTTGACTGCGAGCCGCCTCCCCAAAATGCGGCTCGCTTTTCTTTTCGATCTCACCTCGCTTTCCACTGGACTGAAAGCGACTTGGGGCAGGGCTGCGAACAGCCCTGCCATTGTTTGGCTCCTATGCGGCGGACTCCGATACTCGGGCAACCATGCTGCCGCTGAACATGCCGTTAGGGGCAAGTGTGCTCGCTGCCATCGCGACGATGAACGGATAGCCGATCTCCAAACACTTGCGATACAGGTTCAGGGTCTCACTCTCATCGATCGGTGCCTTGTCGTGCGCCGGGAACTGACCGACAAAATATGCGCGCCCGTCCAGAATCGCAAACCTCGCCGACAGTCCGGTTCCGGGTTCAAAGGAGCGCTCGATAGCCAAACCGTGCAGATAGGCGCTGTAGACCTTGAAGCTGCCCCCTTCGAGGACATCAGAGACGACAATCCCCTTGTCGCCGGAACCGTCATCGAAAAGACCGTCGTAGCGGAAAAACCCGTACATCGCAGTCCCCTTAATCTCACTGAGAATCGCCTTGTTCTTATTAGAGACGCCCTCGACACGGTCGAGGTACTCATCAATGCACCCACGACCGAACACCATGCTGTCGAACATGATCCACTCGGTGAAGGCATAGTTGAGCACTGCCTGAGCAATCCCCTCGCAACCGTCAAGGTCGACCTCGTCGCCACAGAGTGCCCCAAAAGAAGCCCATGCCTTATCGAGGAACTCGCCCTTGTGCAGCGCGCACCACATGCCCATGCCCTCGATCGCCCTGTCGACGGCTTCCTCATCATAGGCGTTGACAGTCTCCTTTTTGTCCATG
>OKTU01001506.1_pt1 | contig 11077 bp, 5 predicted proteins | sample 1606311 | NCBI WGS metagenome assembly OKTU01 (sample SAMEA3879557, study PRJEB24766) | human gut metagenome | biome: human-associated habitat; feature: feces | place: USA | collected 1985/1987
TCTACACCTTTAAGATATATGCCTTTTCCTTTTGAATAATAACCCTTTGAATTAAGATGAGTCCAATCAGCTCTTATTCTTTTAGAGATTCTGCCTATTCTATAATTTTCAAGATCTTCCAATGTAGGTACAAGTCCTAAATCTTTAAGCCCATTCTGAATAAGATACGTTCTCATATTGATAAAATGGTCACCATATGCAAGTCTTAAAGCTGCTTCCCATGATGTGTCGCCAATGCCTATATAATCACCGTTTGCATCCGTTTCCCCCTGACTGAGATCACCAATAGATGTTCCCGGGTCATCCGTGTCACCTACAACAATATAATATTTGCAGCCAAACTCCTGAATCATGGCATCATATTGAAGAATAAGTGTCTTATAATCATTTTCCCAGCCACCGTTACTTCCTATCTCAAGAATAAGAATATCGCCGCTGTGATCAATTGCTGTTTTTGTATAAACTCTCGTTCCCTCAGGTATTGTTATTGTCTCATATGCCGGTGTTGGTGCTTCTGTTGTCGGTTCCTGTGTTGTTGGTGCTTCTGTCGGATTTTCTTTTGTGGCTGTCCCAGTCTCTTTTATAACAGCCGCATCAGAATCTTTTCCCTTAACATTAGCAAATGCCGCAAGTTTATTAGAATTCTGTGATTCACTTTTTAATTCAATCTCATATATTCTTGAAATATAATGTCTGTCATCTGTTTTTCTTACATGGAACACTCTGTCTAATATATAAACATTATCAAGAAATCCCCAGTCATTAGAAATAAAATCGCCATTGTCACCTCTTACAATTCTTATCTGTGTCTCACTGGCATCATTTATTGTTACAGTTCTGTCCGTTTTCATTGCAAGTCCACCCTGCATCATTGCAATCTCATCGGAAGTTGCCCCCGGCATACCAAAATTATGTGTCGGTATATGACTAAACATTTCTAACGTTCTAGGATATGTATAGGATTTCCCATTATAATATCCCTCTACGTATTCAGACCCATTTCCCCATGTCATAGAATCTCCCCAGCAAGAAATCTCCCTGTATTGTCCGTCATATGGTATACATTCAGACGTCATAGTTCTTGGAGGCAGTTCCCATGGTGCCTGATCTTCATCCGGCAATTCTTCCATTAATTCTTCGGCTTCTTCTTCCGAAATTTCAGTTTCCGTCTCCGTCTCAGTTTCCGTTTCCGCCTGGGTTGTCGTAATTTTTTCAGTCTCAGAGAGTGCCTCTGTCGTCAATACTTCCTTATTCTTAGGTCTGTTGACCTTTTTCCAGCCTACAACTCCACAGACCGAAGCTATAACAATAATGATTACAAACAATGATGTAACAGCAATATTCTTCCTGTCGCTGAAAAAAACATTTAGTCTTTCGCCAAATTTTCTCAAATTCTGATTATTTTGTTTTTTATTTGTTCCTTTCCTTCTTTTAAGTTTAATTTTCAATGACTTTTTCTCCTTTTCTTTCCAGCATTCCCTCTCAGTATTCCACATATCTATATACGTAATACTACATCAGCCAGCAATCAGAATTATACCACAAAAACAATAAAAATAACTCTAAAACAAAAAAGATTATTAAAACAATAGAATCAATAGTAATTACTTTCTTTTTATTTTTTAATTCCAAATACTCCCGTCCACCGGCAGTCATCAAATCATACACACCAATAAATATGACAAATGAACCTATTATAAATCTGCATGTGCTCATAACATGTGATGTTAGTGGGACAAGAAGAGCTATTATTCCAAAAAATGCCATTGAATAATATTTTCTGTAAATCATATATGCATATACAGCAAATGCTGCAATACAGAACCAGCCCATATATGTATATCTTGGTTCAATCTGCCCGGTACACGCTTTCCACATAACTCCAATTACAGGAAAATATGAATCTTCTCTCCAGGCAATCTGAACATGCATGAATGCCCACACATCTCCGCAGAAAAATCTCAAAAATGTCATATATATAAATGTTCCGAGAGGACAAAGCATAACTGACAATATCTCTTTCGGCGTCTTTATAAAATGAACCACAAAATCTCTGACGTTTTGCCAGATTCCTGCTTTTTTGCTGTCAATAACTGTATTTTTATTCTTATAGTCAAGATAAAGTTCGATAATCAGTGCAAATACAAGTGTACAGCCCACAATTCTTGTTGCACTTGCAAATGCAGACATAAGTCCTGCAATAAGCCATTGCTTTTTCTGGCTGAAATAAAAGAATAAAACAATAAACATTATAAACATCGCTTCAGTATAAACAGATGCACAGTAAAATGAATATGGTGCCATAAACATAAGAACTCCAAGAAGAATTCCATAATTATTATTAATATCCGGCTGTGTACCATTATTTATTTCATATCTGTCTCGAAGCCATTTTATACCAAAATACGCTGCTATATAAATACACACATTTGATACAAACATGCCAACCCAGTACGTATCGGCTTTCCAGAATGTGAGCAGTTTCACAAACTGGCAGACAATAACATACATCGGAAAGAACGCCCAGTTCGCCTGCGGGTCAGTATCAAGAGGAAATGTATATCCATTATCTACCATAAACTGGTATCTTTTTGCATCCCACTCATTCATAAGGAAACTAAATGACCGGTTTGTTCCCATAATTCCATTGTATACCGGTACCATAATAAGCATAACCACCCTTGATAGTACAAGTATAAAAAGCAATTGAACAGCCAGTCTGAAATTACTGTTCTTTTTGTATTTTTCAATCAAAGTATTCATTCTTTATCCCCTATTTGGACAGCTGCATCAGAACAGCTGCATCAGCCTTATAACAATCTGATAAATCAATGCCGGAATTGCCGCTACTACAGGAATTAAAAACATTGCAACAATTACAATATTATAAAGTTCAAGATATATGAATGCTGCACACATTTTTAATAAAGCTGGCACTTTCAATTTTGTAAACTTCAAAATAAGTGCTGATGCTATCATCATAATAAGTGTTGCTAAAGATATAAGCATTCCTGCTTTTTTGCCTTTAGGCTCAAATGTCATCTCAATCACATTTTCACCTGCATGAATATCAACACCTGTAAAAAGTCCGCAGACACTCTTAGCTTTTACTTTCTTTCCATTCACCTTTACATTCCAGTTATCACTGTATACAACAGGAATAAGTGCCATATTATTTACACCGCTTCCGTTAAGCTTAACTGTAAGCGAATCTGAAGTATATGATGTCTCACAGTAATCATCGGCATGTTTATCGACAAGTGACTGCATCTTATCCATATCAAGTCCGGCAAATGATACCTCACTTACCTTCAGATACCATGGGTCATCATATTCAACTCTTATTGTAAAATTCTCATTCTCAAATGTGCCAAGATATACGAGATTATTATTATAATCTGTAAAATATGCTGTATTCTTAACATCACCAAGTGTCGGAACAAGAACCGCTTCACCATTGACATATATATGCATTGAACTTATAAGCCATGAAGCATTAGCATCTGTATTACGGTTATTTACATCAACAATATTAATATAAACAGCCTGTTTTCCATCTGCTCTTACATTATACTCCCTTATAACCGATGACTCTTTCTTAGTATATGACATGCCATTAACAATATCCTGTGTGTCATTAGTGAGTGCCTTGTAGAAAATATTATGTAAATCTTCCCAGTTGCCGCTGAAATCCTGACGTGTAATGTTTTTATTTACACTCATTGCAAAAGGAAGCTTGTAATTAGCATCATATAACGTATAGTCTCCATCACTTCTTAATGCTGTATACATCTGTGAATCAAGTTCATTCACATTGACTGCCTGAGTAACATGAAAGAGTGAATTAGTAAATACCGTGCCGCCTGAATCAAGAAGCCAGAGGAAATACTTAGAGTAACCAAATTTCTTTGAATAACTCTGTGTATCACTCTGAAGTGCCGCCGTAAAGCTTGACATTGCACTTCTCCTTAAAATAAGCGGATAGTTGGCATTAAGGCTTATATCCGAATTGACAATTCTATCAGTCACAGACTCTTCAATATCAAGTGAATCTTTTACTTCATTCGCAGCCTGGACATAATCGCCATACTGATATGGCTCATATTCATAAAACTTAGGTGGTCCGATAAGCGAATATGCACCAATAAATACTTCTATAGCAACTATCGCTATAATAGTATTAAAATCAAATCCAATTCCATCTTTTTTAAGCTTTTTATTATAAAAAATAAATGCCGCTATAAATATCGCTATAAATAATATAAATGCTGCTAAGATGATATCATTTGAAGGAATAATATTATAAATAACTGCATATACAGCTGCCGCTACAACAAATATGACAAGCTGTTTTACAAGCTGTTTTTTATCAGCTGTCACTTCTTCAAACATCCGCTGTGCAAAATACGCAGCAACAGTTATAAGCGTAAATGCGACAATATATCCGTTTCTTAACGTATATCCGTTATACGAACCAAAATGCCACATAAGATTGATTCCTTCGACAACAATTGGCAGAAGCGAAATAAGAAGCAGGGAAATCATATATCTTATAGTATTCTTCTCTTCTTTGAACTTCTTCAAGCCCATAATTATTACTGCTGCTGCAAATGCCATTCCATAGAGCATCATCCATCTCTGAAATGCTGCCATCTGTCCGTCAGATATAATAGCACTCTTTATCCAGCCGATATACTGCGATACAATTCCCTGTCCGGAGCCACCTCTCTGTGAGCCTGAAAGTTGCATCATTACAGGCACAAGCACAAAACATGAAAGCCCAAGTCCTGCAACAGTTCCGATTCCAAGATTCCATGCATGTTCCTTAATTTTTTCTTTCTTAGACATAAGAAGAACATACGCCCCGCTTATAAGGAATATGTATACAAGTGACATGGCACCGAGATAATAGTTAATTATGAAAATAATTGCAACCATTATTATGTAAAAAAGCTTTTTGCCTGTCTGCATCATATTTTCATATGCAAGCATAAGGAGTGGGAATAATGCAACTATATCCATCCATGGTGTAAAGCATGAACCATAGAGCACTGTATATCCGCAGAATGTATACATAAGTGAAAATGCAACTTTCATATTATATGAAAGGTTGTTATATTTTTTATTAATATATGCATACATGGCAACTGCCATAAATATCATTTTTACAAGCGTAAGTATTGATATACTTTCAAGTATCAGAGTTCTCGGAAAAAGATACAGCAAAAGATTAAAAGGACTAAGCATTGAAAATGCAGATATACTCATTGATACATTCGTGCCAAATCCTGTGTACCAGTCAAACCACAATGACGCCTTTCCATGCATCCAGTCCCAAAGATGTGCATAGAGTGGTGCTACCTGCTGCATATTGTCAAAATAATCTATACGGTTAGCTCCAAACGGCCATATACCTTTAAAAACATAAATAAATACAATAACCGCACACGTAATCAATCCGGGTATGGCATATAATTTTACTCTCTGAAATAACGATTTGTTGTCTTTCATAACGCCTCCATCACTTAATAATCAACCAGCCTGCATTATTCAAGGCAGGTACTCCACAGTGTAAAACTGCTTCCTCTTTCTGTCTCAAATTTTATTGTAAATAATTTATCACTCACAGCATTTCCTGCTTTAAAACTGTATGTTCCGTCTTTTTCAAACTCACCTATCTGCTTATCATCCGCATATACCTTTACGGCTCCTGTAACATTTTTTACCTCAATCGTATATGTAACATTATCCGCATTTTTTTCAGGAAGATAATATATGTAGCTTTCAGATGCATTGCTTACGCTTCCGTCATACTGCTCCCTGTTCCAGCCCTGACCTTTCCTCGCACATACATCCCATGTATAAGGACTTCCATTTCTGTCTTTGTATGATGTACAGATTTCTTTGGTTCCAAGTTTATAGCTTAATCTGCCATATCCCGGCCAGTCAGAAAGTTCATGCGTTATATAATACATCTTATATTCAATTCCTACTTTTGGGGTAATTCCCCACCACATTACAATTATATAAAATAATACCAATATAATACTTGCACTGTAAAGCACAATCCTTGTCTTCTTACCGCCGCTTTTCATCAGAAACCTGCCTTTTTATTTTACGTCGTAAAGCCCGCAGCTGATGCGGGCTTACATGACACATTGTGTCCATGTAACACATATATAAATACACTTCGTGTATTTATACATGTGTTACTATGCATGTGCCTTTTCCTTTAATATTAATGCTTCTTTTTCCTGAACTTACAAAGAAGCTCTCTCCCGCTTTGAACGGAACTTCCTGCTTATAATCATCTGCCTCTATCGTTCCGCTTCCCTCTATAAATACAAGTGAAACAAATGATGATTCATCTGCAACAATCTTAACTTCGTCTTTTATCTCATATTTGAGACATTCAAAGTATTTGCACTGTACAAGACGTTCAAGGGAATAATGCTCATTTTCCTCAAGCATAACTTCCGTTGTATTATCTTTCACATAAGCTTTTGTGTCAACAACATCAAGTGCTTTTTTTACATGAAGTTCTCTCGGATTGCCATACTTATCTCTTCTGTCATAATCATACATTCTGTATGTGCAGTTTGAGTTCTGCTGGATTTCACAAATAATTATTCCGGCTCCTATAGCATGTATTGTTCCGGCTTTAACCATAACAACATCGCCCTTTTTAACTTCAATTTTATTGAGAATGTCTGTTATTGTATTATCTGCAATTCTGCGTTCAATCTCTTCTTTATCAGTATTCTTTTTAAGTCCGCAGTAAAGATATGAGCCCGGTTCACTGTCAACAACATACCACATCTCATTCTTGCCATACTCGCCTTCATTTTCAAGTGCATATTCATCATCAGGATGAATCTGTACTGACAATGCCTGCTTTGCATCAATAAACTTTATAAGGATAGGGAATCTGTCCTGTGCCTGACATTTCCATCCAAGACTTTCTTTTCCGATAATTGAAAGATAATCACCAAAAAGCATACCCTTGTATCTACCATCTGCTATACGGCTTGGTCCATCCGGATGTGCTGATAATTCCCAGCTTTCCGCAATAATATCATAATCGCATTTCTTGCCGAATACCGTACGAAGCTTCGTGCCGCCCCAGAGATTATCCTTAAATGCAGGGTCAAGCTTTATAACAGGATTATCCTGTGTTGCAATATAATTACCCTCAGAAGATTCATCTGTATATATCTTTATAATATCTCTCTCAGATACAACCTCACCTATTCCAATCTCTATAATAACAACATTTTTATCTGTTTTATTAGCAACTTTGTGCTTCATTCCAATAGGCACAAATACGCTTTCAAACTTATGATAATCTCTTGTCTCCTGACCGAGTGTGATAGTCGCTGTACCTTCAACAACAGCCCAATGCTCACTTCTCATCTCATGCTGGTGAAGATTCATGCTCATTCCCGGAAAAACTGTTACTTTCTTTACTTTGTACCCTTCGGACCATGTAAGAAGTTCATGAATTCCCCATTCACGATAAGAAAGTCTGTTGTAATCAAAATAACTTTCATACTTTTCACGGTTATCTTTTATTATATCTTTAATATCTTTTGCACGCTCTTTTGAAGAAACATAAACTGCATCTTCAGTATTTACAACTACTACATCATTCAAATCATTTGTTACAACAAGCTGTCTCTCTGCATTGTTTACGACTGATACATCTTCACAATTATTCTTTATTACATAATCAGAATGTGTCACACTGCCAAATCCGTCAAGATCACTTACATTGCCGACATCTTTCCAGCCAAATTCTGCCTCAACAACTTTTACAATACTGTTCTTTGAAAATACAATCTGCTCAATACTGCCTGTAGGAATATCTTTCATCACATTTTCAGAAAAGCGTATGCCTCGTCTTATTGCAGGAGTTCTTCTCTTTGCCGAACGACATGTATTATATAATTCAGGTGAAATATTTTTCACACTGTTTATAAGATCCCCAACTCTGTATATATACATTCCGCTGTTCCAAAGATATTCCTTATTCTTATACGAATCGCTTTCCGAATCGAACTGCTGTCTCTCGACAAAACCAAGCACATCCTCTTCATCTTTTATAATATAATCATATCCGGATGTATTCTCTGTCGGCTTGATTCCTATAGCAGCAACATATCCTTCTTTAGCAAGTTCCTTGCCTCTAAGCACTGCATTTCTATATTCCTGACCTTCTATTAAATGATCCGCAGTTACTACAAAAACAAGTTCTGACTGATTGCAGAACATATTTCCAAGCATAATTGCCGCAGCTGTTCCCTTTGGTGTACCCTCAAGAATAAGCCGGTACTTCAGGCTCTGGAATGCTTTCATCTGACCATTGACTATATTCCTGTAGCTCTCCTTTGTGACAATTATAAATTCATCACAAAATGGCATATTTCTAACGACCGTTTCCTGTAAAAGTGAACGTCCTTCTTTAATATTCATAAACTGCTTTGGATAATTCTTTCTTGACAATGGCCAAAGGCTGTCACCGCTGCCTCCGGCAAGTATTAAACATTTCATTGTTTTTCGTATCCTCCTTGTATTGCAATGCAAACTAAAAACAATAGTTAATTTCCTGCGGCTTCTGAACTTCCGGTTTCACTACCACTTTCGCTTCCACTTGTGTTTCCACTATCGCCTGAACCGCTTCCACCTGTGCTTCCGCTGTCACCTGAACCGCTTCCGCCTGTGCTTCCGCTATCGCCTGAACCGCTTCCGCCTGTGCTTCCGCTGTCGCCTGAACCGCTTCCGCCTGTGTCTCCACTATCGCCTGAACCGCTTCCGCCTGCGTTTCCGCTGTCACCTGTTCCGGGGTTTCCACCGTCTTCGGTATTTCCATCGTCAGATGTATTATTATTCTCATTATCTCCGGTAGCCTCAGTATCATTCGTTTTAGTCTGCGTTCTTCTAGTTGTTGCAGCCTCTGTCTGTTCATCAGTCTCTGCTGCTTTAGTTGTTGTCGTCTCTGCCGCCTTTGTTGTTGCATTATTATTCTTTGATGACTTCTTAGTTGTAGCTTCTTCTGCCGCTGTTGTAACAGGCGTAGGATTAAATGTGCTCTTTGACTTATTTTTCTTTATACGTCCGGCAATTGCAACAGTTACCACCGCAAGCACAACCACTAATGCCGCACATATTGCTATTATTCCTCTCATACGTGCATCTGCCTTAATTCCATGATTTGCACTCTTAGCATCATATCTGTCAGAATAATTGTCATTATCATCAAAATCAATTTCAGGTACACTGTCATCGGAACTATCTTCATCATCTGTCTCATCCTCTGATGAATCCTCATCTGCCACATGTACTTGTGGCCCATCACCATCCAATGATACCATATCAAGTCCGAGCATACCTCGTATCTGCATAATCTGTGTGCCGATAAATGTGCTGTCAATTTCAAGTAAATCCTCAATCTCGTCTATCGTATAACTCTCATATGCAAACATAAGATATAGGAGTCTCTGTCCCTTTGAAAAATCCTCAAAATCTGTCATAATCTCATTTAACTGATCTATATCAAGAAATGCCTGATTATAATCAGCTGCACATTTTGCAAATTCTGAATCTTCACTTATTGAATCATAATTGTACTCTTCGGCAGAAATCTGTGTATCAAATAATTCACCATTCTGTTTTTTGCACACATTATAGACTTCAACTGTTGTAAAACGGGCAATCCACAAATGTATATCAAGTTCTTCATTATCAAACTCTGAAGCATTTTTGAACATTCTGACAAGAACGTGCTTGGTAAGCTTCTCTCTTGATTCCTTTGTTGTATAGACAAATGCAACAAGATTATAAACTTCCTGATATACAAGTCTTGTTAATTTTTCAAAGCTGTTTTTATTGCCTTTTTTAGAATCATTTAATAACTTAATTAATTCCCTGTCCTCTTTTTCCATTTCCATTCCCCTTAAACCAATTCTTCACTACACATTTCAAGTGCAGCTTTAATAACTTTATCCATATCGTAATATTTATATCCGCCTAATCTTCCACCGAAAATCACACGTTTTTCTTTATCTGCAAGCTCTCTATATCTCTGATACAGCTCATTATTTCTTTCATTGTTAATCGGATAATAAGGCTCATCACCTTTATGCCACTCACTTGAATATTCCCTTGAAATTACCGTAACCGGCTGTTTTCCAAATTCAAAATGTTTATGCTCAATAATTCTTGTATAAGGAACTTCACGTTCTGTATAATTGACAACTGCATTTCCCTGATAATTATCAGTTGCAAGCGTCTCCGTCTCAAATCTTACCGAACGGTATTCAAGAACTCCCAGCTTATAATCATAAAACTGGTCAATCATCCCTGTGTATACAATCTTATCTGCCATGGAATCAAATTCTTCCCTGTTTGCAAGATAGTCAGTATCGAGCCTTACCTCAATTCCTTCAAGCATCTTTTCTACTATCTTAGTATATCCGCCAATTGGAATTCCCTGATATCTGTCATTAAAATAATTGTTATCATATACAAATCTTAACGGCAGTCTCTTAATTATAAATGATGGAAGTTCTTTGCAGTCTCTTCCCCACTGTTTCTCAGTATATCCCTTTATAAGCTTTTCATATACATCTTTTCCGACAAGTGATAATGCCTGTTCTTCAAGATTCTTCGGCTCTGTTATATTAAGGTCTGCAATCTGTGCAGCAATGATGTCTTTTGCCTCCTGTGGAGTGCTTATTCCCCACATCTTGCTGAATGTATTCATATTGAAAGGAAGGTTATATAATTCATTTTTATATTTTGCAATCGGTGAATTAATATAATTATTGAATTCTGCGAACTCATTTATATAATCCCATATAAATTTGTCAGAAGTGTGAAAAATGTGTGCACCATATACATGTACATTAATCCCTTCAACATTTTCACAATATATATTACCTGCTATATGATTTCTTTTTTCTATAACCAGACAGGTCTTCCCTTTTTTCTTTGCCTCATGTGCAAATACTGCACCGTAAAGTCCGGCACCAACAACAAGATAATCGTAATGCATCTTTATCGTCCTTTCGCATCTATT
>OKTU01001518.1_pt1 | contig 11041 bp, 8 predicted proteins | sample 1606311 | NCBI WGS metagenome assembly OKTU01 (sample SAMEA3879557, study PRJEB24766) | human gut metagenome | biome: human-associated habitat; feature: feces | place: USA | collected 1985/1987
CGGCAAGGCGCTTGCCCTCCTCGATCATGCCCTCGGCCGTGGTGGCGGTAGACTCGGCAGACACGGGCAGACCCTCGCAGAGCTCGGCAATCTTGAGCATATGGGGCTCAAAGTCGGCGAGCTTACCGCCGGTCTTGGCGTACAGGGACGGATTGGTGGTAACACCGGCCAGGCAGCCCCAGCTCTTGGCCTCAGCAATCTCGTCAAGGTTGGCGGTATCGATAAAGAACTTCATGGTGCAAACTCCTTCTAAGGAATCCAAAACTCAAAAAATAGGACAAAGGGGATGTCCCTTTGTCCTATGTGCCGGGCCTGCGGCTGGGACATGCCCCAGGCCCGGCGTCGTGTAGGAAAAACTACCTAGTTCTCGAGAGCCTTCTCGATGCGGCTCGTGACGCCCTTGAGGTTAAGGCCGACGACGTACTGCTTGATCGGGCGCTTGATGTGCTCGATCACAAAGCGCTTGCCGTCGATGTCCTGGGCAGCGAGGTTGCGGTAGAGCTTCTCGACTTGCTCCTTGACCTCGGGATCGTTGAACGCGTAGTGGCCGGAGACATCCAGAATCTTCAGGCTGAGCTCGTCGTCGGCCAGAATGTCGTCAACCTGCAGGTTGACATCGTCGCCGGTCATCCACTTGCGCCAGCGCTCGGTCTTGATAGCCTTGACCAGCAGCGTGTGATACAGGTCGGAGGGATCGCCGCACAGGCCGTTGTCGACCAGAATCTGCTCGGTAGCGCAGAGCTTGAGGTAAGCGCGGGTCTCCTCGGTGCCGTACTGAGGGGCGACATTGGAAGCGGTCACGTGTGCCGGGATGTGCTCGAGCAGCGTCGCGTCGTCCAGGTAGTCGGCGTTGTGCTCCTTCAGGCCCACGCCGTAGCGCTTGGCCATGTCGGCGAGCTCGCGGGCGTTCTTGAAGTTGTAATGGCCGACCTGCTCGGTCCAACGGGTGAGCGTACCGGTCTGACCGACGATAAAGGTGGGCATGGGGCAGCCGCGCTTCTCGAGCTCGGGCTGCAGCTGAGAAATGAACTCCTCGTACTTGTCGGTGGAGGTCAGGCCGCCATTGGTCTCCTCGGTACCGACCTCATAGGCAACCTCGGGCAGGTTATGCTCGCGACGGTACTGCTCAAGATAGTCGATAAGATCGATCGTGCGGCGAAGCACCACGTCGAGCGGAATAACCTTGCCGATCTGATAGGGGTCCTTGGTGGGGTCGACCATCAGCAGGTCAAAGCCTGCCTCCATATCGGCGACGAAGGACTTGCGGGCGAGCTCCATGGCCTCGTCCTCGGGCAGGTGGGCGTTACGCTCCTCGTCGCGCTGCCACGGACCGCCGTGATCGCGGCACAGGTAGTACGGACCGGTGTAACCCACCTCGTCGGCAACCTTCTTGATGTCGGCGGCAAAGCGCGTCTGGTCCCAACCGTTGACGTAGCCGGCGCCCATCTCGTCCATATCGACCTGGTTGCGGCTAGCGATAAACATGGGCGGGAAATCCTCGTCCTTGGCAAGCTCGAACACGGCCTGAATCAGGTTGGGGCTCATGGGGCCAATGCCGACCATGGTTGCGTGATCGCCGCTGTCCTGCAGCTTGAGCATACCCTGAACGGCCTGGCGGATGGTGAGGTTGGACATTTTGTTCTCCTTCTCCAGAGGATTTTTGACAAAAGTTCCCTGGGACCCAGATGCGGGCCCTATCAGTACGGATGGATTTTGTTGTGTAGGGGCGGTTGTGCGGAGTCAAATCCATCCCTCCGCACAACCGGAGTCCTTAAAGGTTTACTTGGCCTGCTTATCGAGCGTGGGCTTCATGGCAATCAGGATTGCAGCGGCGACCACGGAGCCGATCACGATGTCCAGGCAGAACAGCGCGACGTTGTTGGTGGCCAGGGCGACGATAAAGCCACCGTGCGGGACGTAGCAGTCGATGCCCTGGAAGGCGGCGAGGGCAGCACCCACGGCAGAGCCGATGCAGATGCCGGGCAGGGTGTGGCCAAGGTCCTTGACCGCGAAGGGGATAGCGCCCTCGGTAATGCCGATGCAGCCCATGAACAGTGCGGAGATACCCATCTGGCGATCGGCGTCATCGAACTTGTTCTTGGCGATGAGCGCAGCGAGGCCACAGGCGATCGGGGGAATGGCGACGGCGACGCGGAACATGCCGTTGGGGCCATAGATGCCGGAGGCCATGATGGCCATGGTAAAGGTCGAAGCGGTCTTGTTGATGGGGCCACCCATATCGAAGGCAGTCATAACACCAATAACCAGACCCAGGACAACCGCGGAGCCGCCCTGCAGGCTACCGAGCACGCTGGTGAGCCAATCCATCACGAAGCCAAGCGGCGTGGCCAGAATGTAGATGTAGGCCATGCCCAGGACGAGCGAGGTCAGAATCGGGATGATCAGGATCGGCATGATGGTCTGGATGGTGTTGTTGACCTTCCAGGTCTTCATCCAGCGGACAAAGTAACCGCAGATGACAGCCATGATCATGGCACCCAAGAAGCCGGTCGAAACGCTGTTGCCACTCGGGGTGACGACGGCGTTGTTAACCAAGTAGCCCAGGACGAAGCTAGGGGCAAGTGCGGGCTTGCCGGCCATCGAGTAGGCGATGTATGCCGCAAGCACCGGAATCATCATAGAGATGCCGGCCATGCCGATGGTGTTAAGGCTCACCATCAACGGGTTGGTGACCTCCATACCACTAGCACCGGCAGTACCGGATGCCAACGAGAAGGCGAGGAACACGCCACCGATGACGACAATGGGGATAAAATAGGAAACGCCGGTATTGAATGCATTGAGCAGCGTCTTACCCGGATCGGCAAAGATAGACTGCTTGGACGCCGGTGTCGGGGCCTGCGGGGCAGCGGAGACGGCCTTCTTCTCTGCCTTGGCCTCGGCCTTGGGCGCGTCAACGGCGCCACCCGTCGCCTTGATGATCTCAACGGCCTGGTCGATGATCTTTACCGGATCGGCGATTACATCGGAAGTACCGACCTTGAGGAACTTGCCCTCGGCCATCTTCTGCTCAAAACGATCCTCGTTCTCAACACCCACGTCGACGGACTCCAGGACCAGGTCGGCGGAGTCCACGTCTTCCTGCGTGAGCTCATTCTCGATACCCAGGCCACCCTGAGCCTCGACCTTGCACTCGATGCCACGGGCGGCGCATTCATCCTGAATCGCCTTCTGGGCCATATACGTGTGGGCGATACCCACGGTACAGGCGGCAACGCCTACGATCTTCATTGCTTCCCTCTTTTCATAGAGTTGCGTGCGCAAGACACCGTTTGCGGAGGCCTCCGGAGCATCCCCTGCCGTTTGGACTTGCTGTCTTTTCGACAAGACCAATATAGGTGCTCGTTTTTCTTAATGCCAGCTTATTTCGGTAAACGCGCAGGTCAGAGCGTTGGTTATGCGATTTAGTTATGCGTTTAACCAAAAATGAATCCTGCGATTTTACCCTCGATTTCAAAAGTCAAGAAGTATTTGATTTTCTCGGTAGACGGCAGATGCGCATGCCGGTCGCAAATTTCGACCCCACACGTATACCGCATTTGTTGCATACTCATATGAAAGGAAAAGGTCGCTCACCGAAGCGTATCCCTCACCAAGACTCAAAGTCATCATGTTGGAAAATGCTCATCTGTCGGAAGGAGTCGCTGTGGCAAAACAGCGCGTTACGATTGCAGACGTCGCTCGAGAGGCGGGAACCTCGACGGCAAGCGTCTCGTATTACCTCAACGACAAACGAGAAAAACTTAGCGAAAAGACGCAGAACAAAATCGCGCGCGTCATTAAGGAACTCGGATACGTTCCCAATGCCCAGGCGCAAACGCTCACCGGCAAACAAACCCACGTCATCGCCATCATCATTTTGGATAACACCAACAAATGGGCGGGGCTCGTTCTCAATGGCATGGAGCAGGTCATGCTCCCCGCGGGCTACCAGACGGTCGTTTGCACGAGCAACTTTAACCCCGAGACCGAGCTCATGTATGTCGACAAAATGCTCTCGCTGGGCGTCGATGGTTTTATCATCCAGCCCACGGCAAATTTCAAGGCCGTTCACGACCGCATCAAGCGCGCCGGCAAGCCCGTCGTCTTTTTTGACGCGGCCATCTACAGCCCGGGCACGAGCTGGATCAAGACCAACCTCTACGACGGCGTGTACAATGCCACGCAAGCGCTTCTCGATGCCGGCTACGAGGACTTTTTCTCCATTGCCGCCAATATGACCGAAATGCGCACCCGCATGGAACGTTTTCAGGGATATGCCGAGGCATTGGCCGCAAATGGGCAGCTCTACAAAGCCATCCCCATCGATCACAACAAGCCGTCAATCAACGAGCTCACCGAATACTTTAAATACAAGTTCAACCCCGCCAAGCGCACGCTCATCTTCGTACAAAACCAATGGGCACTTCCGCGCGTCTATAAGGCGCTTCAGTCCATGGTCCATCTGCTCCCACAGCAAATCGGCCTTTTGGGACTCAACTGCGAAGACTGGACCAACCTCACCACGCCAACCGTCTCCACCATCATCGAGCCCGTCGACCAGGAAGGTCGCGAAGCAGCCGAGATGCTGCTCGCCCTACTTGACGGTAGCAGCGAACCCGGCGAGCAGCGCATTCTCGAGTGCAAGCTCAACTGGCTCGACTCCACCTCGATCTAGACCGCGGGGCAAATGAATCAGTAGCGTCTATCCCAAATCTTGAGTATTTGTTCGATAGAACGGCCCCTGCCGGCACCTGCTAGACTGGTAGATTCCCAACCATCTAGCCAGGAGCCGCAATGTCACGCAAGTCCGCCTACAAGCAAGCACTTTCCATCGGCACCGCCGTGGTGCTGGGGTTTGCGTTGTTTACGGGATCGCTCGACGGAGCTCCCAAGCTGCTGTCGCCGCAAAGCGATGAGCAGGCGGCAGCTCTGGCCGAAAAACAAAACGAGAGTCCCAGCCGCACCGACGACGAGGCAGACCTGGTTGCCCGGCTCGAATCGGGAACAGCGAGCTCCTCGGACTCTCAAAATAGCCAAGACTCTGGCGATGGCTCCGAATCCACCACGACCAACACCAACGGCAACGTTGCCTCCGCGGACAGCGCCGCCACCCCCATCGACGAGGTCGAAAACCCCGACCTCAACCGCGCCCGCGGTGTTTATCTCAGCAGCATTCCCGACTACGCCGGCAACCCCTACGTCGCCCTTCGCGCCGACAGCACGCACCCGCTCGGCACACCGTCGTTCACACTCGATGAATACGAACGCGCTACAGAAGAGGGCTGCTTTAAGAAATTCTCCAAGCTCGACAGTCTGGGCCGCACTCGCAAGGCGCTCGCCTGCGTAGGCCCCGAGTCGCTCGGACAGGGAAAGCGCGGCGATATCTCACGTATCCATCCTGCCGGTTGGCACCAGCAGCGCTACGACTTTATTCCGGGTCAGAGCCTCTACAACCGCTGCCACCTCATCGCCTGGTCGCTCTGCGGCGAGAACGCCAATCGCAAGAATCTCCTCACCGGCACGCGCTATCTCAACGAGACGGGCATGCTGCCGTTTGAAGAGCAGATCCTCGACTACATCCGCGACACGGGCAGCCATGTGCTCTACCGCGTCACGCCCATGTACAACGAAGAGGAACTCGTCTGTCGCGGCGTTCGTCTGGAAGCGCAATCGATCGAGGACCACGGTAAGACCCTGTGCTTCCACGTGTACTGCTACAACCTGCAGCCGCACGTGCAAATCGACTACGCCACCGGCCGCAACCAGGCATCCGGAGACTAGTGCCGACTGCGCTGCCCGTAACCCAAAAATGATCCGTCCCCAAGGGATCAAATAAGGCCGCCCCGGTTACCCAGGACGGCCTTTCCGTCAGCACCTACATTGCAGACAACGCCACACGCTACTTGGCGCGGCCCTCCTCATAGCGCTCGACCAGCTTGGCCTGAACGTCATAGGGCACCTGCTCATAGCCTGCGGGCTTCATGGTAAAGTCGCCCGTGCCGCGCGTGATAGAGCGCAGGCGCGTCGAATAATCCGTCAGCTCGGCCAGCGGCGCCTGGGCAATGACCACGGTGTCTCCGCGCTCATCGGTCTCCATGCCCGTCACGCGACCGCGCGAGGCCGAGATGTCACCCATCACGGCGCCGGCGTAGCTCTCGGGGATAGTCACCGTGATTTCCTCGATGGGCTCCAGCACCACCGGGTCGGCATCGGCGCATGCCTTGCGCAGGCCGATGCGAGCCGCCGCGCGGAACGCCATCTCGTTGGAGTCGACGCTGTGATACGAGCCATCGTACACAGCCACGCGAATGCCCGTGAGCGGGTAGCCGGCAATAATGCCGTCCTTCATGGTCTCCTGGACGCCCTTGTCCACGGCGGGAATCAGCGAGCGCGGAATACGGCCGCCTACGACCTCATCCACAAACTCGTAGCCGTCGCTCGTGCCGTCGGGCCCAATAAGCGGCTCAACGCGCAGCCAGCAGTCGCCATACTGACCGGCACCACCAGTCTGCTTCTTATGGCGACCCTGAGCACTTGCCGTACGGCGAATGGTCTCGCGATACGGGATGCGGATCGGCACGCTCTTGGCCACGACCTTGGTACGGTCCTCCAAACGGTTGAGCAGCACCGAAACCTGCGCCTCACCCACGGCGGAGATAATGGTCTGGCCGGTCTCCTCGTCACGATCGATGCTCATGGTCGGATCGGCCTTGCAGGCCTTCTCGATAAACGTGTAGAGCTTTTCCTCGTCGCCGCGATTCTCGGCCTCGATGGCGATGCGGTACTGCGAGTTGGGGAACTTAAACGCCGCAGCCTCGACCTTGCCGGTAATGGAGAGCGTGTCACCCGTCTCGGCCGCCAGCTTGGGTGCCACGATAATGTCGCCGGCATAGGCGTGACCGACCTCGGTCATGTCGCGGCCGCACATCACATACAGGTGAGCCAGACGGTCGCCCTTACGCGTGCGCGCGTTGACCAGCTCAAGGCCCGGCTCAAGCGTACCCGTCAGCACCTTGATAAAGCTGATGCGACCCTGCTGCGGATCGGCCAGGGTCTTAAACACAAACGCCACCGGGCGGTCATCGTCACTCGAGATCTTAAGCGAATCGCCGTCGATGAGCGGCATCTCGCCGTAGTCCGTCGGCGCCGGGAAGTACGTGGCGATGTCGTCCATCAGCGAGTTGACGCCCTGCTCCTTAATGCAATCGCCCGCAAAGACCGGCACAAAGATGCGCTCGGCGATCGCCTTGGACAACAGGCCCTCGAGCTCCTCCTGCGTCAGCGTCTCTTCGCCTTCCAGGTACTTCATCATCAGCTCATCGTCGGCCTCGGCCACCAGCTCGCACAGGTGGTCGTGGGCTTCCTCGGCCTGGGCACGATACTCCTCGGGAATCTCCGACTCAACTGCCTCGGCGCCGTTGCAGTGGCGCGCCTTCATACGCACCAGGTCGATAATGCCGTCAAAGTCCTCGCCCTCGCCCCAGGGGAGGGTCACGGCGCCCAAACGCGTACCAAAACGTTCCTGCAGCAGGCCCATCGTGGTCGTAAAGCTGGCCTCGGGACGCGACAGGCGGTTTACGAATACCGCGCGCGCCAGGCGCAGGTCCTCGGCGGCATACCAGAGCTTAACCGTCGTAGGCTGCGGGCCGGCCTCGGCGTCGACCACAAACAGCGCCGTCTCGCAGACGCTCATCGCGGCAAAGGCGTCGCCGATAAAATCGGGGTAGCACGGGGCATCGAGCACGTTGATGCGAGCGCCCTTCCAATCGATCGGCGCGATGGTCGTCGAGATGGAAAACGCACGCTTGACCTCTTCGGGGTCATAGTCGAGCGTGGGCTTGGTGCCGTCGTGGCCGCCCAGGCGGGCGGTCTTACCGGAAAGGTGGAGCATGGCCTCGGCGAGTGAAGTCTTGCCCACCCCGCCTTGGCCTACGAGCACCACGTTCCTTACGCTACCGGTCTTGGGAGCACCCATGATGACCTCCTTGCAGGGCCGCGCGCAATGCGCGACGCCAACGGGGAGAGTTCGCGGTCGGTGCCGTCCCGGGAGCAGCATGGTCGGCAGCCGAGCCGACTCACCCTCCAAATGTCCTATGCCACCACCCTACCCTCACGGGCGACCGTCCATGCACACCTTTCGGCACGCGTATGGATACGGGCGGCGAGAGGAGGGAGAAGGCTTGAGCATTTGAGAAATCGTTCCGGTACCAATAAAAAACCGCCGCAGACCAAACGACCTGCGGCGGCATCACCTCAATAAAAATCTGAAATGATTGAACCTATCCCTCGATACGGCTCAAGAACTCGCGCGTACGCTGCTCACGTGGATGGTCGATGACCTGCTCGGCAGGACCTTCCTCGACAATGCGGCCGCCATCCATAAAGACCACGCGGTCGGCAACGTCGCGGGCAAACTGCATCGCGTGCGTCACGATCACCATCGTCATATTCTGCGCAACCAGATCCTTGATGACGCGCAGAACCTCGGCCGTTAGCTCGGGATCGAGCGCCGAAGTCGGCTCGTCAAAGAACAAGATCTCCGGGTCGAGCGCCAAGGCGCGGGCGATACTCACACGCTGTTGCTGACCACCCGAAAGCTCACATGGCACCTTGTTCTCGTTGCCCGTAAGCCCCATCTGCGCGATCAACTCACGCGCACGTGCTTCGGCCTGCTCGCGCGGACGCTTGAGTACGCGAATCGGAGCATCGGTGATGTTTTTCATCACCGTATAGTGCGGAAACAGATTGTAGTTCTGAAACACCAGGCCAAATCGCGAACGCGCCCGCTTGGGCACGTCGCCTTTCGCATATACCGCACCCGACCCCGCGTCCGTCGCAACGGCAAGGTCGCCAAACGAGAGCGAGCCTCCGTCAAGTGTCTCGAGCAGTGTGGCACAGCGCAGAAGTGTGGACTTACCGCCGCCTGAAGGCCCGATAATCGCTACGACCTCGCCACGCTTTACCTCGAGCGAGATATCCTTGAGCACCTCATTGCCGCCAAACGCCTTGCGCGCGTTCGATATATTCATTACCGTTCCGGACACGGGAACCTCCATGTGTTTAAAAAGTCAGCGAGCGTGTGACTGGCGAGACAATGTGCTCCGAAAGAGGAGCGCCGCGTACTTCTGTACGCAAGCGACGGCTTGAGGAGCAGATTGGCCGTCAGGCACGCGCGCAGCGTCGAGCAGTCCGCCGTTCGCTAGAACGGCGGAACGATCTAGTCATGGTAGTAATCCAATTTTGTCTCGGCGGCGCCCAGCAGCATCTCGACGACGAAGTTAAAGACCCAGTAAATCAGCGCCGCGATCGCAAACGGCACCATGCTCACCTGCGAGGCGACCAGCGCCTTAGCCGTCGAGAACATCTCCCCCACGCCGATGGCAAACGCCAGCGACGTGTCCTTGACCAGCGTGATGATCTCGTTGCCCATCGCCGGCAGAATACGCTTGGCGACTTGCGGCATCACAATGTACAAAAATGTCTGCAGACGCGAATAGCCCAGCACCTCGGCTGCCTCGTATTGACCGCGCGGAATGGACTGCAAGCCCGAGCGATAGATCTCGGCAAAGTAGCCGGCGTAGTTGATGATGAACGCTACAACGCACGCCGTCCACTTGGAATCGGGCGTGAGCGAAATGCCGAACACGTAATACGGGGCAAAGTAGATGGCAAACATCTGCAACATGAGCGGCGTACCGCGCATGACCGAAATGTAGATGCGCGCGACCCAACGCAGCGGCGCGATTTTACTCATGCGCATGAACGCCACGGGGATTCCCAGCGGAATCGACCCGAGCAGCGTCAGCACAAACAGCTGCAAACTGACCAAGAATCCCTGGCCAAGCATCTGCATCATGACCTGAATAGACAACCTAAGCTCTCTTTCACAGCAACAGAACAGCGAACCCAATGTCAAAGCGGGTTTTCCAGGTGCCCGAGTTTGCCGTGAAAGAGGAGCGCCGCGTACTAAATGTACGCAAGCGACGGTTTGAACGGCAAAATCGAGTGCCTGGGAAAGCCGCTATTTCAAAACCCAGTTGTCGAAGGACAGACCATAGCTCGCATACTTGTCACACAGGTCCTTAACCGTGCCATCCTCGTAGAGCGCCTTGAGCGACTCAGTCACGGCGTCGGCCGACTTGGTGTCGCCCTTCTTAAAGCCAACGGCGTAGTGCTCGCTGGACAGCGGCTCATCAAGCTGCGTATAGGCATCGGGCTTGGCGGCAAGCTGATACTGAGCGATCGAGAGGTCACAGGCGACGGCATCGACCGCACCACTCTCGAGCTGCATAAACGCCGTGTTGTACTCACCGATGGTATCGAGCGTGGCAAACGTCGTGGCCAAATCCTTCTGGTCGCCCTCGAGCACATCCTGTGCAGCGGAATCAGTCTGGGTAATCACGGTCTTGCCGGCAAGATCGTCCCAGCCCTTGATGCCCGCATCCTTCTTGACCACCAGCACCTGTTCGTTGAGCATATACGGCTCGGAGAACGTGTAGTCGTCCTCACGGCCCTCCATGGTAAAGCCGTTCCAGATGCAGTTGATGGCGCCCGAGTTAAGCAGCGTGTCCTTGGCATCCCAATCGATGGCCTCGTATTTGACCTCCCAGCCCTGCTTATCGGCAACAGCCTTGGCCAAATCGAGATCAAAGCCGGTGTACTCGCCATCGTCGCCCACAAAACCATACGGAGGATAGGACTTATCAAAGCCCACCACAAGCTTCTTGGACTCTGCAGCGCCCTTCACATCCTTGGCCGCGGCAGAGCCAGCAGCGGAGCCCTTGCCGGCACCACCGCCGCAGCCGACAAGACCAAGGCCAAGCACCGTGGCAAACGAGCCGGCTAGACCAACAAACTGACGACGAGACATATCGGTATTCATGGTATTCCCCCTTGGTGGCACTTTAGTTAGGTAAAGTAAGTCATGTAACGTTCAGAATCATACACTCTACCTTGATAAAGTACAAGGGAGGGTTTGCCCGGCGTGGGCGGGGAGCGGCGCGTAATTAAGTTTCCTGCTCTACAGTCCTGCGCAAGA
>OKTU01001533.1_pt1 | contig 10966 bp, 6 predicted proteins | sample 1606311 | NCBI WGS metagenome assembly OKTU01 (sample SAMEA3879557, study PRJEB24766) | human gut metagenome | biome: human-associated habitat; feature: feces | place: USA | collected 1985/1987
ACACCGTGGCGTGTAGTCAATATGCACATCAACGATTGTTTGGGTGGTTGGTGCTTTATGGATGAAGAGTTTAAGCAACCATTGGAAACACCGCGTTTTGTGGACAAGGGGGAGGTGACGCATTCTGTATTCAAGACGGACAGTCTGATTATGGAAATCAATTCAAAGAGTGGTCTTTATCCATTGCTTGCTGCCTATAACATTTACCGTAACCGTTTGGAAGCAGCCAAAGAGAAATATGGAGAAGTCAGCAATGCCTTTTCCCTACAGTTGTGGGATTTGACCATTGAACAGAATATCCTCGTGGTATGCAAAACTCCTATGGCTCGCAGCATTACGCACCGCACACTCGTTGGTTTCCGTGACACGGAAGTACATGCTGAATATTATAAGAACTTGATTGAAAACATATCCCAAAATCCAGACCTTGTGGTGAACACGCTGCGAAACGGTAAAAACTTTTGGGGCATAAACGAAAACAAATATATGACTATAGATGCCATTATAGGAAATCCACCATATCAGGTAGTTGATGGAGGAGGAAATGGAGCAGCAGCAATGCCTATATACAATAAATTTGTATGTATAGCAAAAGATATGCATCCAAACTATATTTCTATGATTATGCCTGCAAAATGGTATGGCGGAGGAAGAGGATTGGATGACTTTAGAAAAATGATGCTTAATGAAATACATCTTGACTACATTAAAGATTTCCCTAATCCAAAAACAGTTTTTCCAACGGCAAATATCAGTGGCGGAGTATGTTTTTTCAGATGGTCAAAAAAATACAATAGTAATGTTGCTATGTTTGTAAATGCTATTGATGAAGTGGAAATTGCCACTAAGCGACAATTAAATGAATTTCTTCAATATGATATATTTCCAAGATACAATGAAGCTATTGCCATATTGCATAAAATTATTTTAAGCAATAGCTTTGAAAGTTTTTCTAAGATAGTAGCTCAATACAAGCCGTTTGGCCTTAGAACATATATACGAGGAACAGAAAATAAGCAGAATGGCACAGATGTATTGGTACATTCGAGCAGAAGCAGTGGTTTCATTTCAAGAAAAGAGATCAATGCCTGCTTAGATTACATAGATAAATACAATGTCATAACAGGTAAAGCTTTATCCGGACATTTGGGTGAAAGTGATGAGAATGGTCAAGTAAAAGTTCTTGCTACAACCAAAATTATTTTGCCAGGTGAAGTTTGTACAGAGTCATATATCGTAATGGGCAAATTTGACACAAAATTTGAAGCCAACAATTTGTACAAATATTTATGTACTAAAGTAGTTCGTTTCTTATTGTTACAAGCTCTACCTACTATGGATATTCGAAAAGAGAGTTTTAGATTTGTTCCACTTCAAGACTTTACAAATTCAAGCGATATTGACTGGAGTAAATCAATAGAAGATATTGGCCGTCAGCTTTATCGAAAATACGGCTTAGATGATAAAGAAATCGGCTTTATCGAAAGAATGATAAAGCCGATGGAGTAGTCATATTTAAGCCATTGATTTGACATTCTGCTCAATGAATTGAATTTCCTCGTCAGAGAGTCGGTATTTGGAGTATAGTTGCTTGTCTATTTCAGAGATAGGAGCGTCCCAATTTATATCACTCTCTGACGTAAAATCCTGCATCGGCACATTTGCCCAAGTCTCACGTGGGTTGTGCTGTGTGGCTTTCAATGTGCCTAACATTGTACGGGCAAATTTTGTCTTAATGTATTTCAAACAAGCATTGGCTTCGATTTCTGTATCAAATGCTCCAATGCCAATAAATGTATCTGTATAGCCGACAACTGGCACGCCGACAAGCGGTGTGGATAGTACTTCTCCGATTGCTCCGGTACCATTGGCTTCGGGAATGATGACCTTATACTTCTCGAAATTATCAGGTTGGGTAATATATCTGCGCTTAATCCATTTGAAGCAGCGTCTGTTATCGGCTCTTCCATATATTTCCGCCATTTCGCTTTCATTGACCGTACAGGTGTCAGAAAATAATTCTGGAAATATATCAAAGATATTGGCGCCCAGACTGTATTTGTGACCTGTACTTTGGCGACCCTCCATTTGGGGATTATCCTGATACAAAGTATCTGTCAAACGATAGAGTTCACGAGGACCTACAATGGAAGATATTGTTGCTTCTTCTTTTGCTTTCACCTTAGATAAAATGGTACGTAACTCTTCGTAAGCAGAAAAGAAACCAATACAGCCGAAGTTTGCTTTTTTGTCGTGATAAGTTACTGCAACACCTCCTTTTATATCTACTGTTGGGAATACATCCGTACTGTTTGCCCAATACTTTACAACCTTAAACTTCGGATTGTTCAACACGCTGTTATTCCACTCTTTAGGGGTTTTTCCTGCATTGAACAAAAATCGTGCAGGATGTATCAACGTACTCTTCTCCCCTAAGCGCATGGCAAGGTCTATAAACAGATGATATAGAGGATCGGCACCATTGCCCGCCCCTTGATTTACCAATTGATACGGTGGATTTCCTATAATGGCATCTGTCGGAACAACTCGGTCTATCTTATTAGTACAGACAACTTATGTTTTACTAATAATTAGAACTGATATGAACACAACTGATTTTAAAGTATTCCTGAAACAGGAAAACTTAGCTCAAAACACTGTTACAGCGTACTTGCATGCCGTGAAAGATTATTTTACGCATTACAAGGAACTGAACAAACGAAATCTCATAGCTTACAAAAGTCATCTGACAGACAACTTTAAGCCAAAAACGGTAAATCTCCGCATATTAGGCTTGAACAAATATTTGGGATATATAGGTAAATCACGGCTACGCATGAAAACCATAAAGGAGCAGCAACGTACTTATCTTGAAAATGTTATCAGCAATGCTGATTATGAATTTCTTAAAAACAGCTTAAAGACGGAGAAAAACCAGACATGGTACTTTGCTGTGCGCTTTCTTGCCGCTACCGGGGCAAGGATAAGCGAACTGATACATTTGAAGACTGAACATATCTCAACAGGGTATTTTGATATTTACACAAAAGGTGGCAAGGTACGCCGTATCTACATTCCGAAACAACTATGTACTGAAGCTACCAAATGGCTGTCAGAGCAAAGCCGTTACTGCGGCTATGTTTTCTTAAACCAATACGGACAGCGACTCACCACCAGAGGAATTGCTCAACAGTTGAAAAACTACGCAAGGAAATATGGTATGAACGAAAAAGTAGTCTATCCACATTCTTTCCGTCATCGCTTTGCTAAGAATTTCTTGGAGAAGTTCAATGATATTTCATTGTTAGCAGACCTGATGGGGCATGAAAGTATAGAAACTACTCGCATTTACCTGAGGCGTAGCAGTGCGGAACAGCAAGAGATTGTAGATAAAGTCATCACTTGGTAAAAGACAGATGGGAATCTTGACTATCTCGTTCCACCCTTATAGCAAGGGGGGCAAACCACACCCTTTCACCGCATTTTTTGATGGGATGGTTTGAACCCACCTCATCTTTCCATATTTAATGAAGGAGTCCGTTTCAACCGAATCCCTTAAAGAAAAATAGTTTATCTACCTCGCTGTTGGCTTTTGTTCTCCCTAACCACCGCTACCTGTTTCAATTATGAACTTGTGCCTGAGGCTCAGATATCATCATCTATCAATTCATAGATTCTAGTCTCGTCATTGGCAAAATTTTACCAAATTTTATCTACACATGCCGACTTGGGGTATTATATTTAGAAATGAAGTCATGGATAAGTTCCACATCAGGATGAAGAGGTCTTGACAATACCTCTTATTACATATAACATATTTGATTAAATCATACTAAACCATAGGATTTATAAAGCGGTTCTGAATGTTACGGTGGAATAGTCAAGAGTTATATAAATCAATTTATAGGGTTGGTACTGGAACTTCAAACTTATAAAATAATGACAACCCTCGTAAAGGTTTTGTGCAAAGTTTCTCTAATGATATATTCATGAATGGATTGTGATTCCCCTTTGTTTCACTAGGATAGATTATTACACATGGAATTGATGGGATTAGCGAACTTTCCTCAATGTTCTTATATCCCAAACGTTTCAGTATAGATAAGTCTCTGCTATATCCACTTAACTGTCTAATGGCGTATGTATCAAGAGAATGCCTTTCATATTTCGGGATATACTTGGAATCAAGAATCGCTTTAAAAGTCCCCGATGTATACAAAAAGTCCGGATATCCGGTATTACCTTTGAACTGATACGTTATTTTCTCTTGGTATGCTTCGTACAATAAGCCATAAACGTAATGCTCGTAGAGCAAGGACATATCCAATATAAAAGGAGTGACTTTATTATCTGTCGTTCCTACTTTATTAATACTATAGTCAAAGTGTTTGAGAATGACTTTGGCAAGACGTATGGCTTCTGAATATTCACTAAATAATTTATGAGAACGGAGTTGACCTACAGCTTTCATTTCCACATCATCACTTACGTTCTCAAATTTTTTCAGTGCCTTTGCAATCAATAGTTTAATTCGTGGATATGAACGATGACTGTGACTCATGCGATTAACAAGAGCCTGAGAAAATAGCAAAGCTTTTTTTAGAAGGCGATTTTCAGGGATGTCTATGGAGTATTCGTCGTATTCACAGAATATTCGCTCGTATCTTTTTATGGCAATATTCAGTCTTTCATTCTTGAGTATTTTTATATGTCCCTTCACCTTTTTAAGGTTTTCTTGCTGATGAACGTAACCTTTTTTAAGTGACTTAATACGATTTATCACACTTAGAAAATGAACGATAATAAGTGGGCTGACAATGCTATTCAGTGCAGGAGCTAATACTTGAGGCTTGTCCAAATCAATTTTATATATTTCAGAAAACGAATCTAATGCAAGGTTTGATGAAAAGCATGTCATGAACATTCCAAGGAAATCAATATTATTCATTCCACGCTTGGGTGTCACAATCAACGCTTCTTCGTTATCGATCCATTCCACGCCAATCTTATACGACGCATAATATCCCCAAGGGGTACCATCCACAGGCTTATCCCATTGAACAAGTTCAAGGCTATTATACCTCTCATCATATTCAACGGATACCCCATTCTTTACCAATCGCTCGTGTTCTTGAATTTGCAGCATTATCAACCGTTATCTTCTGTATATGTTAGTCCCTCTTCATTAGTTGGCATAGGTTGCAAATTTAACCATGCCGAAAAAGCGCTGTCTTTTTCTTCGCTGCTCACATTTAGAATGCCATCATTAATGTATTCTGCTATAAGAGGAAGGACTTCATATTCAATCTTATTTTTCAACTCTTCTTCATCAGAAGCCATGAAATAGCTATGACCAATCATCAAATCATCTATTCCTAAATCTCCACAAAGATGTTTCGGACTCACAATAAATGACTTAATATCATCAAACAAGGCAATGGCTTTATCCTTTAAAGCAGAATTGCCCAACATGTCATAATGTTTTGCAATGACGGTTGAATCAGACTTTAATGTCACAAATGCAAAACGTCTGCGAAGAGCATAATCCAAAGTCCCCGTACTTCTATCAGTAGTATTCATCGTACCAATGATATATAGATTACTTGGTACACCAAACAACGTTTTAGAATAAGGCAACGTAACCTTGATGGGATGATTGCCGCTGTTACGTTTGTCTGACTCAAGTAATGTGATTAATTCACCAAATATTTTGGATATATTTCCCCTGTTTATCTCATCTATTATGAGAACGACGGACTTGTCTACTGTCGCCTTATATTCTTTTTTTACAGCTTCAATAAATGCTTGGGCATATTGCTGCCAGTTGTTTTCACAGCCTTTTCCTAAAGCCTGCTGTTTTACTTTTTCAATATTTAGCGGAGAAGGAGTGTAATCCTCCTCACGCTGTGAAGTGGAGTTTGTACTCCTGCTGCTTATTGTAGCGTTTCCCTCTTTCCACCAAACATAAAGGGATGATCTACCTGACAACGTAGGTATTTCCTTTTTATTTTCAATGCCCTTAATTTGCTGAAGATAATCGTCAATGCACTCAACAATATCCTTATTTTTGTCTGTAACTACAGCATTGCAAGCACGTTTAAATATACCATCTTCGGGTTCGTATGTAACACCAATACTTTCGCCATTTGCATTAGTTTGAATGTGCGGTTTCAATCCTTCCACAAAATCTTCGTAATCCAAAGACTGATGGAATGTGGTAAAAAAGATTCTGTCATCCAGCAAATCTTGGTATTTTCTCATCACAGCAGTATGGTCGGTCAGATCCACATCCGTTATACCTAATACAGACAATGCAATAGCTGCTGTATTATAAGTTTTACCTGTGCCTGGAGCACCTTGCAAAATTATATTATGCTTGGATTTTAAAAGATTGGCACATTTATCCGTAAATGCCTTGTTTTTCATATATTTCAACCAATCATTTATATAATTATATTGTTCTGTGTTTTTGCGACAAGAAGAAAATGTACCTTGAGAGAACAGACCCGACCTCGGTTGTTTGTAACTGTCTGCCCAAGCTAAAATCCTTACTTTTCTAAAATTGATATTTAAATATCTGTCTGTAAGTTCTTCATTATTAAAATTATCACCGCAAATCTGGCATAACGCAATTGCCTGATTGCCTTTTCTCACAAGAACAATATTACCATTATCAATCTCTTTAAAATCTTTACATTGAAAATTATCCCATTCTCCTGTACCAATAATAGGCTCTGCTTCAAGAAGCATTAAAGAGGAATCAATCTCAGTGCCGCCTTTTCCTTCAGGAAGATGCATTTGTATGTGCCAGTATTTATCGCAATCTGCAGTAATAGGAGTATACTGAGTTGTGCTATTAATTTGGTAAATTATATCATTAACTGTCATATTACTATCTATCCAATACTTTTTTCGACTAAAGGGTATACCATATTTCAACACTTCATCATGAAATAATACATCTAATCTATCATCTTCTACCATCTGATAGAATACACTGATTTTTTCATCAGTAAGTCTGCCATCGCCATGGTTCTCTTCGTGCTTCTCTTTTGTATTATTTCGATAACCGACAAATCTGCTTGGAGCGAAGTATATTTTTGAGTTGATAATTTCAACAACAAAATTCTTTCCTCGGGCCATTTTCTCAATAGCCCAATTCTTATATTCATCACTTTGTTCCCCATTCAAATAAGAATAAAGTGTCTTTATGTTGGTGATAATATCTTCTCTATTTTTTATAAAGTCGTCTCTGTCCATAAAGTTATGCGAGTTAGAATATGCTTTTATTAGTATGCAAAGGTACTGATAATTTTACTAAGTCTTGTGAAAATAAATGGCTTATCTATTCAATTTTGATTTGTTTTTCTGTTCGCCCCAAGGAAGTTCAGAAGATGCACCACCTCCACCTGTACCAACATGGACTTGTGCCTGACCACCTATAGCAAGTTCAAAGGCTACTCCGAGAAGGTTGGCTTGTACCTCATTGACCTGTTCATGTGGCTCAAAGACTTCATTGATGAGTTCATAAGCGGTAGCTTCGTTCTTGCTAAACCGCTCCCATATATCACTGAAATATTCTATATAAGTCCTTGTATCATATTCTTCATTGCCAACTTTCGTCCAGATATGGATGGACGGATTCCTCATGTTTGAAATATTGTAATGCACAAGTTCCGCACCGGATGAGAGTTGATATCTGTGAGGATTGGCTTTGCGGTCAAGCAGGTCAATACGTTGGTTCTGCCTGTCTATTACAGAATCCTTTTCTTTTGATTGCTGTTCTGCTGATTCTGCCCGATGGATAGCCTTGTCTATTTCTTTTTGATAACCATTCCGTAATTGTTCAATCTCTGATTTATGCTTTTCTTGCAGTTGGGCTTTTTCTGCCATAAGCATTTTAATCTGACTTTTGAGTTTGGCAATCTGTTCGTCCTTGCTTGCGAGTTCTTTCTTCGCCTTAGCCAAATCTCCTTTGCCGAACCATGACAGGACTGTACTTTTGCCTTCTTTTGCCTGTTCAATATCAGCTTGTAATCTGGCAATGTCTTCCTCATACTTATTCATCTGTTGCTTGTAGTATTCTGAGTTCACCTGATGCTTGGCGGTAGAACCGACAATTCCACGCTCCAATCCGAAGGGCTTCATAGCTACTGCATAGCTATTCTGATATTCATGTAACTTGGCTCGCCGCATCACATCATCTGCCGATAAGCGAGCACCGGATTTCGTTTCATACTTCTTATCGCCCTCTCGCTTTTTGCGAAGTCTTTCTGTGGTTACAATGGGTACGATAGTGGCATGTAAGTGTGGAGTTTTCTCATCCATGTGTAGCACACACGACACCAAATTTTCACTTCCAAATGTATTCTTTAGCCATTTCATATTGGCATTAATCCAATTATCCAGCTTGCCATCATTGGCAATCTTCATCATCTGTTCATGTGTTCCGGTCAGGATGATGCGGATGGCTTTCGTCTGATTCTTGCCAACCTTGCGATGTAATCCAGCATGGTCTATTCTGAATTGTATGGCATCCGTCCTGTTCTTTACTCCGGCAGGAAATGCAATAAGTTCCCGATTAAGCTGTGTCCTGTTCGCATCGGCATTGGCCGGGACATATACCTTGCCTTTGGCATCCTTCCTTTCTATATGGCATGACATACCAGAGTCATTGCCGCTGCCACGTTGCAGGTGGCAGACTGCATATTGTGTATTGCTCATATTTTTTGCGTTTTTGCGATTATTATTTCTGTGTTATGGTTCGTAAAATCCCGTCAATGTGCTACAGGCAGACATGTGTACTGGGAGGGTATCCCTCCGCTTATGGGCTTTTTGACTGCCACTCAGAGAGTGAAAGCGGTGAAAATGCCCTAATAAGCTACGGGATTTTACAACCCCTTTTTACACAGACAGCAAGCTGTCTGATTCTTCCATCGCTCTACTCCTGTCCTGCATCCACAAGTTCCAAGTCGAATGTATCTATCAAGGTATGCAATGCAGGATTGCGTTCCACCATCCTTGCTAGAACCATCTGCGGCGTATCTTCCATCAGGAGGAAGTCGGCAATATCCAACCCGGCTTCGCGCTGCCTGTCGGTCGCCATCTTCTCCAACAGGTCGGAACAAGTGACACGCTTGCAAATGGAGTGAAGCATCGCTGTCTTACGTTTCCATTCCTCTGTTGCTTTCAGGTCGGGGAACAAAATCACCTCACGCCCACACAACACCTGCATGGCTTTGCTGTTGAAACTGCCGTGCATTCCACCTGTGGCAAGCCAGACGAAATCCGGAATAAAAAGGGCGGCAATCAGTGCTGTCTTCTCGCTTTCTACAATGGCAACAGTACTTGCCGGAATTGAAGTTTCGGACAATAGGTGTTCACCGAACAGGCACTGCTTCATCCTGAAGTCTGGTAGCTTCCTTACTGAATGTACCCAGCTGACTTGGTTGAAAGGCTCCTTAACCCGGTGTCCCGTTTCAGCGTCATAGCCCATAATCTTGCCCGCACGCACATTGCCGTCCCGGTCTGTCTGCCAGAATACGGCCGCCCCGTTCCACATCCTTGACGTGCCGACCCTGTAGAGGCGGAACAGCCTGTCCGTATCCTCCTTGCCGGCCACTTTGGTGAAGTAGCGGTATAAGGGGTTGATGTCGTACCTGCGCATGGACTGCTCCACCCAATCAGAGGGAAGAAAGGATATCTGTGGCTTCTGTTCGGGCTGTGGCTTTGCCAACGCTTTTGCAACTATCGGTGTGCCGCCGTTCCTTTCCTGCTCATTCAATTTTTCTTTGACAGTCGGATTATCCCGGAAGTATTCTTTCGGAGTATAGTGGTAGCCGCAACTGTTGATATGGTCACAGATACCAACGTTGTCAGGGAAGGAAATCTCTCCCGCCTCGTCGATATAACGGGTAAAGCAGGACTTCCTGCCGCACTCCGGACAAGCTGTCTTGCTGCCCGGACGGTATTTCTGAAGATGGAATCTGTATCCGTTCATGATGCTCTCTTTTGTGGATTCCTGCAAATGAAAACCGCCATTTGCAGTTTGCAGTTCTTGCAGTCTTGCAGGAATTTTACCTTTCCGGTACTCCGAGACTGCAAAACTGCAAAGACTGCAGGCTGCAACAAGGGGTCATCCGTTGCAGTTTCGGGTTGGCGGTTCATTATCGTTTTCATTAGATTTACCCAGATTTATCATATATGACTTTTTTGTAATGCCCGGCCTTGGACTTCCGCAGTAGCCCGCTCCTGCACAGTTCCCTGAGGTAGTTCATCACCGTGCGCTCGCTGACATTCTGCTGTTCCCTGCCTGTAGCGATGGCCGTTTTCGTGTCGAACGTGTCCGGCAGCAATGACAGCAGTACCTTGGGCGGTTCCTCGCACATGTCCTCTGCCACGAATGAACGGATGCGGCGGTACGAGTCCTCGAAATAGCCGTTCAGCCGGACAGCGGCTTTTACCGATACCATATCCACAGACTGCAGATGGCTCTCGCCGGAAGCATACCGCAGCACCTGCATGAGCAGGGCCAGCCGTGCCACCTGCGCCGGATGCTTCATCTCACGGCTGTCCACCTCGGCATCGTCCTCTATCCGGTTGATGCGTTCCACTTTCCTGTTCCACCATGAGAAGAAATACTCTTTTGCCTCCCTGTCCATGGACAGCACATGGGATATCCTTTCTTCCTCTCCCGTGTCATAGTCCAGAGCGAGTACCTTGCCAAGTATCTGCTCCCAGCGTGCCGCTGCCAGAGATGCCCTGTCCTCCCCGCCATCATCCCAATCAGTCCATTTTGACACTTCACGGGATTTGGGCAGCACGAACAGGATACGGTCGAGCAGTCCGTTCTCCTCGAAGCCTTTCGTGAGCAGTTCGTGTACACGCTTGGTCTGCGTGGTTCCGGCGATATTGATGCATGGCTGTTCTATATGTACGGGTACAGTGTTGCCGACCCTTGTCACAT
>OKTU01001534.1_pt1 | contig 10958 bp, 6 predicted proteins | sample 1606311 | NCBI WGS metagenome assembly OKTU01 (sample SAMEA3879557, study PRJEB24766) | human gut metagenome | biome: human-associated habitat; feature: feces | place: USA | collected 1985/1987
TTGCCCTACGCTATATAATTAAGCCCTTTCAGGGCACTCCGCAAAATTATCATTTACCTCATTCTTGTACAGCAATAATCTTCGAAAAAGAATGAGTAAGATAACGTCCGTTCGATAAAAATCAGCAGATTTGTCAGCAATCAAACCTAATATGTCAGCAATATGACCATCGTTTTAGCCGGATATTAGCATCTTTGCACCAAGCTTTACAAGTATAAAGCACATATTACGTTTAACCTTTAAAATGCTAAAACGATGAAAAAAGTAGCACTATTCCTATTTTTATCTGTTTGCTTCGCGCAACAATCCTGTTCGTCGGATTCGGTTGGAACGGAACCGGAAGAAAATCCACAAGACATTCTTTTTAAAGACGATTTCAACTTTTTCGACGAAAAAGTATGGACGAAAGAGACTCATGAACCCGGCTGGACCAATCAAGAGCTACAGGCATACGATGCCGCTCATGTATCGGTAGGAAAAGACGGGGATAAATCGGTTCTGATTCTTACCGCCGAACGCAAAGGGAATAAAATCTATTCAGGCAGGATCAATTCAAAAGGGAAAAAGAGTTTCAAGTATCGCAAGATAGAAGCAAGCATCAAGCTTCCCAAAACCAACGGCGGACTATGGCCTGCGTTCTGGATGATGGGAGATAACGACAAAGAATGGCCGGCATGCGGGGAGATTGATATTATGGAAATGGGAGAACAGAGCGGAATGGCTGCGGGCGATTCGGAAAAACAAGTGAACACCGCCATTCACTATGGCCCCAGCGCAGCGGCTCACGAACAGCAATACTACAAAGCCAATGTGGCCAACAGCCTGCAAGACGGCAATTATCACACCTACTCTCTGGATTGGGATGAAAACAGCCTGACAATATCCGTCGACAACGTCAAGTTTCATACGTTCGACATTAGCTCGAACACATACTTCCACGACAACTTCTACATCCTGTTCAACCTCGCCGTGGGAGGTGCGTTTACAGGGATTACCGACATTAATAAACTGACGGGCCTGAAAGACGGTCAGAAAGTGAAGATGTACATCGACTGGGTGAAAATATTATAGGAATCTTAAATATATATGCTATGAATATGGAAAAATGTAAGTATCTACTGTTTTGCGGAACACTCGCCCTTTGGATGGCGGGAGGTTTCCAGCAAGTGTATGCAGCAACGGAACCAAGTTCCCAGGCTATTCAACAACAAAGTAACAAGGTAACCGGAAAAGTGAGCGATGCCACAGGCCCTATCATTGGGGCTTCCGTAGTGGAGAAAGGAACTGCCAACGGAACGATTACCGATCTGGATGGAAATTTCAGTTTGAATGTAAAAGCGGGAGCTACGCTCGTTGTCAGCTACGTGGGTTATAAATCCGAAGAAGTAAAAGCGGGAAGAGGTCCTTTGAACATCACCTTGAAAGAGGATGCCAAAGCATTGGATGAAGTGGTAGTCACCGCCCTTGGCATCAAGAGAGAGCGCAAAGCGTTGGGCTATGGCATTGATGAAGTGAAAGGTGAAGCCTTGACCAAAGCGAAAGAAACGAATCTTATCAACTCCATGGCAGGACGTGTGCCGGGCTTGGTAGTCAGCCAGACCGCCGGTGGTCCTTCCGGTTCTACGCGCGTTATTCTACGAGGCAGTACCGAAATGACCGGCAATAACCAGCCTCTTTATGTAGTGGACGGTGTACCTTTGGACAACACTAATTTCGGCAGTGCCGGCACAAACGGAGGCTTCGACTTGGGCGACGGTATTTCGAGCATCAATGCCGATGACGTAGAAAATATGTCGGTATTGAAAGGCCCTGCGGCGTCCGCACTTTATGGTAGCCGTGCCAGCCACGGTGTTATCTTGATTACAACCAAGCGAGCCAACAAGGATAAAATCAGCGTGGAATATAACGGAACACTGACTTTCGATACCCAACTTGCCAAATGGGACGAAGTGCAACAGATATACGGTATGGGAAGCAACGGTACTTATAGCTATGATGCCATATCCAACACAAACAAAAGTTGGGGTCCCAAAGCGGACGGTTCAAACATGCTGAAGTATTTCGACGGCGTAGAACGCCCTTTCCTCATTGTCCCCGACAATACGTCCAACTTCTTCCGCACGGGTATCACCGCCACCAACTCCGCCATCATAGGTGTGAACAGCGGAAAAACCGGAATTCGCTTTACCTATACGGATATGCGCAATAAAGACATTGTTCCCCAGACGCACATGAGCCGTGACATTTTCAACCTGCGCGCCAATACGTCTGCAGGAAAGGTAGACCTGGATTTCAGCGTCAACTATACACGGGAAGACGTGAAGAACCGTCCGGCTCTGGGCGACAGCAAGTCCAATATCGGTAAAAACCTGATGACCCTTGCCACCACCTACGATCAGGAATGGTTGCAAACCTATCAGACTGCCGACGGCGAATATTCCAACTGGAACGGCATGGATCCCTACAACGTGAATCCGTACTGGGATATCTATAAGAACTTCAATAAATCCAAGAAAGACTTGTTCCGCATGAACGGCAAGGCCGTATGGAACATCGACCCACATCTGAAACTTCAGGCAACGCTGGGTGCCGAACTCAACTGGTTCACGTTCGATGATTACAAAGCACCTACCACTCCCGGATTCGAAGCCGGAAGACTTCAAAACAGTGCTTTCCGCAACCGCATGTACAACTTTGAAGTGTTGGCTCTCTACAACAACCATTGGGGTGATTTCGATTTCAACGCTACGCTGGGCGGCAATGTATATAAGGTGAACAACCAGACCACCGTTACCACCGCTCAAGACATGAAGATACGCGATGTCCCTTCATTGACGAGCTTCAACGAGATCAGTGTAGTGCCCGGCAGTTACCGCAAGCAGATTAATTCGGTTTACGGAGCAGTGAACGTGGGATGGAAACACATGCTTTACCTCGATGCTACGTTGCGTGGCGACCAATCGTCTACCCTACCCACTGGCAACAACATGTATGTGTATCCTTCTTTCTCCGGTAGCTTTGTATTCTCCGAGCTGACAAAACTGGGCGACCTCCTGCCTTACGGAAAGGTGCGTATGTCATGGGCCCAAGTAGGTAGCGATACCGATCCTTACCAATTGGGACTCGTCTATACGAAATCCAAATATGCTTATCCCGGATATACCATCGGATATATCGATAACGGAACCATCCCCAACAAAGACTTGAAACCAACCAAAACAAACTCCGTGGAAATGGGATTGGAATTGAAATTCCTGAAGAACCGTATCGGACTGGATTTCACCTACTATTCTCAAATCAGTAAAAACCAGATTATGGGAATGGCAAGTTCCTGGACAACCGGTTATAACTATCGCTTGATTAATGCCGGCAAGATAGAAAACAAAGGTATTGAGATTGCCCTTAGCACACGACCGATTCAAACACGCGATTTTTCCTGGGACATTAATCTGAACTTCTCCAAAAACAGCAACAAAGTAAAAGAACTGGATGGCGAATCGGATATGTTTGAACTGGAAAAAGCATCTTGGCTCGACGTTCAGGTAGCCGCTAAGGTAGGCGAGAACTTTGGTTCTATTGTAGGCCCGGACTTCCAACGGAACGAAAAGGGAGATATTCTGATTGACCCGCAAACCGGTCTGCCGCAATATGACAAGAGCAACCACGTATTGGGTAATGCCTCTTGGGACTGGACAGGTGGATTACTCACCAACTTTACCTACAAGAATCTTTCGCTGGTAGCGGTATTCGATGTGAAAGTAGGTGCCGACCTCTATTCGATGTCTGCCCGTGCTGCTTATGAATCGGGTAAAAGTCCGGAGACATTGGCAGGACGCGACGCCTGGTATCGCTCGGAAGAAGAAAGATTGGCAGCCGGCATTGCAAAAGGAGCCGATAACTGGAAGCCGACAGGCGGATTCGTTGCTCCGGGTGTCATCGACAACGGTGATGGAACGTATCGCCCCAACGACATCTACATCAATCCGGAAGACTACTGGATGAGCGTTTGCCGTAATGCACCTTCTATGTTTATTTACGACAACTCATACGTGAAATGCCGTGAGCTGACGTTGAGTTACAATGTACCCAAATCCTGGCTGAAGAATGTAGTAAGCGGACTGACCGTTTCGTTCGTTGCCCGCAATCCGTTCATCGTATGGAAGAATATCCCGAATATCGACCCGGATTCCAACTACAACAATACCACCGGTATGGGACTTGAATACGGTTCGTTGCCTTCACGCAGAAGCTATGGTTTTAATGTAAATGTGAAATTCTAAAAAGATATATCATGAGACAATCTAAATACATCACAATCATCACGATGGCATGTGCCCTGTTTTTCGCTTCTTGCAGCGATGAATACATGGAAAACATGAATACCGACCCTTCCAAGGCCGCTACCATCGACCCGAATGCGCAGCTCACCACTGCCCAACTGCAAACGTACGGAGACCTTAGTATGATGGAAATCTACCGTAACTACCATTATGCATTCACCCAACAACTGATGGGATGTTGGAACACCACCAACTACGGCGGACGCCATACGCTAGATAATAATGAAATGAGCCGTATCTGGACATCGTTCTACACTCAATCCCTGAAGAATATCATTGATGCTCAATATCGCACAGCCGAAGATGCAGAGAAAGTGAACATCAACTCTGTGCTCCGCATTTATCGGGTTTATCTTATGTCTATCATCACCGACACTTACGGAGACGCTCCTTTCAGTGAAGCCGGCCTGGGATTCCTCGAAGGAAAGTTCAATCCGAAGTATGACAAACAGGAAGATATTTACAACGCTTTCTTTCTGGAGCTGGAAGATGCCGTCAATAAAATCGATCCGACCAAAGATAAAGTGACAGGTGACCTCATCTATGCCGGTGACGTAACTAAATGGCAACAACTGGCAAACTCGCTTCGCCTACGTTTTGCCATGCGAATCTCCAATGTCAATCCTACAAAGGCACAAACGGAATTTGAAAATGCTTTGGTTGCCAATGGGGGTGTGATAACGGACGCCTCAAGCGATGCGCTCATCAAATACATGACAATCGCATTTAGTTTCGGACAAGAAGCTTACTCTGATTATCGCGGAAATTCATTGTCACAGTTATTGTTCGGCAACGACCCCGCTAATAATCCAAGTTACCTCTGCTCCACTTTCTTTAATCAGCTACGCCAATCCGGTGACCCTCGTACATTCAAAATTTCCCGTTGTTATTATGACGGGCTGATGAGTGCCACCAGTCCCGACAATCGTGTCGACATCACCCAGGAGATGATTGAAAAAGGGATTGATTTCAGTCCGCGCAACCCGGGTGCCTACTCGTGGGAGCCATGGCCTACAGGATACGACAGCGATATTTGTAAGGAATTAGCCGTTAACAACCCTTCTGTTACAGCAACCATGGCTCGTGAAGTGGAACCCAAACTTGCCAATAATTTCCTAAAAAGCGACAATCCGGGCGTAGTGATGACCTCTGCAGAAGTGAAGTTCCTGATGGCAGAAGCTACTGTGAAAAAATGGAATGTCGGCAGTGTGTCGGCAGAAGATCTTTACAAGCAAGGAGTGCGTGCAGCTATGGATTTCCTGACAGACAACTACGGTTGCACGGCTACTACTGATGCAGAGTTTGATGCATTCATTCAAGGTAGAGGGACGTTCGGACATACGGACAATCAGAAACTTGAAGCTATCAATACACAGGCCTGGATTCTTCACTTCACCAATCCTGCCGAATGTTGGGCAAACGTGCGTCGTTCCGGTTATCCGAAGTTGAAATCACCGGCAGAATATGGGTTCGGACAATATCTCACCGGTGGAACGGAAATTCCGGTACGTCTCTGCTATCCTGTATTGGAATCTTCCTATAATAAGAAAAGCTACAATGAAGCCATCGAGCGCATGGGAGGAACAGATAATTGGCACAGCCTTCTGTGGTGGGATACTGAAAACTAACTATTAAACAATCATCCATTATGAAAAAGATATATATTGCACTATTTGCCCTACTCGCTGTAGGCTCCACATTTACTGCATGCACCGAGGAAGAGCCGTTCGCTACGGTGACGGAAAATGATGATCCGCATATCCTTGCCCCGGTATTCCCTGACAGAACGAACGGCCAATTGGCTACATTCGCCAACATCAGCCGGGATGCGAACTTATCCATCGCGCTGACCGTGACTCCGAAAGATTACACCACAGTAACCTGGTTCATTGATGGGCAGGAAGTGGAATCGGGTACCGACTCCGACAAAGAAATCAACCGTAGTCTGAAAGCCGGTACGTATAATTTGAAAATAGAAGTAGAAACTGTGAAAGGGAAGAAGACTTCCCGTGAAGGATTAGTGGTGGTCAATCCGTTGGCTGATGACCCTCAATCTAAAGAAGTAGCCTTTGAGAGAATTGTATCTCCCGGTAAGACTGCCCGTTTATATGGCAGTAATTTACAGAACGTAACAGCCATCCTCTTGGGAGGAAACACAATCACCGATCCTACTTATGTTGAATCGGAAGACGAGAACTATCTGGAATACATCGTTCCGACAGGCGTAAGCGAAGGCGATTACCGTATCGTTCTGCAAGATGCCGCCGGCAATGAATATGGAGCCGACATGGTGAAAGTGACCAATGCTTCCCTTGTCATTTCAGGTGCTAACCGGGCTACTGCCAACGTGGACTGGACCATTTCCGGTATCAATCTTGAAAACATCGCTTCTCTAACTATCGGCGGACAGACGGTGTCTCAATTCAGCAATCAATCTTCTACGGAAGTTACGCTGACTTGTCCGGATTTGTCTGATGGAAGCTATACGCTGACAGGCAAAACCCGTAGCGGAGAGGCTGTGCAGTTCTTAAACGATAATGCTACGACTACCGAACAGACTGTGACCGTATCTACCGAAATAACGCTTTGGTCAGGACACCATTACGTTTCGTGGGATAAGCCGGACGGTGACCCCAACAAGAGTTTCGGTCTGATTCCAAAAGATGTGTTTGCCGGTATCACAGCCGGATCAACACTGAAAGTAGTCTACTCCATAGAACCAACTGCCGAATATCATCAGATGCAACTTGCCACAGGTTGGTGGACTGGCCTGGCAGATAAGATAGAATTTACGGAAAACGGTGAATACACACTGGTACTGACACAAGAGATACTGAATAAGATTCAAACTGAAGACGGATTCTTATGTACGGGTCATGGCTATTATGTAGACCTGGTAACCGTGAAATAATGTTCCTAAGTAAGTTTAAAAATCATTCATACCATAAGTATCTGTCATTCTTCGGGTTAAATCCCTCTGAATGACAGATTACATAAACGATGCTACTTAAAAACAAATCATAATGAAACTAAGAAATATTATATTAATGACCGCATCTATCGCAATGACTGCCTGTTCCAAACAGGCAGTTCCCACTGCCATTCCTGAAGACGCAAAAATAGAACAACAAGTGGAAGAGCTTCTATCAAAGATGGACCTTGACGCCAAGATAGGGCAAATGACCGAGCTTGCTATTGATGTATTAGGAGAGACGATAAATGGAGAATTCCAATTGGACGAGGCAAAACTCCATAAAGCGATTGCTGAATATAAGGTAGGTTCGTTCCTCAATGCCCCCGGCCCGGTAGCACAAAGCCCTGAAAAGTGGAACGAGATTATCAGTCGAATACAAGAACTGTCGATGACGGAGATTGGTATTCCATGTATCTACGGCCTGGATCAGAATCATGGTACTACCTATACATTGGGCGGCACGCTCTTCCCTCAAAATATCAATATGGGTGCTGCCTTCAATCCGGATTTGACCTACGAAGCAGCACGTGTAACGGCTTATGAAACAAGGGCTAGCAATTGTCCCTGGACATACTCCCCCACCGTCGATATGGCACGTGATCCCCGTTGGCCGCGTGTATGGGAGAATTATGGAGAAGACTGTTTAGTCAATGCCATTATGGGCAGCACTGCCGTCCGAGGCTTCCAAGGAGATGATCCTAACCATATTCCCGCCGACCGAATCGCCACCTCCGTGAAACATTACATGGGATACAGCATGCCACGTACCGGTAAAGACCGCACACCGGCTTATATATCGGTTTCCGAACTACGTGAGAAATGTTTTGCACCGTTCAAGGCTTGTGTGGAAGCTGGTGCACTGACTATAATGGTCAACAGTGGTTCCATCAACGGAAAGCCTGTGCACGCCGACCGCGAACTCCTTACACAATGGCTGAAAGAAGACTTGGGATGGGACGGAATGTTAATCACCGACTGGGCGGACATCAACAATCTTTATACCCGCGAACATGTGGCGGCAAACAAAAAAGAAGCCATCGAAATGGCAATCAATGCAGGTATAGACATGGCTATGGAACCGTATGATCTCAATTATTGTACACTACTAAAAGAGTTAGTGCAAGAGAAGAAAATACCCATGAGCCGTATTGACGATGCCGTCCGCCGGGTGCTTAGACTTAAATTCCGTTTGGGTCTGTTCGATCATCCGAACACTTTATTGAAAGATTATCCTCTCTTCGGCAGCAAGGAGCATGCACTTATCGCACTTCATGCAGCCGAAGAATCGGAAGTATTGCTAAAAAATAAAGATAATATTCTTCCGCTTCCTCAAGGGAAAAAGCTACTGGTAACCGGTCCGAACGCCAACTCTATGCGTTGCTTGAACGGCGGTTGGAGCTATTCGTGGCAAGGACATCTGACCGATAGATTTGCCGACAAATATAACACCATTTACGAAGCAATCTGCAACAAATTCGGAGCCGATCATGTCCGTCTGGAACAGGGCGTAACCTACAAACCCGAAGGTGCTTACATGGAAGAAAATGAACCGGAGATTGAGAAAGCTGTGGCCGCCGCCCGCAACGTGGATATTATTATCGCCTGCATCGGTGAAAATTCATATTGCGAAACACCCGGTAATCTTTCCGAGCTTACCATCTCTGCCAACCAAAGCAAACTGGTAAAGGCACTTGCCACGACAGGAAAACCGATCATCCTGATACTCAATGAGGGTCGTCCCCGCATTATCAACGACCTGGAGCCATTGGCTGATGCTGTTATTGACATTCTATTACCCGGAAACTATGGTGGCGATGCATTAGCGAACATTCTGGCAGGAGACGTGAACCCCAGTGCCAAGATGCCTTACACATATCCGCGACACGAAGCAGCACTGACTACCTACGATTATCGGGTGAGTGAAGAGATGGACAAAATGGAAGGAGCTTACGACTACAATGCAGTAGTCTCCGTTCAATGGCCTTTCGGATACGGATTGAGCTACACCACTTTCGAATACAGCAACTTCCAAACGGACAAATCTTCGTTTACCGCAGGAGATGATTTGCACTTTTCCATAGACGTAACCAATACCGGTAAATATGCCGGAAAAGAAGTTGTCATGCTATTCAGCAGTGATCTTGTGGCTTCGCTTACTCCCGAAAACCGTCGGTTACGAGCCTTCAAAAAGGTGGAACTACAACCGGGCGAAACCCAAACTGTCACTCTATCCATCAAAGGCAGCGACTTGGCTTTTGTCAATTCTGACGGGCAATGGGTACTGGAACAAGGGGATTTCCGTATGCAATGCGGAAATCAAGTAGTGACTATTACTTATAAGTAGGCATTTATAAGTAGGTATTTATAAGTAAATGTGCATTATTAATGTATACACTCCCGACAATAACTCTATGAGACACTGCGTTACTTTGTGGTGAACTCAAATTATCATCTAACCGGCTGAACAGCCTCAAACGGCTGTTCAACCAAATTTAAACAACCGCTCCTCTTGATCCAAACGACCGTATGTCTACAACAAAAAGACAATCGTTTGAGCCCAAAGGAGCGGTTGTTTTTATCTGAAGGAAAGCGGCATTATTACAAAGGATATTCCTCAAAAGCATACAAAATGGTAGACAAATAACGTTCACCTGTATCGGGTAATAATGCAACAATCATTTTCCCTGCATTTTCCGGTCGCTTCGCCAGTTCCGTAGCAGCATATACGGCTGCGCCTGAAGATATGCCTACCAACAAACCTTCCTGTTTGGCTAATTCACGACTCGTACGAATGGCATCGTCATTCTGCACCTGAATAATTTCATCTACGACAGAAGCATTATAAGTCTTCGGTACGAAACCGGCACCGATTCCCTGAATCTTGTGAGGACCACCTTTTCCTGTAGAAAGTACCGGTGAGCTTGCAGGCTCCAATGCAACGATCTTCACATCCGGATTCTGGGATTTCAGATATTCGCCGACACCGGTCAGTGTTCCACCTGTACCAACACCTGCGATAAACAGATCTACTTCTCCGTCTGTATCCTTCCAGATCTCTGGTCCGGTTGTCTTTCTGTGTACTTCCGGATTAGCCGGATTAACAAACTGTCCAGGGATATAGCTGCCCGGGATCTCTTTTGCAAGTTCATCTGCTTTTTCAATCGCACCCTTCATTCCCTTTACGCCTTCTGTCAGAACAATCTCTGCTCCGTATGCTTTCAGGATATTTCTTCTTTCTACACTCATTGTCTCCGGCATAGTAAGAATGATACGGTATCCTTTGACTGCTGCAATCGATGCAAGACCGATTCCCGTATTTCCCGAAGTAGGCTCAATGATAACAGAACCTTCTTTTAATAATCCTTTTTCCTCAGCATCCTCGATCATTGCTTTGGCAATTCTGTCTTTTACACTTCCGGCCGGGTTAAAATATTCCAGTTTCACAAGGATTCTTGCCTCTAATCCTAATTCTTCTTCAATATTTTTCACCTCTACAAGAGGAGTATTTCCAACAAGCTCTAAAGCACCATTATAAATTTTTGACATCGTAAGTTCTCCTTTCTTTCCTACTGTTTTGATAGGTTTAACTCGATGATGTCATTATATGCCTATAAAACCTATTTGTCAAGTATACTTTATATTTT
>OKTU01001549.1_pt1 | contig 10879 bp, 5 predicted proteins | sample 1606311 | NCBI WGS metagenome assembly OKTU01 (sample SAMEA3879557, study PRJEB24766) | human gut metagenome | biome: human-associated habitat; feature: feces | place: USA | collected 1985/1987
GCGGCAAGTTGCTGGGTGAGCCCAAGGTTGAGGCCAAGCTTCCGGGCGGCGTGGTGCAGCCCTCGTTGCCGTTTGGCGAACCGGAGCCCACGTCCGAGCCTGCAAGCGAGCAGGAGACGCCCACCGCCGAGCGGGCTGCTGCCGCCGAGACCGTCGCGCCCGCGCCCGAGGCCACGCCCGCAGCCACCGAGGCCGCATCGGAGTCCAATGACCGCCTGGCCGCCATGATGCGCCGCAGCGCCCGCCGCGAGGAAGCCTACGTGCCCACCTCGCAGCTCCGCCGCTTCACCCTGCCCGATTCGGCGCCCATCATGCGCCGCGTCATGGGCTTTCTGTCCGACCAGGCCCGCACACTCATCCATGCCGGCGTGTCGCGCGACCGCATCTGCATTGATCCTGGCCCGGGCTTTGGTAAGTCGGCTAACGAGGACATCGTCATCCAGCGCGAGACTGCCAAGATGGCGTCACTGGGCTATCCGCTCGTGTGCGCCGTGTCGCGCAAGCGCTTTGTGGGCGCCGTCTCGGGCGTGACCGAGGCCGCCGAGCGCGATGCCGCTACGTTTGGCGTGTGCCTGGGCGCCATCCAGGCCGGTGCCAACATCGTGCGCGTGCACGACGCCGCGGGTTTTGCGCAGTTCCTGAACGGCTACTGGGCGGTTGCCAAGCCGCAGCCGCGCCGCGCGTTTGTGGCCGTGGGCTCCAACCTGGGGCATCGCTGCGACAACATCCGCGCCGCACGCGAGATGATCGCCGAGATTCCACTCACCTGCGTGTCCAACTCCTCCAAGATTTACGAGAGCGAGCCGGCCTACGAGACGCGCCAGGACGCGTTTGCCAACGCCGTCATCGAGATCAAGACCGAGCTGGCGCCGCTGGTGCTGCTCGATGAGCTCATGAAGATCGAGGCCGAGCTTGGGCGCGACCGCTCCAAAAAGGCCAAGGCCAACGGTCCGCGCACCATCGACCTGGACCTGCTGTGGATGGACGGCGAGACCCACGGCGGCAAAAAGCTGCGCCTGCCGCATCCTCTCATTGGCGAGCGCGACTTTGTGCTGGTGCCGCTCGAGGACCTGATGCACGACCCGGCGCGGTTCTTCCGCTACAACGGTGTCGAGGTCAAGGAGCCCGAGGACCGCGTGGGTCATATCGTGGGCGAATTGGGGCGTATGTAGATGACTGAGATGAATGTTGTAGCCGCCGGCACCGAGCTTGACGCCGCGCGCGACGCGGGCCGCGAGGGTGTGTCCGCGGGCTGGTGCGCTTGGAGCGCGGGCAAGGAGTCGTTGACGTTTTCGCTGGTCGTACGCCCGGATGTGAATATGCATGCCTTCCACGGCCTGCCGTTTGTGGCGGCGATGGGCATGATGGACGCGCTTGTGGGCACGGCGTCGGCACCGGGGCTGGGCCTTGCCGGCAAGGTGGGCATTGAGTGGCCGAGCAATATCGTGTGCGGCGCGCCCGCGTTTGAGACGTCGTTCGCGCGCGTCGCCGTCAACGGCGGTGCTGGTGCCGCGGGCATGTTCGGTGCCGTGACGGTGGATGTTGAGCGTTCGGCGTTGAGCGAGCTCGGTGTGGACGTGGCCGACGAAGCGCTGATCGAGGCGCTGGCCGTCGCCGTGCTGACCCGTGTGGACACCTGGGCGGCTGTTGCCAACACGCCGCAGGGCGCTGCCGGTCCGCTGGCCCCCGTGCTGGGCGAGTACTTCGACATGGTGCCGCTGCTGGGCCGCCAAGTTGCGGCGGTGTCGCCCAACGGCCTGCCGCTTGCGGTCGGTGTGTTTGCGGGCCTGGACATCTGGGGCCGCGCGACCATCAAGACCGATGCCGGCGAGCAGGAGTTTCCGCCCGAGGCCGTACGAATTCGCGGACTGTAACGCGAGGCACCCGCGCTCAAAGATAACGATGACAACGAAGCCCTCTTCGGCCTGTGCCGGGGAGGGCTTTGCGTGACTGCGGGGTAGCACCTCGGACCTATTCCTCAAAACTGAAAATCTTTCGATTTTGAGGAATAGGGCCGATGCGTTGCCTAGTTCGCCGCTCGCGCTCGTGCTCGACTTAAGCCCCCGTCCTATCCCAGCTCCTGCATGCGGCGGTAGATTTCGCAGATACCCTTGATGGTGAGCTGTCCGTCGACCACGTCGAAGGCATCGGTCGAATCGGCGACGATGCTGGCGAGACCGCCCGTGGCGATAACGGTGGCATCCTCGCGGCCCAGCTCGCGCTTCATGCGCGCGACCAGGCCCTCAGCCATGGCGGCGGCGCCCGTTACGGCGCCGACCTTGATGCACTCCTCGGTATCGCGGCCGATGGCGTGCTCGGGCGCCTCGAGCGGAACGCTGGCGAGCTTGGCAGCGCGGGCAGCTAGCGCGTCCATGGAGATGCGGATGCCCGGCGCGATCGCTCCGCCAATGTAATAACCGTCCTCATCGATGACGTCGATATTGGTCGCGGTGCCAAAGTCCACCACGATCGCCGGCGCGCCATAGAAGGTCTCGGCAGCGACGGCGTTGGCGATGCGGTCGGCACCAACGGCCTGGGGGCGCGCCGCCCGCAGCTTGGTTACGGCGGCCGTCTGCGGCCCGATGACGATGGCGTCCGCGGCAATGCGGTCGGCCACGGCGTGCCACTCGCGCGAGAGCTGCGGCACCACGCCCGCAAAGGCGATCGCGTCGACCGCGCCGAGCGAGAGGTCGTACATCTTAAAGAAGCCCATCAGGCGCACGTGGATCTCGTCGGCGGTATAGGAGCGGTCGGTGGGCATGCGCCACGACTGCACCAGCTCGTCTCCGTCAAACAGGCCCATGGCCGTCTGCGTATTTCCCATATCGATAGCGAGCAGCATGTCTACTCCCAGTGTCGGCATAAAAGGACGCGCACCATTGTATACGTGCCGTCGGCGGCGCTCGGCTGCGATTCGTTTACGGCGATATGGGCTGAGGGGTTTTAAATATGAAGGAATTATGCTCTACGAGATTTTCCTTGCCGTTTACCGAACTCCCGCGTAATATTCTTTCTTGCGCACATGAGGCGCCCAGACATTGCGGGGTGGAGCAGTCTGGTAGCTCGCCGGGCTCATAACCCGGAGGTCGTAGGTTCAAATCCTGCCCCCGCGACCAAGAACTTGCAGCTCGTCGGCCTAGCCGGCGAGCTTTTTTGTTATTTCGGGACCGTGTTTTCGGTCCAATTCTCGGCCTCTCAAACAAAATCTCGATCTGTAACATCTAGACCCGATTTGGGCGGCTAGGTGTTACAGATCGAGATATACCGGTGGGTTGGGTCGTGTTTGTCTAAATCTGTAACACGAGGGACGGATTTTGCCGAGTTGTTGTTATAGATTGAGATTTTCTAGCAGGCGGGTTTGGTTTGTCTCGATCTGTAACAGTAAGACCCAGTTTTGCCGCGTAACTGTTACAGATTGAGACAATTGCCGGGGAGGGGTCCCGTCACGGCAAGACGCCCGCCGCCTAGATACAGAACCCGGGGATCACACAGGTTAGCTTGTTTGGCTTTTCCGCAGGCGTTGCGTACGTAAAGGCGTCGCCGTCGTGGCCCACACGGTTTATGTAGAGCGTGCCTTCGGTCTCCGATGAGTCGGGGCTCACCGTGCGCTCCCACCAACAGGTGTCCTTGCCCTTCCACTGGCGGACCATCGTCTCGTTCGTGGAATACGGGCTTACCTTGAGCTCGCGGAAGAGCTGATACTCCTTGCCCTCGCCGTTGTAGATGTCTGCCAGGTAGTGATAGTCCTCGGCAAACGAATCGGGCGGTTGCGTACCGCACAGCTCGACCATGGCGGGCAGCCAAAGGGTTGCGGGCAACTCGCTCAGGCACGATGCGCTGTTGGCGGCGCCCACATTGTTCGAGACCTTCTTGACCCCTTTAATGAGTGCGCGCAACTCGTTGGGCAGCAGCTTAAGGCCGTCGCCGTTGAGCCATTCCCGCAGCTCGCAATCTGCCCAGCCGGCGCTCGGCGGTTCAGCCGCAGCGTTGCGCTCGGCAACACCCGCGTCGAACATAAACGTCAGTCCGGCCTTGCCCGTCCCGTCCAGAAGCTCATCGTGGCGAATGCCCACAAGCTGCGCGCCAACCTGCAGCCCGTTGGTGAGCGTGACGCGCTTGGTACACGGATAGGGGATATGCCCATCGGCATCGAGCAGATGATAGCGCCTGGCAATCTCGCGTGCCTCGCTACGGGTCTCGGTGGCCTTAATCTTGAGCGAAATCTCCTGCAGCTGATCCCAAGTGTAGTCGTCAAGTGAGCTGCGGATGCCGTCCAGGTAGTCGGGGATGCCAAAGCCATGGGTTGCCGCCCCGATAACGCCGAGCCCCGCAACGGCTGCGACAACGCCACCGATAATAAAGCGGCGGCGGGTCATGGCATCGTGCCGGGCCTGCTCCAGGATCTCTCGCGCGCGCTCGCCGGCGACGTCGACCTTAAGGTGTGTACCGGAGTCGATGTCGATTGCGGCGTCACTGCCCGCGCCTTCGCGGCCCTCGGATTCGGCGTCGGTGAGGTATGTCGAGAGCACCTCGAGCATCTGCTGCTCGGTAGGGCGATCGCACTGCTCGACTGAGAGACCCTTCATGATGATTTTGACGAGCGCCTCATCGCCCTCGCAGCGCGGCTCGAGCGGTGCCGGCTTGGTCTTGGTCTTTACGAGATAGAACGAGCCGGTTGCAGCGGCGTCCGTCGACTCAAAGTCAAACGGTTTGCGACCGCTGTAGAGCTGGTACAAAATGCTCGAAAGCGCATAGACGTCGATTGCCGGCGAACGGCGAAGGGCCGCGATGCCTTCGATATCCTGCGTGAGCATCTCGGGCGCGGCGTATGCGGGCGTGGCAAAGCGCCAGATGTCGGCGCGCCGAGTGATCGTGTCGTCGCCGAGAGCCATGGTCGCGGAGCCCATGTCGATGAGGCAGGGGTCAAAGGAGCAATCGGCAATCTGCTGCTCGAGCGTTCGGCTGGTGGTGCGGAACATGATATTGGCAGGCGACAGGTCGCGATGGATGACCGGATTCACGAGGCCTTGGGTCATCAAGAGCGCACGAAGCACGGCGTTTCCGACGGCGGCGACCATCTGGGTGGTCAGCCCGCCCGAGGCGTCGTGAGGAAGCAGGGGCAGCGCCTGCTTGAGCGAGGTGCCCTCGACCCACTCCATGAGGATGAGCGGGTCGTCCTCGCACGATCCGTAGCCATAGACGCGCGGAAATCCGCGCAGGTGCGAGACGGTACACAGATGACGGTACTCCTCGAACAGCGCAGCGGTGTTGGCCAGGTGCGCTGCCGATTGCTCGGCGGAGCGGTCGGGGGCTTGGCCAGAGAGAAAGGCGTTGTCCTTGAGTAGCTTGACGGCAAAGACCTCGCCGCTCGTGTTGGTCGCGCGCAGCACGTGCCCGATGTTGCCGTTGTTGCGGTGGGCCGTCTGGAGAATAAGCGTCATAAACCGACGTTTGGCGTCGTCCTCGGCGCTGGGGTCGACCGCCACGGCGGTATCGAACGTATCGAGACGGATGAGTTTGTCGCCATAGGCGCTATCGGTAGTATCCATGGCGTTCCTTTGTCTGGCATGGGTTGCCGCGCGTACACGTGAGCAGTGCGGATATCGGTAAAGTACCATGATAGCCGCACTGCTCACGTGTACCGCTGAGTATTGTCGTTTACGACGCAGAAGGTAGAAGACGAAAGACGGACGGCGACCGTCTTCTGATCGCTGTCCGTGCTAGTCCACAATGACAAGGAATGTCGTGTAGAGACCCAGATGGAGCCTGTCGCTGTTGGCGATTTCCACGGGGGGATAGACTTTGCCGGGTTCGCGTTGGTCGCGCGGCGGCTCAATCACAATATCGCCGTCGCCCGCGCCCGATTCGAGCACTGTGCCGTTGGTCGATCCAAGGCCCTGGGCGTACCAGTGCTCACCCTCAAGCCAAATGCGAAGATGCTCGCGCGAGGCGTCGGCGCCTACATCGGTGATGCTGGGCGAGGTTTTGGGCAAAGAACCAATCACGGTGCCGCGCGGATCGCGTGTGAGGGGATGGATTTGCATGTCGGCGCAGTTGTCGGCATGGGTTCTGAGCAGACCGAGGTTGGGAGCGACGGTGTGCGGCTGCTCCAGGCTGCTCATAAAGCCACGTCCGACGGTAGTTTCGGTGGTGCCAAAGTGCCCGCCCGTCTTGCTGTCGCAAAAGCGCTCGACGGTGGCCACGCCCTGAACGGGATCGGCGAGCGCCCCCGTTGCCACAAAGAGCATAAGGTAAAGCGTGCTTTTTTCGCGCACGGCATTGCCGTCAAAGTTGTCGATGCGATTGAGGGCATTTGCATATAGGCGGCTGTCCAGCTTGTAGCTGGCGAGAGCCGACATCATTTCGTTGGCGGCCGGACCGCGATAGTGCTCGGCGATTGCCCGATAGGCGGACTCGCCGCCGCCGAGCTTGCTGCAGATTGCCGCGGAAAGGTTGAGCGTGGTGACGGTAAAGTCGCTGTAGATGGAGGGCGCGCACTGGTCAGGCTTGCGATGGACGATGTAACGGGTGAGATACGAGCGGTTGGAAGAGCATTTCTCGAGCAGGGTACTGCCGAGATAAGAGTTTCCATTGATGAGCATTCGGGCGATCTCGAGATGTTTAAGACCGCCGAACGAGCGAATATCGTTATAGAGGACCGAGCAAGGCGTCTCTGCTGCCACGGATACCTCCTTTGATTGCTTCCTAGCCAATATGGCGATAGGAATTAATGGCCCCCGGTGGGCGACGTATTAAATGGCTGCGCAATATATAGCGTAACCAAAGCAACATTATAGGCCACATGTTCGAAATTGCAGGAAGACTGAGAGATTTGGTTTGGACTGGACGGAAATCCCCCTCTGTCTTGATCTATAACAATTAGGGCCGATTTTACTCGTTAACTGTTACAGATTGAGACGTTTGTGAGCCGTGTCGACCGTTTGTCTCGATCTGTAACACGTAGAGGAAGATTTGCCCTGTAGATGTTACAGACCGAGACAATCAGCCGGGCTCACCTCGTCCGCCTCGTCATCTGTGGTTTACGTGGGGGCATACGGAGTACGGGTATACTAACCGGCGGCGAATCTGCTCCATCGCTTAGAGCTGCTGCGTCTGGACGGCGCGTGATAGGGCTGCCAAAGCGATCGCCAGCGTGCTGAGCAACGTCCTCTCTGTGCGCACCTGTTTTTGTATGTATTAGCGCACTACCAAGCACGCTCGCGCGGCCGCATGCCGTGCTCATAACGCGTGCAGATAAGGAACAACAACATATGCGTAATTCTGTATCCGACGTCACGGACGCCGAGATTCTGGACGAGACCCGCGAGGCCATGACCCAGGCTGCCTTCGATGCTGCCGACGAGGCCAGCGCCGCCGAGACCGTCGAGTCCGCGACCGAGAACCTGCCTGCCTTTGACGAGCTGGGACTTTCGGACGAGATGCTTCGTGCCATCGAGAACCTGGGCTACACGGCGCCCACGCCTGTTCAGGCCGGCTCGATCCCCGTTGTGCTCGAGGGCCGCGACCTGCTTGCCGCCGCTCAGACCGGCACCGGCAAGACGGCCGCCTTTTTGCTGCCGACCATGAACAATCTGGAGCACATCGCTCCTCCCAAACCCGTGCGCGAGCGCGGCGGCCGCAACCGTCGTCGCGGTGCCAAGAAGCCTGAGGGCAACGGCCGCGGCCCCGTGATGCTCGTCATCACTCCCACGCGCGAGCTCGCACAGCAGATCGACGAGGTCGCCGGCAAGATCGCCGACGTCACCGGCCATGTTGCCGTGACCGTCGTGGGCGGCGTGAGCTACAAGCCGCAGACCGCGGCGCTCAAGTACGGCTGTGACATCCTGGTCGCCACGCCGGGCCGTCTGGTCGATCTGATCGAGCAGGGCGCCTGCCACCTGGACGAGGTTAAGGTCCTGGTGCTCGACGAGGCCGACCGTATGCTCGACATGGGCTTTTTGCCCGCCGTCCGGCGCATTGTGCGCGAGACGCCGGCCGAGCGTCAGACGCTGCTGTTCTCGGCGACCCTCGACGAGGAGGCCGTGGGCGAGATCACCGACCTGGTGAGCGACCCGGCTCGCGTGGAGATCACACCTGCCACGTCGACCGCCGACACCGTCGACCAGTTTGTGTTCCCGGTGTCCATCGAGGCCAAGAACAATCTGCTGCCCGAGTTCCTCAAGAAGGAGGGCCCGGAGCGCACTATCGTCTTTATGCGCACCAAGCACCGCGCCGACAGCTGCTGCCGTCGTCTGGAGCGCAAGGGCATCAAGGCCGCCGCAATCCACGGCAACCGCAGCCAGGCCCAGCGCGAGCGCGCGCTTTCGGCTTTCCGCGACGGCACCGTCGACGTGCTGGTGGCAACCGACGTCCTCGCCCGCGGCATTGACATTAGCGATGTGCGCTATGTCGTGAACTTTGACGTGCCGGCCGAGCCGACCGACTACATCCACCGCATCGGCCGCACGGGCCGCGCCGGCAAGCAGGGAACGGCCATCACGTTCGTCTCGCCCTCGGAGTTCCGCGGCCTGAATAACCTGATGCGCGACATCAAGGTCGAGATCAAGCGCGAAACCCTCCCCTCGCCGCAGGACATCGTAGAGATGAAACGGCTGAAGATCAAGGAGGAGATGCAGGAGATCGTCGAAAACGAAAGCTACGACGGGTACAAGGAATTCGCCGAAGAGTTGCTCGCCGAATACACCCCCGACATAGCCCTGGGTGCGCTGCTGCGCCTGGCGTTCCGCAGCGAACTCGACCAGAACAACTACCCCGAAATACGCTCCTTCTCGGTCGACCGCAAGGGTACGGCGCGGCTGTTCCTGGCCGTGGGCAAACGCGACGGCTACACGGCACGCAAGCTGGTCGACATGCTCAAATTCAAATGCGGCCTGCGCGACAAATATATCAACGACGTCCAGATTTCGGACAACTTCTCGTTCGTGAGCGTGCCGTTCCACGATGCCGAAGAGATCGTCCGCAAGCTCAACCGCTTGAACCGGGGCCGCCGGCCGATAGCCGAAATCGCCCGCGACGGCGAGGAAGCCGCAGCCCGCAAACCCCGGCGCGCGAAAACGGCCGACGCCGGCGGAGAGGAATACGCTCCGGCCCCGAAAAAATCCGTCCGCAGGGAGAAACCGGCCGCCCCGGCACAAACCGCCCCGGCTGCCGGCGACGAATCCGCCGCGCCGCGCCGCAAGCTCAAAACCAAGATCCAAACCGAACCCCGTCCGGAAATCCCCGATTTCAGCAAAATGTCGAACGAAGGTTTCGACTGGTCGGCATTTATGAAATTCGACGAAGGCACGGCATGGGGACGCGACGAGAATGGCAAAGGCAAGGGCAAAGCGACCAAAAGCGTACGCAAGACCCCGAAAAAGACAGTCACAGCCGCCCAGCGGGTTGCCGCCAAAGGCAGGAAACGGAAATAGGAAACAATAGAATTGAAATAATCGCAATAAAAAAGACCCGGTTTTGGGTCTTTTTTATTCTCAATCTCTCTTAGCCTGTTTAATAGCCTATTACAACGGGGCAAATTTCGCTCTATCCCTTTTGATTTAGATAAGAAAGTAGGTCTTAACATGCTGGATGATAAAGTATAATACCTGTTTGCGATGCATGTTGTCTTTTAAGATAGATTAACTGCTTTAAGTCTATCCTATTCTCTATTACCATAATTATATCTTGATAATCCATCAGGATTATATTTGAGTTTTCTCTTCTTATACATTCGTCTGCAAACCCTGAAATAGATATAAACAAGCCAAGTGTTGTTGTTAATTTATCTTTAACTTTACCACTAAACGCATGCAATGCTGATTTTGGCATGGCTTTAGCCTCCCATTTTGCCTCAATTAGATAATCTTGGTTATCATGAGTAAACGCACCGTCAATTTGCTCTCCACTAATTTTATAGGAACATTTCGGGTCTAAATCAAATAAATTAAATAAGGAGTTCAGGAATTGTTCAAATTCATATCCGCGTTTTTGTGGACTTGCCGATGACGCAGACATTCGATTAAAGTCTATTTTTAATTTTTCTAATTCTGATTGAAAAAATTGAGCTTTCTGTATTTTATTTTGGTATGTTATCTTCCGGGTTTCTGCTTCCTTTTGTTCTTCAATAATAGCAAAATAACCTTTTGTATGTAGTCTTAGCGCTTCAACACTTTCCTGGGCTTTTTTTATCTTTTTATCTGCGTCTTCCCATTTCTTTAAATGCGAAAAATCAGACATATCGGATACTGCTTTAAGTAATAATAACAAATCTTCTTCATATATGTCCAATCGATTTGACATTCTATTTACAATGTCATTTGCTATTTCTCGTTTATATTTGGTCATGTCTAAAGTAGATACAAACGATTTATTATTGATTGTATGATTAACAAACATTTTAAGATCGTTTTTTATCCAATAAATATTAGTTAATGCCTCTTTGAGGGCTATTAATGCAGAACCGGATATTTTATGAGAATTAGCCATTAGAAAATCTTTTGACAAAAATATATAAAATCTAATATTCCATCAATCTAAAATGCAAGAAGTTATTTACATTTTACGATTTATCATTTTTTTTATATCTTTGCTCCTGCGAACATTATTTTCAAAAAACCTTTTCACTGGATTCTCAATACGGGAAACCACGAAAAAAGTATGCGCAGAGCCGTTGGGGAGCAATCCCGCGAACGGCACCTGTATTGAGCCCGTAAAAAGGTGAAGATAGTGTTCGCAGCTGCGCACACTTTTTTTTGTATTATGCGAACACTATCTTCCGTCCGTACCCCGGTACAGACACGCCGCAAGGCCAGCCGCAAGCGGTTTCCGCCGTGCAACCTCCCGATCCGTCTCCATTTCCACCCGCCCGATTAGCAAACGA
>OKTU01001563.1_pt1 | contig 10819 bp, 4 predicted proteins | sample 1606311 | NCBI WGS metagenome assembly OKTU01 (sample SAMEA3879557, study PRJEB24766) | human gut metagenome | biome: human-associated habitat; feature: feces | place: USA | collected 1985/1987
GCTGTAATACAGTTTCCAGAACGATTTTCCAGATAGAGTAACGTACGGTTGAAGAAGACATCGCCGCCACCGCAGATGAAGTCTACGGTACCATGAATTTCAGAGTCTTCGAAGTATGAACGCATACGGTTGTTGTTAGAATAGTAAGTATCCTGATAACTTAGCATACGCACGTTCTTGTATACGTTTTTGTTTCCTTTATCTTGCAGACATACTGCACGTCCGGTAGTTCCTATGTAGTCATAATCATTTTTCAAGGTGATATCCTGCATGTATATGTTTTCTCCTGTTGGCTGTAGGGTAGCGCTGATAGAGATTCCTTCTGCAGGGGCCTTGTTTACGATCATTGTGTTTTCCATGCTTTCACCAATCAGTGATATGTTCGATTTTACGTCCGTCAGGCATTTGCTTCCCAAGTCGTAAACCCCGTCATGCAGGAAGATGCGGAAACGTGCACCGGAAGTAGAAGCAGCGTTACCTTGTGCCAAGGCTTCAAGCAATTCGTCGGCATTGCTGACGATGGCATCATACATGCCCGGAGTCACTGCCGGAGGGGCAATGGTGGTAAACCGGATGGTGATATCCTCTTTTACCTCATTATCGAATAAATTGGATACACTATTGGCTGGCAATGTGAATGTATAAGTAGTGTTGTAGTCCAAGCCCATATAGGAGAAAGTGATTGTCTTGCCTGATACGGTCGGAGTCAGTGTTTTATTTCCCAAAGTCGCTACGGCGCCGTCTGCCATTTTTACTTTGCTGTCAAAGGTCAATACGATACGTCCTGTAGCCGAAATCTCTTCGGCGTTGTTTACCGGGATGCTGGATAACAATTTGGGTGGATCTGCCGGAGGAATCCCGTTTTCTGTTCCGGTGATGTAAATTGCACCGATAGCCGTACCGTCATTGTCGGATGCTGTACCTACAATATCAGAGCTGTAATCAGGAATCCAACGGAGATGTAGTGACTCTGCATTGTTACATTCTGCGGGTAACGTAGCTTCCAACGGTGTCCACGCTTTTGCACCTGTCAGGGTGATGCGGGCGGCTTCCTTATAATTGGTTCCATCCAAAGAGTATTCTAATTTTTGCACGGAATATGCATTGTAATTATACAGCATTTTGGAAGTAACTTTGATGTCGATGAAATCGGCTGCATTTACTTTGGTCTCGTAGTAATATTTCTCAGAGATGTTTTTCCAGTTTACGGCAGCGGGTTCACCCTCGTAGCCTCCTGACTCTTTTGATTTATCCAGCCAGCTTTGAGTGGTTCCGTCTTCTTTGCGAAGAATCAGTGCGGTTGCTTCATTTTCACTTGTAGAGATGAAGTCTGCGGGACGGCTGTTGTTGCCTTTTAGGATGAAATCCCACCCTACGATATAGTCAGAAGCACTGTATACGGCAACGTACTCTTTATTATCGTCCATGGTTACGGATAGTTCATTGGTCGTTTCTCCGCTTTTCCAGTTAGTAAATTTCAGAATAGGATTTTCTGTTGCCGTAAGAGTGACAAGAGTTCCTCCTTCATACATTTTCTCGCCATTTACTAAGGTCGCATCGGGAGTAGCGGTTATCATATAACTGTTTGCTCCACCTTCTACGCTGGTTTTGAGTGAATAGGTCGCTATTTGTTCAAACACGGCCGTGATCACCATGCTTTCGTTTAATATTTGTTTGTAGCTTGCATCGGTGGAGAGCGTCTGATTGGCTGCATCCACCCATTTCACAAATTTATAGCCGAAATTCTTGTTAGCAGTCAGCGTCACTTCAGAACCCTCATCGTATTGGCTGCTGACAGGGGAAACGGATATACTTCCGGCTTCTGCGGGCGATACGTTTGTTGCCAATGTGACTTGCGGTACGGTGATTTCAACATTGGAATAAATTTCAAGGTCGAGCATATAGGCATTTTGAGCAGGTGCCAGATTGGTCCAACGTAACTGTACATCGTTTTCATTAACGGCACATTCCACCCATGCTCCGCCTGCCGGATCGGCAACGGCATCGGATAATACTACCCAATCAGCATCTGTGGCATTTTTCTTTTCCAGTTTATAACCACGCTTGCTTCCCGTGGCAGCATGGCGGAAACGTACTCGGGTGATGTTACTCAGCTTTGAAGTAACGATCGTACCTGCCATATTTTTTTCTGCCATGGCATATCCCATTGCATCAGCAGGGAATTTACTATTGGTTCCATTAGGAGAAACGGTTACTCCATCAAATGTAAAAGTGAGAGTTTCATTACTGAAATTAGTGGTTTGATCAACAGTGGCCGGTGCGTTGCCGGAAGACAAACTTAGCCAGTCAGTGAAATCCGTCACATAAACGGGACGTTCTTGGATATTGCTTTCTACTTTGGGATAAACTACTGTGAAGTATCTGAAGTAAGAACCATCACCTATAACAATATCAATGTTTTCAGCATCGCCTCCATAAACATAGGTTGCTACGTTTCCGGATAGTCGATAGTTGGTATCACCGGCAATAGTGGTAGTGGTCGTTGCGCTGTATGATTCCAAAGAAATTGTACAGTTTTTGGCAGCAGGAATAGTAAGGATAGTACCTGGATTCATTTGTGCCCAGTCTGTCCAACCGGCATTGGCTATTTTTCCGGAAGTAGTATCCAGATCTATTTTTACATCAATAACTTGGCCGTTAACGGTAGTTTGGGCTACATAGATACCGGTTACTTTTTCGTAGGCTAAAGTAGGGGCACCATTCTTACGTTGAAAATCCCAGCTAACCGTCACTTCGTCTTCCCGGTCATTTAGAGATACGGTGTTGTCAGTAAAAACGGCTGTTAAAGCTAAGTCTTCGGTAACTGTTATTTCTTCACCCGGTTGGTAGCTATTGTTACCATCGGTCCAAGCTGTCAATGTTTTACCTTCCACATATAAAGTTCTGTTCAAGGGAAGTGTGTAGGTAGCACCTGTCTGCACTTCAGTTTCTGAAGGAGCTGTGCCGGCATTGGTATATTCACCTAAAGAAAAGGTGATTTTGGAATTTGCAGGAACATCGTTGGCTGTTTCAATTGCTATATAGGGCACATAGTTGCCTCCTTTTATGGAAAGCGTAGTTGCTGCTCCATTGTAGTATGCTTCAGCACAAGTCTGATCATTGTGGTAGCATTTTCCATTATTGGTATTCATACTTGCCACGGTTGTTCCATCGGCATTTGTAATGGTCACATCACCACCCCAGGCACATGTTCCAATAGAGATTTTTACGGCTCCTTGTACTTTTACAATGGCTGTACCCGGATTGAGACCATGCTCGTCACTGTGGTATTTAAAATCTTTTAGTACGATATTGGCAGATGCATCGTCTGCTGATACGCGGGTTTGAGTACCGTCTTCTGCAATCGCTATGCCAAATGTGACTTGATTTTTGTTTGCAATTTCATCGGAAGTGAGGAAATTTCCCTTCATCAAATCAAGTTTGATGTCTGTAAACCCGGAGCTGTTCTCCGCCCTTGTTGACGCCTTGGCGGTTAAACTACCTATCAGGCATGCAACTACAAGAATAGTGTAATATACATTTCTCATAATACAAGAATGATTAAAGTTAATATTATTCTGATGGGGCGAATATAATATAAACTCTAAATAAGGCGGTTACCTGTTTTTTGATTAAGTCAGATATTACACAAGATAAAACAGTTTGTCTATCTATCATACTAAAAAATACAAGGTTAGCTTATTCTAACAGACCGATCCACTCTTGGTCGGTCAATGTCGGAATCGATTCGCTATCGGTGATGAATGTTTCGGCCAACAACCGTTTGTCTTCTTGTAGCCGGATGATTTTTTCTTCAATACTGTCTTTCGTAATGAAACGATAGGCAATGACCTGCTTGTTTTGTCCGATGCGGTGTGCGCGGGCTATGGCCTGTGCTTCGGCGGCGGGATTCCACCATGGGTCTACGATGAATACATAATCTGCTTGTGTCAGGTTGAGACCTACCCCTCCGGCCTTGAGGGAGATGAGGAAAGCTTGTATTTCTTCTGTTTGTGAGAATCGGGCGATCTCTTCCGGACGGTTGGTGGAAGCACCGGTAAGTAGGGCATATTGCCAGCCGTATTTATGAAATTCCGCAGCTATCAGCTCCAGATGTTTGACGAAGGAGGAGAATATCAGAACTTTGTGTCCTTCGCTACGGAGGGTTCTGTAAGTGTCGATGATCTGTTCCAGTTTTCCCGAACTTCCTTCATAATCGGAGAATATCATTCGCGGATGACATGCTAATTGGCGCAATCGGGAAATGCCATTGAGTACCGTGAACTGTTGGTGCTGTTTTTTATTCGGACTGAGTTGCAACAGGGTATTGCGAAGACTGTTTTTCTCTTGCAGGTATATTTCATCTTGTGATTCCGGCATGTCACAGTAGATAATTTCTTCTGTAAGGGGTGGCAGTTCCGGTGCGACTTCACTTTTACTTCTACGCAGGATAAAGGGAGTGATAAGCTGGCGCAGGCGTAATTCCATACGGCTGTTCCCTTGCTTGATGGGATTAATGAATTGCTTGGTAAATGCACTTTCATTTCCCAAAAGATCCGGTTGCAGGAAGTGGAATTGTGCCCAAAGATCTTTCAGGGAATTTTCAATAGGAGTACCTGTCAGCACGAGACGATGGCGGCTGCGCAATTGGATGGCGGAACGGAAAGTTAGTGAATCACTATTCTTGATATTCTGGCTTTCGTCCAGTACGATGTACTCGAAACAGTATTGCCGGAGAACATCGAGTTTATTCCGCATGGTACCGTAAGAGATGAATATCAGATGAAAACGATTGAAAAATTGCTCCGGATGTCCTTCCTTGTAATGGCTATTACTATTGTATTCCGCCATAGACAGAGTGGTGAAGCGGGCTGCTTCTCGTTTCCAATTATGTAACAGTGAGGTGGGAACTACAATCAGTGTACTCGGTTTGCGAGTAGTTTCGGCGGTACGTTGGGAAACTTCACATTTATTCAATGTGTTTTCCTTCGTCAGATCTCCGAAAAGTTCAAATTGCCCCATTTCATCGATACGGACCGGCTCGCTTTTTAATATGGGATTCCGTTCGTATTCCACCGATATTCCACTCTTGTTTTTCGGGAGTTCGGTCTTTTCTCTTTCCGTGTCGCTATCATCATGATTGCGGCTGTAAATCTTTTGTAGTAAAGTGAGTGTCTGCAACGTTTTTCCCAATCCCATGTCATCGGCGAGACATCCTCCGAAACCTTGTTCGTAAAGATTCATCATCCAGGCGTAACCTTTTTGTTGGTACGGGCGTAATTGGGCCTTTATTTCTATAGGTACGGGATATTTTTGTTGAAATTGGGGAGGAATGAATTCCTTAGGATTATTATTTTCCATGATAGATTCTACGATGCCCATAAACGGGCGTTTTACGTAGATATTCTTTCCTCGTGTCATGCCTATTTCCATCAGATTGGCGTATTTACTGAACCATTCTTCAGGTAGTAGGATTATCCGTCCGTCGGGGAGGGTATATTCATGCTTTTCTTCCAAAATGTGTTTACGGAAGCGGCTGAAAGGTATTCGTAAATTACCAATGACCACCGTTATGTGTAGTTCGAACCAGTCCGGTCCGTCATCATAGCTTTGTTCGATGTGAATTTCCTCCAGGCAGTACGGTGTATCTTGTAAGTCGCTGGTCAATATAAACGAACTTTGTAGCATGGCCCGATGTACGGTGATCCATTCGGTTATGCTCTTCTCCGGTGCTTTCTCCGATAGTTTGAAGTGAGAATCATTAATACGTTCCAGTCCGGTGTTTTGGAGGATTTGTATGGCTTCTTCTTCCACATCAGTGTTACGTTGAAAATAGTATATGATGTTTTTACCCTCTATAACTTCCCGTGAGAAGAATTTCTTTATTTCTTCGGTGGGTTGAGGTGTGAACAGTTCAGTCCCATAGCGGAAATTCAATCTTAAAAGTGGAGTGGAATAGATTGTTTCCTCTACGTATAGCAGACAGTCACAAGGTCTCTCTTCCTTGCGGATATCCAATCCTTTCGCGCTGATAGTGTGATAACTGGCAATAGGAATGAGAATGTTGTCGATATATTTTTCGGTGAGTGAAGCGTCTACGCGAATCTTTGTTTTTTTTGTAAATGGGAGCAACCGTGTTGCCTCTATGTGCCGGAAAATGTATACTTCCATGCCCAATAACAAGATTGCCGGATTGGCGGTCAGGACAATTACCGGTTTTAGTTCCATAAGAGGAATGATTTTACCTTCATTATAACATTGCAGTTGATAGCTGAATGATTGCTCGTTCACTTCAAATGAGAAGTGAACTTCTGTGTCCTTGCTATGTACATGATAGGCGTGATGTGAGTAGAGTAATTTGCTGCCTGTTTGTTTCTGATATAAAAGCAGGGCATGAGTACGGATCAATTCCATCATTTCTATCAGTTTTTTCTCGATGAACAGGCGGATATTTTTCAACTTTGCCGGATCTTCGGATAGTTTACGGAGGAACTTGGGAATCGTCTTGTCTTTGGAATAGACCGTCATCAAATATTTCTCGGTGTAGTGTGACGCGATTTCAATGGCCTTTTGTTCTGTTTCGCTCAATTGTGCCACAGCTTTTGGAGAAAGATGGAAAGCTTGTTCCATCAGACAAAGTTCTTCCTTTGTAGTTCTTTCTGCGATATACGGTATGAGCAGCATGCCCAGTACCGGATGTTCAGAAAGGACGATGACAAGTTGGCTATGTGGCGTTGTTTCTTTCATTCTATTTAGTTTGAAAAGGTAAAGATACGGGATTTTGTTTAAATTTGCGGCATGATGGAGCAAAAGAAACGTGTATTGTTGGGAATGAGTGGCGGGACCGATAGTTCGGTTGCTGCCATGTTGTTGCAGGACGCCGGCTATGAGGTGGTAGGAGTGACTTTCCGTTTTTTTGAGCTGAATGATTCTACGGAATATTTGGAAGATGCCCGTATATTGGCGTCACGGCTTGGCATCAGGCATATAACTTACGATGCCCGTAAGATATTTCATGAACGTATTGTCACTTATTTTATCGATGAATATTTAGCAGGTCATACTCCCGTGCCCTGCACGCTTTGCAATAATTATCTGAAATGGCCATTGTTGGCAATGTTGGCCGATGAAATGGGTATTTTTTATATTTCCACCGGACATTATGTGCGCAAAATATGGATGAATGAGAAATATTATATCACACCTGCTGCCGATTCGGATAAAGATCAGTCTTTCTTTTTATGGGGGTTGAAACAGGATATTCTTCGGAGGATGTTGCTGCCAATGGGGGAAATGACGAAACCGCAAGCACGTGCTTTGGCTGCTGCGAGAGGATTTGAAAAAGCCGCCACTAAAAAAGACAGTATCGGAGTCTGCTTTTGTCCGATGGATTACCGTAGCTTTTTGAAAAAGAATTTGCAGTCCGGCTTTACGACAACCGGCATTGAAAGAGGCAAATTTGTCGATGAAAAGGGGGATTTTATTGCCTGGCATGACGGATATCCGTTTTATACAATCGGACAGCGTAGAGGGTTGGGTATCGATTTAAACCGTGCTGTATTTGTGAAAGAAATATGGCCGGCGGAAAATAAAATCGTCTTATCCTCATTGCAGGCTCTTGAGAAGACGGAGATGTGGCTGAAAGATTGGAATATAATCGACGAGTCCCGTTTGTTCGGGCATGACGATATTATCGTAAAAATACGCTACCGGAAACAGGCAAACCATTGCGAGGTGCGGTTGACAACAGAGGGATTGCTACATCTCCGGCTTCTTGAACCTCTTACAGCTGTTGCGCCCGGGCAGGCTGCCGCCTTTTATAAAGATGGCTTGCTGTTGGGGGGAGGTATTATAACAATGTGACAATGTGCCAATATGCCAATGTGCCAATTGGCTGCGCTGTCACGGCACATCAGTAATCGTAAGCAGCGTGCTTACCTTCACTGGGCATTATCCGTACGACCCGTATGCAGCGTTCGTAAGAGACTTTTGCACGGTGCATAAAAACGGGGGGACGAGCCTTCACCCTCAAATGCCGATGAACAAGCTGATTGCTCGAAAAGGTGAAAGCGGTGAATGGGGAGAATTTGATAGTGATATTCCACCGCTTTTGTGGTTGTAATATGTCAGTATGTGTCAACCACCCGTACTGTTATCATACTAAATGCTGAATACTAAATACTAAATACTGAATGCTGAATAGCAATTGGCACATTGACACATTGGCATATTGTCACATTATTCTTCATTTAATTCCAGCATTTCTTCGATATACTCTCTTGTATTACTTAGGCGGGGGATCTTGTGTTGTCCGCCCAATTTGCCCTTTTGGGCCAGCCAATCATGGAATAATCCTTTCCGGGCTACGATCACCTCAAGTGGTTGCAAGGCGATATCTTTCCAGCGTTTGGCCTCATAATCGGAGTTTACTTCCTTAAGAGTAGCGTCCAATATCGCAGCAAAATTCTCGATGGAATCAGGCATTTTCGCAAATTCTATCAGCCATTGATGGCGACATTTGGCATGTTCGTCCATGAATACCGGTGCTGCACTATAATCACTGACTTGTGCACCGGTTGCTGCACAGGCTTTAATCAGTCCCTTCTCTGCATTATCCACTATCAGTTCTTCGCCAAAGGCATTGATGAAGTGTTTGGTGCGTCCGGTGATAATGAACTTATACGGGTTTTTACTTGTGAATTTTACAGTATCGCCAATCATGTATCTCCATAACCCGCAGGAAGTAGAGATAATCATTGCATAATTCTTGTTCAATTCTACCTCTTCCAGACAGCAGGTATGGGGAAATTCTTTGCCAACTTCTTCCAATGGCATGAATTCGTAGAATATTCCGTAATCGATCATCAACAGCATGGCCGGGTCTGAAAGATCGTTCTGCGTTCCGAAATAACCCTCAGAAGCATTGTAGGTTTCCACATAATGCATTCCGGGCGATTGGATCACCTGTTTGTATTGTTCACGATAAGGATTGAAAGCCACCCCTCCGTGGAAAAATACTTCAAGGTTAGGCCATACCTCCTCTAATGTTTGTTTGCCTGTTTTTTCGAGAATACGTTTAATGAGTACCAACATCCATGAAGGTACGCCCGACAAATTGGTAACATTGACCGGAATCGTGCTGTTGGCAATTGCTTCTATCTTGGTTTCCCATTCGCTCATCAGAGCTATTTTCTTGCTGGGAACGCGTATCAGATTAATAAGGGGACTTACGTTTTGTATAAGAATGGCAGATAAATCGCCTACAAGGCTGTGATTGGAATTTAAGTTCGGACTATGACTGCCACCTAAAATCAATCCTTTGCCGGAGAAGAAATGGCTGTCCGGATTTATCCGGAAATAGAGAGCCGCCGCATCTTTTCCTCCGCGGTAGTGAATATCTTGCAGGGCTTCTTTGCTTACGGGAAGGAATTTACTCTTATCGTTGGTGGTTCCCGAAGACTTGGCAAACCAACGAATCTCCGAGGGCCAGAGTAGATTCTGTTCTCCTGCCCGAAGACGTTCTACGTAAGGTTTTATCTCATCATAGGTTTGTACAGGGATACGGCTTTTAAACTCCTCGTAATTTCGTATCGATTTATAATCATACTTCTTTCCCCATTCGGTATTGGCAGCCTGGTTAACGAGCCGTGTCATGACACGATGCTGTATTTCTCCGGCCTGGCTCGCATAGAGGTCTATTTCTTTTAAACGGGAATTGAACGCTTGTCTTATAATCTTTGTGATATTCATTTCTCTTACTGGGATAATGTTTAATCGTGCAAAAGTAACCTTATTTATCTTTTTTTTCTATCTTTACCACGGAAATAATAGTTAAAAGTTAAAGAAGAGTAGAGTAGTTCCGAACTTTAGAACAATAAACGGCGATGAGAATTGGAATTTTAACTTCGGGGGGCGATTGTCCCGGCATCAATGCTACCATTCGTGGCGTGTGTAAAACTGCCATAAATTATTATGGTATGGAAGTCGTCGGTATCCATAGTGGTTTTCAAGGTCTGTTAACCAAGGATGTAGAGCTGATAACGGATAAGTCATTGTCCGGTTTGCTTAATTTGGGTGGCACTATTTTGGGTACCTCGCGTGAGAAACCTTTTAAAAAAGGAGGGGTAGTTGCCGAAGATGTGAATAAGCCTGCCTTGATAGAGCATAATATCAAGGAAATAGGGCTCGACTGCGTCGTTTGCATCGGTGGTAATGGAACACAGAAAACAGCAGCCAAGCTTGCCGCGATGGGGCTTAATATTGTTTCTGTCCCTAAAACGATTGATAATGATATCTGGGGGACGGATATCTCTTTCGGATTCGACTCTGCCGTGAGTATTGCTACGGATGCCATCGACCGCCTACACTCCACTGCCAGTTCTCACAAACGTGTGATGGTCATTGAAGTCATGGGACATAAAGCCGGTTGGATTGCTCTGTATTCGGGCATGGCTGGTGGAGGGGATGTAATTCTTCTTCCGGAAATTCCTTATGATATAAAGAATATCGGTGAGGTGATCCTGAACCGTTTGAGGAAAGGAAAACCGTATTCCATCGTGGTTGTAGCAGAAGGTATTCAGACGGACGGGCGGAAACGTGCTGCCGTGGCTTTCCGAGGATGTACTGCAGCAGCTGGAATGGAGCCTGCGCGCAACGATTGAGAGAACGCTGCCATCCATCATGCCTGACCTGCTGGTCAAAGGAATCATGGCGTTCTCGCTGGGAATGCTGCTGTGCTGGCGCAAATTTCCCGACGCGGAGGACACGCCGACCACCGACCGCTGGTTCATGCCCACCCCGCTGGGCATCAGCATGGCGG
>OKTU01001565.1_pt1 | contig 10813 bp, 7 predicted proteins | sample 1606311 | NCBI WGS metagenome assembly OKTU01 (sample SAMEA3879557, study PRJEB24766) | human gut metagenome | biome: human-associated habitat; feature: feces | place: USA | collected 1985/1987
AATCATATCCATACAATATCCCCTTCCCCTTTTTATTTGTATGGATATATTCTTGTTTATTTCTGGAATATAATTCTATAAGAGAGTATAATAATATTTTAGAAAAGAGGAAGGTAATATGATCAAAGTATTTTTAGTAGAAGATGAAAAGATCATTCGTAAGAGTATAAAGAATAACGTAAAATGGGAAGAAAATGGTTTTGAATTTGCGGGAGAAGCACCAGATGGTGAGATGGCTCTTCCAATGATCGAAAAACTACATCCAGACATCGTGATCACAGATATCAAGATGCCATTTATGGATGGACTTGAATTAAGTGATATCTTAAAGAAAAAAATGCCCAAAATACAGATCATCATACTTTCTGGATATGGGGAGTTTGACTATGCAAAAGAAGCGATCAAGATCGGTGTAACAGATTATCTGACCAAACCAATAACTGGTGAGCAGTTATTAGAAGCACTAAATAAAGTAAAACAAAAGCTTGATAAGAAAAAAAGACAGGAAGAAGATATAAAAAAATTACAAAAAAATATAAAAACACAAATGAAAAATATGAGATATCAATTTTTCGGGAATCTGATCCGCGGAAAGATATCTGTATCTAAATTAATGGAGCAAGGGAATGAACTTGGAATAGATCTTATGGCACCGGCATACAATTTTATGTTATTTAAAATATTTTCAAAGAATGAGAATGATACAGAGGCAGTATATGATCTTCGTACCAAAGAAGATGCGATTGTAGAAGAAGTAAGCAGCCAGTTTGAAAATATGATTGTTTTTCACCGTGTAACAGAGGGCTATGTTTTAATGATCAAGGCACAGAATACAGAGGAAACCATACAAGTGGCAAAAGATTATGTTACAGCATTGACAAAGCGTATGAAAAAAGAGAAAGAACTACAATGGTTTGCAGGGATTGGACATGCAGTGGAACGATTACATAACCTTTCGGAATCTTACGACAGTGCAAGCAAGGCTTTTGCATACCAGTATCAGTCTTCTGGGAATGAAGCGGTGTTTTTTGATAAATTAGATAATGAAAAGATAGAAAGAGCAGAAGATCTGCAGCAAGTAGATTTTACCAAAGTAAATTCAGAATCGCTGGAAGAGTTTTTGAAAAATGGAAAAGAAGAAGCTGTACATTTATTTGTAGAGGATTATACCAAGACATTAGGAAAATCTAATATGGATTCCTTTATGTTTTGTCAGTATATGCTGATCAATATACAGGTAGGTGTTATGAAATTCGTTGAGAAAATGGGAGTTGAGAAAGCAAATATCGATCGCACGTTTAAGGATTACAAACAACAGATCGCTGCAGTTTCAACAGGAGAGAAAGCAGCGGAGTATATCGAAGAACTTATCATACAAGCGATCAGAATGCGAAATGAAAGATTAGGGAAGAAACATTCTTCATTGATAACGGAGGCAAAAGAATTTATTGTGAAAAATTATCAAGAAGAAACATTATCGTTGAGTGATGTTGCAGATCAGGTTGGATTAAGCAGCAGTCATTTTAGTACAACGTTTAAACAAGAAACAGGGAAATCTTTTGTGGAATTTTTGACATCAGTCAGAATGGATAAAGCAAAAGAAATGCTTTGTTTTACAGATATGAAGGCATCACAGATCAGCTATGAAGTGGGATATAAGGATCCACATTACTTTAGCTACCTGTTTAAAAAAACGCAAGGATGTACTCCAAGTGAATATAGATCAAGGAGGATGTAATGAAAAAATATGTGAGAGAATCTATTGCTCGATTTCGGCAGTTCTCAATAGAAAAAAAACTAAAATGGTTAAGGATGGTCGTGATAATTCCTGCGTTAGTGGGGATTATCACGCTTCTTGTTATCATGATAAATTTTAATGAAAGCTATAATGAGGCAGTAAAAAACGTATCAGTAGCCAGCAAGTTTAATTTCTCATTTTCAGAAGATATGGATTATAAAATGTATCGTATTGTTATCGGTGCAGAGAGTTTTGATACGATGAAACCATATGAGGAGATTAAGGAAGCGAAGGAGCTGGTAAAGGAACTGAATAAAAATGCGGTAACAGATGAAAGTAAATTAAGAACGAGACAGATAGGAAAACTGTTGGATAATCTGAAGATTTCCATTGAAGAAATTGAACACTCAGATCTAAAAAACGATTATATGGAAAATAATCAGAGATTAAGATTAAATGTGAATGTATTTACAGAAATCATTAAAGAAAAAGTATCCGAATACATTTACTATGAGATTGGGAATATGGAGAGTATGCGTGTAAAACTGGAAAAAGAAATCATGCATACGATCACGATCACATTGATCGCTGTACTGTTTTTGTCTCTGATAACATGGAAATTATCGAAATTGATTTCGCAAAGCATTAGTTATCCAGTCAGACAATTATGTGAGATGACAAAGGAAGTGGCGCAGGGAAATTTTGATGTACATGGACCTCAAAATACAACAGAAGAGCTGCAGATCTTAACAAATAATTTCGAACATATGGCACAAAAGGTAGAGAGATTGATCGAAGATGTAAAAGTAGAACAACAAAATCTTCGAAAAAAAGAGCTGCAGTTACTACAAGAGCAGATTAATCCACATTTCCTTTATAATACATTGGACACGATCATGTGGCTTGCCATTGATCATCAGGATGACAAAGTGGTAGAAATGGTAGCTGCCTTGTCTGGCTTTTTCCGTACAAGTTTAAGTCACGGAGAAGATAAGATAACGATCAGGGAAGAATTAGAGCATGTTGAAAATTATTTAAAGATACAACAATTAAGATACGGGGATATTATGGAATATTCTATTGATGTCCCAGATGAGATCAAGAAAAATGATATTGTAAAGATCACTTTACAGCCATTAGTAGAAAATGCATTATATCATGGATTGAAAAAACAAAGAGAAAAAGGAATGATAAAGATTTCCAGTGTAGATGATGAAAATAATATATTCCTGATCGTTGAAGATAATGGAGTTGGTATGCAGCCTGAGCAGGTAGTTCAGATTAATAAAGAAATGTATGAAGATATATGGGTAAACAGGACAACAGGGTTTGGAATTGCAAATGTAAATCGGCGGATTAAATTATATTATGGAGAAGAATATGGGTTGATCCTTGAAAGTGAACCAGATATTGGAACTAAGGTGATCGTAGTTGTACCGAAGACTAGACAAGCAGAGAAAAAATAATCAAAAATCAAAAAAATTCAAACCATTATCAAAAAAAATCAAACTTTAAACAGACAAGATAAAAATTTCATAAAATAATCCACCGAATGCAAAAGAAATTGCATTGAAAGAAATACAATTTCAAGTAAAATATAACTTGTAATTAAGGAAAACGAAAAAATCAAAAAAGAAAAAGGAGGAAATCATAATGAGAAGAAGTATTAAGAAGGTGGCTGCAGGTTTACTTGCAACAATGATGATTGGAACAATGCTTACTGGTTGTGGTGGAGGAAACAAGAAAGACAGTGGTTCTTCAAAGAAGGAAACTTCAGAGATCAACATCGGATTTTCACAGGTTGGAGCTGAGAGTGATTGGCGTGTAGCGAATACAAAGTCTATGAAATCTGCATTAACAGCAAAGAACGGATTTAAATTATCATTTGCAGATGCTCAGCAGAAACAGGAAAATCAGACAAAAGCGGTCAGAGAATTTATCACACAGGGTGTTGATGTGATCGCAATCGCACCTGTAACAGAAACAGGTTGGGAAACAGTTTTAAAAGAAGCAAAGAAAGCTGACATCCCAGTTATCACAGTTGACCGTCAGATCAAAACTTCTGATGATTCACTGATCACAGCATGGGTTGGATCAGACTTCAAAAAAGAAGGTGTGAAAGCGGCTGAATGGTTAATTAAAGAAAAGGGAAAAGAAAAAGGTGACGTAAACATCGCTGTATTACAGGGAACGATTGGTTCTTCTGCAGAAATCGGACGTACAAAAGGATTTAAAGAAGGAATCAAAGATCAGAAAAACTTCAAGATCATTGCTTCTCAGACAGGAGAATTTACACAGGCAAAAGGTCAGGAAGTTATGGAATCTTTCTTAAAACAGAACAAAGACATTGATGTTGTAGTAGCACAGAATGATAACATGGCATTCGGAGCAATCGATGCATTAAAAGCAGCAGGAAAAACACCTGGTAAAGACGTAACGATCATTTCTTTCGATGCGATCAAAGCAGCATTAAAGAAAGTTCAGTCTGGAGAGATCAATGCTGAATTTGAATGTAACCCACTTCATGGACCTCGTGTAGCTGAATTAGCTAAGAAGATCATGAAAGGTGAAAAAGTAGATAAGATCCAGTATGTAGATGAGCAGGTATTTACAAAAGATAATACTACAAAAGAAGTTATTAACAAACGTGCATATTAATAAACATTGTTGAAAATCCCCTTAAGTACACACATGTAACTATTAACAATCGCACTACAAATAAAGATTGCAGGCTCTGGGTCAGGACAATCTGACTTATCCTGTAATTTTTATGCCAAAAATCAGGGAATTTTCATTAAAATCGGCTCAAAAATCATGAAAAGAAAGGAGAATTGTCATGAGTGATGAAAAGAAGACAGTTCTATCCATGCGACATATTAATAAAACATTCCCAGGAGTGAAAGCACTGTCCGATGCACAGCTTACATTGAGAGAAGGAGAGATTCATGCCTTAATGGGAGAAAATGGTGCAGGAAAATCTACACTGATCAAAGTTCTTACAGGAGTTGAGGAATTTGAGACAGGTGAGATCATCATGGATGGAAAAAGTATTATTAACACATCCCCTCAAGAAGCGGGAAACAATGGAATCAGCACCGTTTATCAGGAAGTAAACCTGTGTCCGAATCTAACGGTAGCAGAAAATATTTTTATCGGAAGAGAACCAATGAAAATGGGGAGGATCGACTGGAAGACGATGAATACACAGGCACAGAAGATCCTTGATAATCTGGAATTAGAAATTGATGCCACACAGGAATTGGAAAACTATTCCGTAGCGATTCAGCAGATGGTGGCGATCGCAAGAGCAGTTGACATTCAGTCAAAAGTATTGATCCTTGATGAACCAACATCAAGTCTTGATGAAGGAGAAGTTGAGAAATTATTTAAGGTTATGAATATGCTAAAGAAACGCGGAACAGCGATCGTATTCGTAACACACTTTTTGGAACAGGTCTATGCAGTCTGTGACAGGATCACAGTACTTAGAAATGGACATTTTGTAGGCGAATATAAGACAGAAGAGCTTCCAAGATTTAAATTAGTTGCAACAATGATGGGAAAAGAATTTGATGATCTGGCAGATATCAAAGGAAGTGGAACATCATCAAAGAAACAAAGCGACGAAGTTGTGATCGAAGCAAAAGGTCTTTATCATAAAGGAACGATCAAACCATTTGACATTAAGATCCATAAAGGAGAAGTTGTTGGATTATCTGGATTATTAGGATCCGGACGTTCCGAACTTGTAAGAGCGATTTATGGAGCAGATAAACCAGATGGAGGAGAATTATATGTCAAAGGAGAAAAATTAGATGTCAAAGCACCAATTAATGCAATGCATAAAGGAATGGCATATTGTCCGGAAGATCGTAAAGTAGAAGGAATCATTGCAGATCTTTCTGTAAGAGAAAACATGATCTTGGCACTTCAGGCAAAACGAGGAATGTTCAAACTGATGAGCAGAAAAGAACAGGAAGAGTTGACAGATAAGTATATTAAGATGCTGCAGGTTAAGACAGCAAGCAGAGAAACACCGATCAAATCATTAAGTGGTGGTAATCAGCAGAAAGTAATCCTCGGAAGATGGCTGATGACAGAACCAGATTTCCTGATCCTTGATGAACCAACCAGAGGTATTGATGTTGGAACAAAGACAGAGATTCAGAAATTAGTCGTAAAACTTGCAAATGAAGGAATGTCTGTTGTATTTATTTCATCCGAAGTAGAAGAAATGCTTCGTACCGTGACTCACATGGGAATCTTACGAGATGGTGAGAAAGTCGGAGAATTGGAAGAAAGTGAATTATCACAGGAAAATGTAATGAAAGCAATTGCAGGAGGTGACAAATAATTATGGATAAATTAAAAAAGATGACATCATATCGCCTCTTCTGGCCAATTGTATGTCTGGCACTTGTATTATTATTTAACCTTATAAAATCCCCATCATTTTTTGAAATCTCAATTAAAAATGGTGTGTTATATGGATATCTGGTCGATATTTTCAACCGATCCAGTGAATTGATCATCTTAGCAGTTGGTATGACACTTTGTGTAGCATCCAGTGCAGGAACTGATATCTCTGTCGGAGCGATCATGGCATTATCAGGAGCTGTATCTGTTTATCTTCTTGGAAGTGGAGAAACATATGCAATTCCTTGGATCGCAGCAATCCTGATCGGGCTTGTGGTATCTGTATTATGTGGTATGTGGAACGGATTCTTAGTTGCGAATATGAAGATCCAGCCAATGGTAGCAACCTTGATCTTATTTACCGCAGGACGAGGAATGGCACAGTTGATCACAGGTGGAAATAACTTATATGTCAAAGTGGACAGCTTTAAGTATTTAGGAGGATTTCTGCCACATATTCCAGTTCCAACACCGATTCTGGTAGCGATCATCGTAGTCATTTTAGCAACATTATTCTTAAATAAGACAGCAACAAAATTGTATATTGAAAGTGTAGGTATCAACCCAAGAGCCAGTCGTTTGTTTGGACTGAATTCTACGAAGATCATCTTTATCACATATGCAGCTTGCGGACTTTGTGCAGGAATCGCGGGAATGATCGCAACATCAAGAATCACATCCATTGATGCAAATAACGTAGGAAACTTGATGGAATTAGATGCGATCTTAGCAGTAGCACTTGGAGGAAACTCTCTTGCAGGTGGTAAATTCTCAGTTGCAGGAAGTGTTATTGGAGCGATCACGATCCAGGCATTATCTACAACATTATATGCAATGAAAGTAACTGGAGATCAGCTTCCACTTTATAAAGCGATCGTGGTTATCATAATCGTGACATTACAGTCTCCAGAATTTAAGAAATACTTAAATCGTATTAAAGCAAAACGTGCAGCAAAAACTGCTGGAGAGAAGGTGGCATAATGGCAATGGTAGAGAAAATTAAAAATAAACTTAGAGGAAATGGATTTTTGCTTGCAGTTACGATCGTATTATTCTTCGTGCTCTATATTGCAGGTGCGATCCTTTACGGAGATCGAAACTTTACAAGCCCACAGGTGTTTTTAAACTTGTTCATTAGTAATGCTGGATTGATCATTGCAGCCGTTGGTATGACATTTGTACTGATCACAGGAGGAATCGATATTTCGATTGGTTCCGTCATCGGTGTTGTTTGTATGATGCTTGCATGGATGATGGAAGTGAAGCATATGAGCGCAGTCGTTGCAATTATTCTGGTATTAGCATTTGGTGTGATCTTCGGATTGGTTCAAGGATTTTTAGTAGCTTATTTAAAAATACAGCCATTCATCGTAACACTTGGAGGAATGTTCTTTGCCAGAGGTCTTACAGCATTGATCAGTTCCGATATGATCAGTATTGAAAATCCAACATTTTTAAGTCTTGCAAACTATCGAATTTATTTTGGATTTATTACATATTACAACAACCGAGGAGTTGCAATGCATCCTTATATCTACCTAAGTGTTGTCATTGCATTATTGGTTGTAGCGATTTCCTTTGTGATCCTTCGATACACAAAATTTGGACGTGCCGTATTTGCAGTAGGTGGAAATGAACAGTCTGCATTATTAATGGGATTAAATCCTAAAGTTACAAAATTAAAAGTTTATGTGTTAAATGGATTTTTAGCATCATTAGCTGGATTTGCTTTCTGCTTAAACTCTTGTGGTGGATTCGTAGAGCAGGCCAGAGGATTTGAGATGGATGCGATCGCAGCAGCAGTTATTGGTGGAACACTTTTAACAGGAGGTGTTGGAACTGTCGTAGGATCACTATTTGGATCACTGATCAAGGGTATCATTGAAACGATCATTACATTCCAGGGAACATTATCATCCTGGTGGACAAGAATCGTGATCGCATTACTTCTTTGCTTCTTCGTAATCTTACAGAGTGTATTTAAATCAATTCGTGAGAAGCGTCTTGCACAAGGTAATGAAAAGTAGATAGTTATATTTGGTTGATGTATTAAAGGAGGAAAACAATATGAATAATATGCCAAAAACAAAGATCGGGATCGTAGCAGTCAGTCGTGACTGCTTCCCAGAAAGTTTATCAGTTACAAGAAGAGAAGCATTGATAAAAGCATATAAAGAAAAATATGATCCTGAGGACATTTATGAATGTCCAGTCTGTATCGTGGAGAGTGAGATTCACATGGTACAGGCATTAGAAGATATTAAAAAAGCAGGATGTGATGCATTAGTTGTTTATCTTGGAAACTTTGGACCAGAAATCTCAGAAACACTTCTTGCAAAACACTTTGATGGACCAAAGATGTTTGTGGCAGCAGCTGAGGAAAGTGGTGATAACCTCTTAGATGGAAGAGGAGATGCATATTGTGGAATGTTAAATGCAAGTTATAATCTGAAATTAAGAAATATAAAAGCATATATTCCTGAATATCCAGTAGGAACAGCAGAAGAATGTGCAGATATGATCCATGAATTTTTGCCAATCGCAAGAACAGTAAAAGCATTAAGTGAATTGAAGATCATAAGTTTTGGACCAAGACCACTGAACTTCCTTGCATGTAATGCACCGATCAAACCATTATATGATCTTGGAATCGAAATTGAAGAAAACTCAGAATTAGATTTATTTGAAGCATTTAATCAGCATGAAGGGGATGAAAGAATTCCTGCAATCATAAAAGAAATGGAAGAAGAACTGGGTGCAGGAAATAAAAAACCAGAGATTCTTTCCAAGCTTGCACAGTATGAACTGACATTAAAAGACTGGATCAGGGATCATAAAGGTTACAGAAAATATGTAACAATTGCCGGAAAATGCTGGCCAGCATTCCAGACTCAGTTTGGATTTGTACCATGTTATGTAAACAGTCGTTTGGCAGCACAGGGAATTCCAGTATCCTGTGAAGTAGATATCTATGGTGCATTAAGCGAATTTATTGGAACGGTTGTAAGTCAGGATGCTGTGACATTATTAGATATCAACAACTCCGTACCAGCAGATATGTATAATGAAGAAATTAAAGATAACTATGACTATACACATAAAGATACATTTATGGGATTCCATTGTGGAAACACAGCAAAATCTAAATTATCTTTCTGTGAGATGAAATATCAGAAGATTATGGCAAGAACATTACCGGAAGAAGTGACACAGGGAACATTAGAAGGTGATATCGCACCAGGAGATATTACATTCTTCCGTTTACAAAGTACAGCAGATACAAAATTAAGAGCGTACGTTGCACAAGGAGAAATCCTTCCAGTAGCAACAAGATCTTTCGGATCTATTGGTGTATTTGCTATCCCAGAAATGGGAAGATTTTACCGTCATGTACTGATCGAAAAGAATTTCCCACACCATGGAGCTGTTGCTTTTGGTCATTTTGGAAAAACTTTATATGAAGTATTCAAATACATTGGTGTTGATGTCGATGAGATTGGATTTAATCAGCCAAAGAATATGCTTTATAAGACTGAGAATCCATTTTCATAAATAAATTTTACCTATTAACTTTTTACTCCTTCTTGGGAAAAACTGCATGTGAATAGCATGCAGTTTTTTTCTATGCTTAGAAAAACAAGTAAAAATATTACTAAATACTATGACTGTTTGTGCGGAGCAGCACAAGAGTTACGGACGACAAGATTACATGGAAGTGTCAGACGAATCGGAGTCTGCTGCTCCAGAGAATCTTCTTTTGTCCGAAGTAAAATATAATGAGCAGCATATTCTCCCATAAATTCAGCCGGTGTATGAATCGTTGTCAGCGGAGGGTTTGAAAAACTTGCAACGCTGATATCATCAAAACCAATGATGGATATATCATCTGGAATTTTATAACCATTCTCATATAAAGCACGCATTGCACCGATTGCAAGAGGATCACTGGCAGAGAAAATAGCGGTTGGAAGGTCGCCATCAGCAATCATTTGTTTTGTCATGTTATATCCGGATTCAGCAGAATAATCTCCCTCATAAATAAAAGATTTATGGTCAATGGAATGTTCCTGGCAGAAGTTGATGAAGGTATCTTTACGTTCTTCAAAATATACACTGTTATCAGCGAGAACTTCCTTCCCGCCAAGATAAGCAATCTTTCGATGGCCAAGATCATACAAATAATCTAATGCTTCAGTAACTGCCTGTTGGAAATCAAGATTGATCGTATCACAATAAATCTTTGGTGTCTTCATATCAACAAAAATAGTGTTGGAATTAAGTTTTTGAAAAGACTTAATCTGAGATTTATTAAATTTACCAATACAAATCAGACCTTGAAGATCCTTGAGTGTGTCAGGATAATTGCAATCGCTCTGGAAAGCACGGACAACGTGGATATTATGATCGGCACAATATTTTTCAATACCGACACGGATTGCCTGATAATAAGGATCTTCCAGTTCCTGAAAGACAGAATACCATTGAAAGATACCGATAGAAATCGATTTTTCAACGGTATTTTTTAGATGCTTTGTATAATTTAATTCCTGGGCAACCTTTAAAACGCGCTGTTTTGTTTCGTCGGTTACACTCAGGGTATCGTCTTGGTTTAAAATTCTTGATACAGTTGCAGCAGAAACAGATGCTTTCTGTGCAATG
>OKTU01001570.1_pt1 | contig 10789 bp, 3 predicted proteins | sample 1606311 | NCBI WGS metagenome assembly OKTU01 (sample SAMEA3879557, study PRJEB24766) | human gut metagenome | biome: human-associated habitat; feature: feces | place: USA | collected 1985/1987
ATCTCAAATCATCTAAAGATACACCACATACGACACCATCACAATATATGAACACAAACCTATTATTATCAATGTATATGTACTTTTTCTTATCACTTCTGATAAAATTCAAGAACCTCTTTATCAAAGAATATTTTGCTGTAATAACATTAATGTATTTGTATTTAATATTACTTATCAAATCTTTAATTATGAAAAAATAAAAAGCATTTATATCTTTTTCATAATCGTTCCGTCTTTCAGTCTTATCAAATGTCCAAAATGTCTTTTCATCAATCTGTTTTTCTAAAATTGATATATTTTTCCCATATATTGATTTAACCTCTTCCCACCCTATTATAAGGGTAGGTTTGGTTGAATCTATATCATTAATACTCTTACATTTACAAATCAATGAATCGAATGTAATTTTTCTTTTTGTAACTATATTTGCAATACACATGGTTTACTGTTTATAAAATCCACAACTATACTGCAAATATACCACAAATTTTTCAAATATGCAAATACTAAACGTAAGTTGATGAAGATAAAATATAATTTAACTGTGTCTTTTCATCTTCAGTCTTAGCAAACTCATAAGCTTTCTTCACAAACCTGTTTTGTACATCCTTAATTGTAATATAGCCTTTATTATCAACATCAAACCCTTTATTACCATTATATTCGGAAGTACTATTTGATGATAATGAAGGTATTATACTTGGATGATTCACACTATCTGATGAATACACAACACTACTGGCATTACGTTTATCAACAAATAGAACAGCTGGTGCTAACGTAACTAAGTACATATCAACAGGATGAATATATTTAGCATTTTTCCATTCAGAAAAATACTTGCTTACATATTCTAGTTGTTTTGTTGCATCCATACTTCTCAATTGGTCTGAACTTAGACCCCATTTTGTTTGGTAATAAGATGGCATAAATTGTATCAAACCAGTTGCACCGCCACTACTATTGTAAGCTGATGGGTCTAATCCACTCTCTGATGCCATGACAATCATTAACCAATTAGGGTTAAATTTCCATTGTTGAGCGATTTGTTCTATTCTATTAACAAATGCATTTACATCATTACATCTTTTTTGTGATGTATAACCTGATGTGCTTTTATTCTTAGTTAAATAAGATAAACCAAATAATGTATCATTTATACCTAAGAAATATTTCAAAGTAGTATCATCAACATTACTATAAGATGTGAATATTTTCTTAAATTCTATTAACCTATTAGGTAAGAAACTATATACACGTTTCTTACTTGTTTCCTTATAATATGGAGATATGTAAGACAATGCTTCATTAGACTTTTTAGTGTTTTCATTTTCCTTATCATTTGTTTTAAGGAAAGGACTACTTGAAAAATCACTTGTTATCACATCTTCATTAATACTAAAACCAATCTGTTTATCCCAATCAATTTGGTTTGGGGATGAATAATCAGTGTCAAACTTCCATGAAGGTTGTTTAAATAATGCTCTTACATTGCTCCCTGAAGGAGAATATGCTTGCCATATCATTTTTTTGTTTCTTTCAGCATTTTTACCATATGAAGAAAAATGAATTGTATGGAACATATTAAAATTATTCATCATAATGGAGCTAGTTTTATATTCCATAATCAATTGATTAATGTATTCTGAATAAGTTGTCACTATTATATCAAATACGACACCTAATTCTTTTTTATCTTGACCTGCGCCAATAACAACACCTTTTCTTTTGATTTGTAAATCCATAGCATTACCGAATTGATGGTCACTTCCTATACTGTCAGGTCTTTGACCACTTGAAATACAAATAGTCCATTCTTTTCCACCCTCATTACCTGCAATACTCTCCACGCTTCCACGCAACGCATAAAATAATTTTTTCATAATAGGGCTTAAACCATCCCATCCACTACCATTATTACAACCACAATCATCTGATGGAACAACTATTGTTTCAGGGTCATTATATGTATAATAATCACCAATTGAATTTGGCAGTGTAGCATCATAAGATGTAGTATAATTTTTAGTCCATTCACCAAAATAGCCACTTCCATTTTTAGATAATATCCCTAACATACCAAATGGTTGAGTATTGAATGGTTGCCCGTTTTTAGATAATTTAACACCTGTAAATCTTGTTACCATATTACCAGGAGATAAATGATGCGAAACTTTAGTAATGATATATGTACCTCTAAACATAGGGATATTTAACAATTGAAAATACATCAATGGTTGAACCTGCGCGCATCCTAACATTTCCACTTCACAAGTAAAAGAATAGTTAGACCAAACAGCATATAAATCTTGACCTAAAAATTGTACTTTTGTTGTGCTATTTTTAGCTAATTCTGCAATTTTCCATATTGCTTTGATTGAATATTCAGTAGTTGTTGGATTATCCATATTTACTGAAATATTCTTGAAGTAAGATTGATTTGCTTTACCAAATGCAACACCAAATGCAGGAATATTATAAGCATATCTTGTTTCTTCTGAATCACCCAACACTGTATCATCCGAATTTTGACTATCTTGTGTGAAAATTCTTGGTTGCACACTTGTGCCCTCATTTGGTGTCCATATATCAAAACCATCATACTTATATCCATAAGCAGTATTTCCACTACCCATATTAAGATTTTTTGATGGTTCATGAACATACATACATATAAATTTATTATCTTCTTCAATTGGTGGCATAGAATTATGTGGCATAGGTTTAAACATATCCTTTAATACATCTTCTTCAGCCCAATTAAGGAAATGCGACATTGGCGTAAACAACATTCCATGATGCGAATATAAATCAGCTAAAAATGAATATAATGTACTTGTATCTGCCATTTCATAATATCTCTTGGCAAAATATTCACAATTTATAATCATTTTATTTCTGATATTTCGATAGAAAGAATCAACAAATATAAAGTTCTTTTTAAAGAATCTATCCACATTAAAAAATGATACATCAATACCTGTTAACCATTTATCATATATGTTTTTTAAATAACTATACATTGCGATATTAATATCCCTATTGTCTGACAAATCAGTTGGTGTATCTTCTTTAGTATCAACACTTCCTTTATCATTAACAATAGATTCCAATGTGTTTATAATAGAACCAAAATATGTTTTAGCTAAATCTATATCAAAAGTTATTTGATTTGGATAAGCATATGCAGTACCTAAAACCGCATAAGTACTTATTGTAACCATATCAGTTGAAGTGTATAGTTTTTTTATCGCTTCCATTACAGGCGTATCTTCACGATTTAAAAGTCTAAACGAAGTTCCACCTTGTCCAGAATAAAATGCTGAATAATTAACTAAAAAACTATTGCTAAATTTATCTAAAAATCTTTTTATTGCATTTGGTTGCTTAAAAACAGCTTCATATTCACCATTTCTGTAAGCAGTAGACCATTCTCCACTATAATCAATTAAATCCTTAGTCGTTAATGAACTACCATTACGGTTAAACAATTCATAATTGTTTTGTATAAATTTAAAACCATTAGCATCTGAAACCCAATTTTCAAACACTTCAATAAATTTGTTTTTTATTGAATCTCTTAATGAAAATATATCATAACCAAAATAATCAGATATATTCACTCCCCAATAGTTAATATCAATCACCCCATAATAACTTTTATTATACAATAATGAATCGCAACTTTTAGTGGTAGTTTTAGGCTTTTTATACTTCATTAAGCCATTATCATAAATGAATATATCATCAAGATTATTTTTATCAGCTAATCTTTTACGCCATAACAAACCACCAATAAACAAAGTAATAGCTTTAGGTATTCTAAAAATACCACCATTTTTAATATTCTTACCAATATTAAAACGGTTATACTGAATTGGTAGAGACATAATAAACAACAACGCCTTACTTCTTAAAACTCTATGTACTTTATCATATTCGTTTTCACCACTAAGGCTACCATTTTGCATATAATAGAATGGATGACCAAATAATGAACTGGTCATAACTCTATTTTCTACAATTTGAAATTCTGGTATTGTAAAATTATTTACACCATTAGGTTGACCATTTAATGTATTTACAAGGATTTCCCCATCTCTCAAATCTTTTTTTCCATACCAATCTTTAAAAGACCACACTTCAGTATCACTAATTTTAATTGCTTCTGCTATTGAAGAAGGTAACGTTTTAAGTTGTTTTTTAGCATCAAATTTATCATATAATATTTGATTATATAATGGCATTGAACCAACAGTTCCACCCCATATTGTTGAATTTATACCATTACCACCCCAATTTATGTCATAATAAGACTCCATATCTTTATCATCAACATGCCATAATAAATCAGCTAATGAACTTAAATCAGATGCTTTCTTATAGTCTCTAACATTAATTTCTCCGCTTTTTAACAAGTTATAATAACCCATTAGTTTTTCTATCTTATTATTTTCAGTTAAGATGTTACAAACAGATGGATTGGTATATTTTGTCATATCAACAGCACCATCATAATTTGGAGCTATATCTTGGTCATTTAATGTTATACAAGAAGTGTTAATATTACCACTGAATGATGGTATTTTAAAAGGATTTCCTTCTTTAGCATATTCGCCAATATATCCTGTGAAATTATTAGGGCTTGTTGGAAGTAAAAACAAGTCGTTTTTTTCATCATTATCTATTTTATTTACAAAAATATAATTGTAAATAAGAGTGTTATTAGTACTTTTTAATAACATAGAATTTCTAGCCCTATCATAATGTGTTCCACCTTTAATAAGTTCAAAAACATAATGTGAAGATTTAGAACCTTGAAAATATTGACTGAATTTGTTTTCTGAACATTGTAAAACTTCTATAATATCATCAACACTTCTCTCACCACTCTTGCCTAATTTAGTTAAAATACGTTCATTTATCTCGTCTTTTGTCATTCCACGAAGATAGTAATTATATGCATCCGCTTTCCCTGCTTGTTCAGCGAACAAAGTCATTTTACTTCTATCAAAATCTGAACCATTTTTTAAATTAAATAAATAACCAAATAACAATGTCGCTCTTAATCCAATATGTCCGATAAAATCTTCTAAAGTTTCACCATCAACATTCGAATATGTAAACGGTCCTTTATCATAATTTAAGTCAAGAGGTGATATAGGAACATAATCTTGCACTTTACCATGATTATCTAATTCTCTTCGATTACTTTTATTAATTTCACTAATAGTTTCCATTGCTTTTGTATAACCATAAATCAACGAAACTTCTTCACAATCACCCTTAACATCTCCAATCCACCCAACAACATCCATATTTTCATCTTTATCACCACAATATTGAGTCTTAGAACCTCGGTCAAGATATAATGGGAATGGTGGTATTGGATTATCATTATTTATATAATTTAAATCAGTGTCTTTCAAATCAATCTTATATGAAGCTAATGTTCTGCCACCATTTTTAATCTCTCCATTAATATTGTCCACACAATGTTTCATTGATTGTAAAAATGTTTCCAAATGAGCAAACACAATTTTACTCATGTTTCCAATCGTAGGAACAAAACCAACAGTTTCTTTTACAGCATTCTTCACAAATATATCGACATCTCTCTGAATAGCAGCCATTCTGTTATCACAATCGACTAATTTAGTTACAATTTCTTCACTAAATCCATTTATGTTATACAAATAAATATATTCTTTTATTTTTGCTGATTTATTCTTACATTTAGTGGAAATATCTTTTATTAAAGCATCATTAATTGTTCGACTATCATTAAATGTACGCCCTTTAAGTGCTTTATCAACTGTATTACCTGCCGAATTTTCGACTACGGTTATGTTTTCTATAAGATTATTTTTCTTAGTTATTGTAAAAGCTCTAACAGGAGTAAATTTATCACCATTAACTAATTTAGCATCAGTACCATTTGGTAATTTATTCTTATCAATCATTCTACTTTTATACGATTCATTACCATTATAATCATTTATCAAATCAATAAATGTATTTTGGTATCTTATATACTCTTTAGTATATTCAATTGGCTTTATTTCATCTCCCGAATCAAAACCAAAGATAACTTGTAATTCATTACTTGCAACAACATTACTATAATCATTTTGGAATTGGCGCATCATGTCATTGTATGCTTTCTGAATGTTTTGTAATGCTTCATTTTCATTTGCAATAGCTCTGTTTTGTATAACATTAGGGTCAGTTGACATTTTTTTGTCAATAACACCCATAGCAGAATCTATTTTATATACCAATTCTCTAAGTGTTGGCATTTCGCTACCATCACTTAACAACCATTCTTCACTACTTCTTTTTTGTTTAAAATAATCACGACCAAAATATGTGTCATAAGGGGCTGCAATCAAATATTGAAATTGAATATCTGTTAATAAAGAATAGTTATAACCAATAAAAGTTGCAGTAGCTTCAAAATTCCCATTTTGAGAATTAAAACTACCATTAAATTTTGAACATGTTAATTGAAATGTAACAGGTTTTCCATAAAACCCTTTTACTAACAATTTAAATTTAGGATAAGGAAATGTAAAAAAGCATTTATATAACTTTTCTCCTGTATAATATGATGAACTTTTATTTTCATCATCATATTCATTTGGAACTAACATAGAACTACCTCTAACATCAACAAACTTAATAGCAACAGAAGGAGTGTACCAAGATTCAAAATTTATATCAATTGAATCTATACCTAAACCTTCAATTATTTGACCACCTTTTGCATCATCATAAGTAATATCAGTGAAATACGATGTCAAATATCTATCATCACTATTTCTATCTAATTTTACACCTGAAAAGAATGACACTTTTTCACTGTCATTAGTTCCCCATGACAATATTTGCATTTCAGTTTTACCGTTATTTAAATCAGCAGCATAACGAGGTTTTACTTCAGCAATAAGGTTTACACTAATACACAAGTCTTCCAATGGAACTGATAAATCAACTCCATTTGTTGTCACCCCATTTACAAAATTAGGTTCTGTATATACAATACGGCTTTTTGATGTTTTAAGCGTATCTTGGTCTTTTTCTGCCATTTAATTTTTATTTAAAAAATAATTTATTTCTTTCTGAAAGTCAATATTAGTCTAAACCATTGACTTTCATGTATGTATCAATATCAGTATTATATTGCTTTAATGTTAAATCTAATGGGTAAGGTATTCTCAATTCAGCTTTATCGGGAATTGAGAACTCCATAGAACCATATTGAGGATTTGCTTGAAGTATCAACCACCCATAATTGGGGTTATAATAGTATTTGTATGACAAAATATCCAACCTTGTCACACCACGCTCATAAGTCACAATTATATCACTTTCTTTTGGCGATATTTTAACGAATGGGACAATTTTTATAGTCCCATTCTCTCTAAATTTACTGTATCTATCGTATGTATTCATTTTTTAATTACTCATTTTTGTATTATAAGCATCATATACTGCATTATCCATTCCTGTTGAACTATCATTATATACATGATTTCTACTTTCAGGATAAGTTACTCTATCAGCCCTATTATCATATACTTCAGCATTAGCATAATAATTAAATGACATAGCGTTTTGTAATCTTTTAATTGGTCCAGCTAAATCAGAACCACCAATGAAATTAAATGTTAAATTAATATTAGCAATCAAAGGTTGAACACCAATACCTTCACTATTTAAATCCCATTGAAGTGGGTCATAAGTTATTGTCATATTAGTAATTACAATTTCAGTGTAATAAAAATCTCCAAGTCTTAGAACACATATTGGCGGTCTACCAAATGCCAAATTAGTTGCTGTTTTAGCATTATTTGTGTCTGATGCACCAATAGTATTACCTTGTCGTGTACACTGATGCAAGAAATTTAATCTACCATTAAATCCTTCAGGGGTCATACTATGAAATGCAGGGTCAAAATATTTTATTTTTTCTTTCAACTGTTCAAATATTGAAGGACTTTTCTCTTTTAATACTTTGAAAAAACGATATTCTTGGTCATATCTAATATTATTAAACTCTTCGTTTCTTGATGTAGCACTTGCAGGTATAATGGTATCTAAAACGACTGACAATATTAAATTACCTTCAGAATCCTTTTCCCATATTTGCCCTGAACTATCTTCATAAACAGTCTTTCCATTTTCATCAATTTTAGTATTATAACCAATATATTCTTGTATGCCTTGTTCAATAATCTCACCTTCTTCAGTACCATTTACAATTTGACTTGCTTCAGCTAATTTTTTAGTACCTGACATTCTATATTTAATTTCAACACGAGCAGAACGCCATTTTTTAGCATCAATACTTGACACATCTTGATTGTTTACGGCTTCATATGGTATATAATCGTTAATAATTTCTATATCATTACTTGAAAATGTTTTTGTTTTTTCTAACCACTTAGTAACACTTCTAGCTCTATTTTTAGCCAATTCTATATTTCTATTATTATTAACATTTGTATTTGCATTGTTTCCATGTGAATTAGAATATCCCAACGAATTTATTTCTGTTACAGTGAAATTATCAAATAATTCTTTAAGTTTATTTAAACGTTCAGTAACTAATTGACCATCCCCTAAAGCTCTAACTAACTTCTCTTCAATAATATTTTTAGCTTCATCACTATCAGATAATACATAAGCAATTTCAGCAAAGGAATATAATGAATCTGTTGATGATTCATTACTAAAAATTGATTGAACAGATTTAAAGTTTGAATTTAATGTGTTATTATTTTCTCCACTACCATTATTATCTTTATAATTTGCTAAATATAATAATTGTTGATTGTAATAATTATTTTTATCATTTTTAATATCATAATTACCATCAATACGATATTTCCATATTTTTTTAGCTGCGGTTGTACCTGTTATCCACATCTCTTCTTCAGCAAAATCATATGTAGATTTATAATCAGACACACCCTCATTTGTAGTCATTTCATATCCACTTCCAATACCATTTACTCCATTTGCTATATTTCTCAATGTACTAAACGATATTGGAATATCTTCTTTTCCATGTTTTTGACAAATTGCTCCATTAAGCAAATATGCCATTGCTTCAACTTTACTATCAGGTGCATCATAATAGCCTGAATAGTTATTTGGATAGAAAACATAGAATACAACCGAACCTGTTACCTCTGGAACTTCTTCAACAACAATTGGTTTTGGGGTTGGTGTTACTTTTTTAGTTTCAATAGTCTTTTCTGTTTTTGATTCGCCTTGTTTGAATTCATCTGTTAAGTTTTTTGCGACCCCATCAATTGTATCACACCCAGCAAAAAATCTTAATAAGTCAGTATCTCTAGCCCCACTTCTATGACCACTATCAACAAGACTTTTTTTAGTTGAAAAAGTATTATTTACAGCTTCAGAAATATAATCATTCAATGTTTTTCCAGTGTTCACACCTGGTAATCCATTTGCTCTAATTTCTGGCATTTTTCCTTTATAAAATTCATATAAACTACTATCATTAATACCAGTTCTTTTAGACCATGCATATTGGCTTTCTTCTGATTGTTCATAATAATTTATAATTGAAGGATGGTCAACTAACATTTTAAATGATAAATTACCACTTCTTTCTGTATTGATATAAGTGTATATATTTTCACCTCTACCAATAAGAGTATCACTATTCCAATTAACATTTACATTTTCAGTAAATTCAATACCGTATGGTGGAAACCACATAATTCTACCGCCCATAGGTCCTCTCTGTTCCCATGACAATGCTTTTTCAAACGAATAAGGGTCATAGCCTTTCCATGCTAAGTTTTCAATAGAAAACATACAATGTTTAGTATCAACCTTTAAATTTTCATTAGCATCATAACTTGGTGATATATTAACAAATCCATTCTTGTTTAATACACTATATTTATCCAAACGTGCTGCACCTGTTTTACCACGAATGAAAGTCCAATCTTTTTGTAAATCACCAATAGATGTTGGAGTACCATCTTCATCTGTAAATGGTCTAATCAATTTACTAATATCATCATATTGATGATGATGTGTCCAAACACGACAATAGGGATTATTATACCCATTGGTATAAAAATCAACTCCTGCTTTTGCATCTTCAGCATCTTTCTTTAATAGATTTCTACCATGAGACATGCCATATACACTAACAGCAGAACCTATACTTTGGTTTATGTCAGAGCTTTCAGTGTGGAAACGTGATATAATGGTATCAATTTTATACATATTGAATAATTTTTTAGTTTTATTCAATATACTGTTTGGATTAGTTAATTTTAATTTATTAGAAAATGTACCATTATTATTATCATCATAATACAAGTTGGAAGTATTGTAATACAAATCATTTATATTATCATAGTTTGAACCACCTTGTAACCTTTGTCTAGTTGTATTATTACCTGCAATTTCCTCACCACTTATTACAGAAGCAAAATCATCATTGTAGTTAATATCTGAAACATTACCCAAACTTGGAATAGTACCTTCTCCAAAATTATTCAATATTTTGTTATGTTGTTCAATATTAAGGTTCATCAACCTATTTCTGTAAAACTGATTTCTTAAAGTGAAACTACTATATCCAGATATAGGTACTCCTAAAAGTTCAGACAAAACATAATGTTTCTGTACTTGTTGAACTAAATCTTTTGAATAATCTTTATATGTTGAAGTAGCATCATCTATTATATTGGATAGTTTGCTCATTTTTTATTAATTTTTAAAAAATTATTAGTTT
>OKTU01001588.1_pt1 | contig 10693 bp, 10 predicted proteins | sample 1606311 | NCBI WGS metagenome assembly OKTU01 (sample SAMEA3879557, study PRJEB24766) | human gut metagenome | biome: human-associated habitat; feature: feces | place: USA | collected 1985/1987
CCGTTAGGAACTACCTTGTTGATAATATAAATCAAGTCATTCTGTGCAGAAGCGATTGAATAGTCAATCGTCTTGTTTGCTTCACGCTGCAACAAGATAACATCGGCAACATCAGAATGAACAACCTTACCAGCAAAGCCAATAGGACGCAGAACTGCTACACCTTGTTCCCAGCCTTGTACAGTCTTAATCGTTTTGATGTCTTGTACCACTTGTTCCTCTTTCACAATGCGGATAGGAGAAATCTTAGATACAGAAGAACGAGAATACTGAATAAGCTGCTCCCAAGAAATGATGTTAGTATCAATGCGGGAAGTACCATTAGTAACAACAATAACTTTATCGGGCGCATACAAGCGAATCCAACGGTTAACTTCTTCCTTGAAGTATTTGTTGTTCAACAAGTGAGTGATAACCATGTCATACGGCAAATCCCATTCCATTGTACCAGTAAATCCAGTACGGTCACGGAAATCTTTCTCAATCTTTGCCATTTGTTCCGGAATGTTAGCTTCTGCGTTCGTCCATACTTCCTTACCAGCCTTAACAAAGTTTTCAGTAGGCACATACTTCGGGAACTCATGTACGACACCGGACATACCACGAGAATCAGCATTGCTGTACTGACCTCCCTTAGACAAAGCTTGTGCGGCAATGTTAGAAAGACGGTAGTTGTGTGTCTTAATCAAGTCAGCAACACCACGTACATAACCTTCCAACAAAGTAGCATTAGCTTCACCAAGTTCATTCAAGCGTGCTTTCAATTCCTCTTTTGAAAGAGAAGTTTCAAACAAGCCTTTACCGAACTGAGGGATAGTACCAGTTCTCTGTTCCCAGCCTTCGTTATCCATCTGAGCAACTTCACTCAACGGTGTCATTGCATCAGCCATCGGAACGGGGCGGCGAGTAACATTATAGATAGTATAAGCAGGGTCAAGCTTCGGGCGGCTCATGTCAATAGGGTACTTGCCACCATCAACAGTAAAGTGTTCCTGCCAGAAGAACTGGTTTGCATCCATGACGATTTTCTCGTCAATGTGCGCTCGTACCGTCAGAGTTTACCAAGCCTCTTTGATAGAGTTGGCTTACTAACTCGTCGGGATTAAATTGATATTTATATGCGTTTGCCATAATTCTACTCCTTTCCTTTAGATTTCAAATACACCTTCGATGTAGTTGCGGTTCTTAGCCAATACATACTTCGGAAGCGGTTGCATACGGTCAACAAATGCACGCTTTCCATAAACAGTGTTGATGTTGTGCTGAACATCAGTAACTCCCCAGCGACCATCAGTCGGAGCGAACTGTGTATCTACTTCGATGAAGGTATTCGGGTTTTTAACCAACACAGTAGCGTCGGCAGCAGCAGCAGTTGCAACGTCACCATTGCTATTAGCAGCTTCAACCAAAATATCATCAGTAGTCAGAGCACCAATGTAGATACCGTGTCTGGAGCAACGTACAGTTCGGTTGGAATCATCCAGGCAGTAAGAGATGCATTAAGTCAGGCGGCAGTGAGTGGAAATGGAGCGACTTCGGATTCATCTGAAACGAATAGCTCGAACAGTTCTTCCAGTCAGGATCAGAGTACATCCACAACCGGAACAGTTCCATACAAAGAAGGAATCTATTATGGAACAGCGGAAGGATACAGTGGAAATGTATCGGTAGCTGTGGTGATCCAGGAGCATACAATCAAAGCAATTTTAGTCACAGAGACATCAGATGATGAAGCATTTTTCAACCGCGCAATGGATGTAGTGAAAAATGTGCTTAAAAATCAGAATACAGATGTAGATACTGTATCTGGTGCAACTTACAGTTCTAAGGGACTTCTCGGAGCAATAAAGAATGCTTTGAAACAGGCGGAGAAAGTAACGAATGGAGAATCCATTGAAGAGAAAGCAGATACAACGGAACTGGAAAATGCAGTCAAGTCAGCAGAAGCACTTGTGATGGAGGAGTATACGCAGAGTAGCTGGGCGGTTCTGAGTCTCCGACTGAATGATGCAAAAGAGCTGTTGGAAACAGCTGCAAATGAAACAGTGGAACAGCAGACGGTTGATAAAGCTGTGGAAAATCTGAACCTTGCAGTTGCACAGCTTGAGAAAAAGAAGTCAGATCAAGAGGAAGAAGTGAAGACAAAATACATCGATGGAATTTATGAGGTGAGTGTACCATGTAAGCCGGATGAGGATGAAGATTTTACAGAGTATCAGCTTTCTATGAAGGTGACAATACGAAATGACAAAATTGTATCCATTACTGACGTGTCAGGAGATGGGGATGCAGCAAATGACAGCTATATCAAGAAGGCGGCAAATGGAACTTCAAGCAAAAAAGGTGTCGTTTCCCAGATTATTACCAAAGGAATGCCGGAAGAAATTGATACGGTATCCAGAGCAACCTGTTCTTCGAATGCGATTATTGACGGATGCAAAAAGGCACTGGAAATGGCTTTAAGACCAGAAGAGACGGAGGCGCAGTAGGATGAAAGAGTTTATCGTAAGACTGTTTAGTCTGCTGGCAATCGTCGGTGTCCTTTTCGGATATAATGAAGTGTTGGATGTCCGTGCGAAGGATGAGGAAATCGCAAAACTGAATGCACAGTTGGAGATACAGTCATCTGGTGCCGGCAGTGATTCTGAGTCAGGGAGTGATTCAGGAGATGGAGCAGGATACAAGGATGGAACCTATACCGGAGAAGCGGATGGATTTGGCGGAACGGTTGCGGTAGAAGTTACTGTAAAAGATGGAAAGATTGAAGCGGTAGAAGTGACTTCCGCCGAGAAGGAAGACAGTGCATATCTTGCAATGGCGGAAGATATCATTCCGAAGATCATAGAGGCGCAGAGTGCAGAAGTTGATACGATCAGCGGCGCAACGTTCAGTTCGACAGGAATTAAAAATGCAGCAGAACAGGCATTGGAACAGGCGGTAGAGTAGTGTGAAGAAGTTAAACATACATAATTTAAAAGCAAAAGAAATTAAAAAATTGCATACTTGGCTTCGTGCCTTGATTCAGATCCTTTATTTTCTGTTTCTGCCATCTGTGTATACAACAGCATTTGCCGGTGTAAAATATATTTTCACACAGATAGGAGTAGGTGAGGCAATCGGGATGCCCCCTTTTGTGACTGTGCTGGTTGTTCTTTGCGCGTATACGATTCTTTTCGGAAGATTCTTCTGTGGATTCGCATGTGCATTCGGAAGTCTTGGAGATGGAATTCATGCATTTTATATCTGGTGCTTTAAGAAGAGAAAGAAAAAGCCGGTGCTACTTTCAGAAAAGATCACAGAGAAGTTAAGCTATTTGAAATATCTGGTGTTGACCGTAATCGCAGTACTTTGTTTTGCGGGAGTATACGGAAAGGCAAAAGGGACAAGCCCGTGGGATGTTTTTTCTATGTTGCATGCAGGAAATCTTCGCTTGCAGGGATATTTGCCGGGAGTGATATTACTACTTCTTATTATTGTGGGGATGTGTCTGGAAGAAAGATTTTTCTGTCGGAATCTGTGTCCGATGGGAGCAGTATTCTCATTACTTCCGGTGCTTCCGTTCTTTGCATTGCACCGCGACAGAGAAAATTGTATCAAGGGCTGTAGTGGATGCACGAAGAAATGTCCATCCGGGATCGGACTCCCGGAAGACGGATCACTCAAAGTCGAGGGAGATTGTTTCCAATGCCAGAAATGTATTGATACCTGTCCAAAGAAGCATATCCATACAGGAATCAAAGGTCTGAAGGGAAATGAATTCTGGTTTACGATTCTTCGGGCAATTCTGTTACTTGTAATTATGATCTGGGCAGGAGTGTAATAGATGAAGAAAAAAGATCTGTTTTTAGGAGGCGGAATCCTCTTTGCGGCATGTGTACTGTTTCTTGTGATGAATCTGATGCAGTATGTACAGGCAAAGGAAAGCGGACAAAAAGAAAATCAGGAAAAACAGGTTGTGATCAAGGTGGCTGGAGAAGTTTACGGAAGATATGCTTTGGATGAAGACCAGGTGATCGAAGTGCAGGAAGGGGATTTTTACAACCGTGTCCGGATCAAGGATGGAAAAGCGTATATGGAAGAGGCTGACTGTCCGGATGGATATTGCGAAGAGCAGGGAAAGATCAATAACCGGACACAGACAATTGTCTGCCTGCCTCACAAGCTGGTTGTGGAAATAGAAGAGGTTGAGAATTCTGATGATTCTCAAAATGAAAAGGAACATTTACCGGATACAATTTCTAAATAAATCAATTGTTCGACTGTAAAGGAGAATGTATGAATAGAAATAAAAAACTTGCGAACATGGCAATGCTTGTTGCGCTGGCAATGATTTTTAGTTATGTGGAAAGCCTGATCCCAATTAATTTTGGAGTGCCGGGGATGAAGCTTGGAGTGGCTAATCTGGTCACTGTAACAGGTCTTTATTTTCTGGAAATTCCGGAAGTACTGGCGGTATCTGTACTGCGTGTGCTTCTGACAGGATTTCTTTTTGGAAATGGAATGTCGATCATTTACAGTCTGGCAGGGGCGGTTGTCAGCCTTCTTGCCATGGTACTTGTAAAGAAGATGGATGGAATTTCCATTGTAGGAGTAAGTATCACTGGCGGCTTCTTTCATAATATAGGACAGATTCTTGTTGCGATGGCAGTGGTGGAGAATCTGAAACTGATTTATTATCTGCCGGTTCTTCTTGTGGCAGGAACAGTGACAGGGTTCGTGATTGGAATTGTCGCAGGAAAGATTTTACCGGTTGTGAAGAAAGAAGCTGTAAGGACAGTATAGATAATAATACTTTTTGATTACGGGTTAGCAAAAACTAACTTGATAATATATTCCATGCGGAAGCAGGAAAGCAGAACTGCGACAGGCAGGATCTGTATGTAACTATTTTAGTTAAAAAGGAGGTTTCTATGAAAAACAAAGAAATGAAAGTAAAGGCAATGTCCATGGCAGTGGCAATGTCTATGGTAGTAGGACTTTGCCCGTCAACCATCTTTGCGGCAACAGGAAGTCAGACTGCAAAGGATGGAACTTATACAAAGACGGCTCATGTAACCAGAACAGAAGATGACAGTGACGATGAGTGGGAAGAATATGATGTAGAAGTAAGCTTGAAAGTAGAGGATGGAAAATTCTCTGAGATCACAGTTACACCGAAAGAAGGATATGACGAAGGAAATGCATCCTACTTTAATAAAGCATATTCCAAAACAAAAGGATTTAAAACAAAGCTTGAAGGCCAGGCCGCTACAGAAGAGACAATTAACAGCTGGGATACAGTTTCCGGTGCAACACGTACTTCTGATGCAATTAAAAAAGCTGCACTTGAAGCAATCCAGTCAGCTCCGGTAGCAGGGGAGACAGTTACCATTGACACAGCAAAGCTGGAGTCAGCAATCGCAGCGGCTGAGAAACTGACAGAATCTGATTATACAGCAGACAGCTGGAGTGCAATGCAGACAAAATTAACTGTAGCGAAGGCGGCTCTGAAAGCAAAGGAATCCCAGGGTGCAGTGGACACAGCGGCAGATGAGTTGAATGCAGCAGTGAAGGCATTGAAAAAGGCAGAAGTTGCGAAAGAAACGTATGTGTTGATGAATATTCCATATTCTGAATTCTATGCAGCTGATCAGGTAGCAGGAGCAGACAGTGTATCCTCCGCTACAAAAGCGAAAACAAGATCAACACTTGTAGCTGGATCTTATCATGTAAACAGTGATGGAACAGATATTACAGGTATTACATATCCGGTTAAGATTAGTGATGCATCTGTACTGAAAAACTATACACAGATCACAGATGACAGCAAGCTTTCTATTACAGTGAATATGAAAGGAAAAGAGACAACAACAGAATATAATGGAAAAGATGCGTTATTCGAGAGCGCAAGCTATTCTTACTATATTTTAAGTGAGACTCCTTCCTATTATAAGGAAGCAACAGTAAATGCAGATGGTTCCCTCAGCTTTAGTGAAGTGAAAGGTGCAACTGCACAGAAGTTGAGTGATGCATCAATTGATTTCACAACAGACACAAAGTATGGAGATTATGAATTAGATGTAAATGGACTCCCAAAAACAGTTAATACAGTATATGGAGTTGTGATCAGCACAAAAGAAGGAGACAACTACGGACTTCGTCATCTTGAAAATATCTGGAAAAAGACAGAACTGGCATGGAGTACAGGATTTGTGACAACATCTCATGGAAACACACTGGACTCAAAAAATTATGAAAAGATGATGGGTCAGACAATCAATAAAATCACATATTACACAGATAATGGAATCTATGAGATTGATGCAGATCAGTATGTGCCGGTTAAATTCAATGGAACTATCGCAGCAGAGAATGCAGATGTTGAAAGTGGAAAAGTAAATGTAACTGTAGAAGGACTTCCTGGTGATTATCAGGCAGAATATACAGTTGAAGGTCTTGAGGATGTTCAGGTAAAAGACGGGGTACTTACTTATAAGACAAAAGGTGCTGAGATAGGCAAATATACTCTGAAAGTATTTGATAAATCTGGAAAATATGCGGATCTTACGACAGATTTTGAATTGACAACAGAAGCTGTACCAGTTGTATTTAACAATGAAAGTGCAGCACTTGTAGCAGCAGAAGGATATGCAGCAGAGGATGTAACTTCTTATGTAAAGAAGATCGAATCTGTAACAGTTGACGGAACAGAGTATGCGGCAACAGGAAAACGTGCAGTGAAGATCATTAAAGAAGATGGAACAATTGATACAACTGCAGCTCCGTTTAAGAATGCAGAAAATGGACATGTATTTAAGATCTCAGTAAAGGCAACAGGCTATGCAAAGGATTACGAATTCACTTATACTTTATCACAGGAGAGCGAGTATACTTACGCATATGTAGGACTTAGCTGGGCAGAGTACTGGGCTGCTGAAAATGTGCAGGCAGCAGGAAATACATCTTCTTCAGATGCAAAGGATTCAAAAGGAGAGTCTGACAAGGGTGCATTCGATACTGTAACAAGAGCTACAGTAAATCATGGACTTCACAGAGGTTCTTTCCAGTGCAACGCAGTAATCAAGGCGGAAAATGGAAAAGAGTATGCAGTAGAGTACTGGACAGATGGAACTACTGCAGTTCTGACAGACGGAAGCAAGATTACATTTAACAGAGGAGAAATCACAGAAGAATCCGGTGCAACAACAAAGATGACAGAGTATGATGTACTCGGACTGAAATATGTGCCGGTGAAAGTAAAAACATCTGATCTGGATGCACTGAAAGCAAGCTATCGTGTGATCGAAAACGGAAGTGAACTTGCAGGAGGATATTCAGAAAAGAATCTGGTAAGCTATACAGGACTGGTTGCCAATGTAACAGAGAATACAAACGGTCTGAAAACAGCAACAAAGAATGAGGATGGATCTTTCAGTTTCTCTGCAAGAGTGAATAATGGATCAGAGTCTGGAATCAAAGATCAGGCACTCAAGACAGCACCAACAGCAGAGGAAGCAGGGCTGACAGTAAAAGAAGCAAGCGGATCTTATGGAGAATTCTTAAGAGTTGATCTGACAGGAAATTATGGTGATCTTGGATCAAATCTCCAGACTGTTACATGGACTTACTATGGAGATGACAGTACATATACAAATGCAAAAGCTACTTATGGAACAAAATTTGCAGCAGATAACTGGATGCACAAAGCAATGGGAATCCAGCTTGGACTGACAAATTCTCTTCGTTGTACACTTCCAGAAGGAACGGATGGAACAGGATATTGGACTATTACACTGACAGCACTTGGATATAATGACGTGACATACAAATTCCAGGCAACAGAGGAGAACATTGTAAAAGCATCTGAGGATAAAACAATCACAACAACAGAGCTTGAGGCAGCTATTGCAAAAGCAGAAGCCCTGAAAGAAGCTGAATACACAGCGGAAAGCTGGGCATCTATGCAGATGGAACTTCAGGAAGCAAAAGATGAATTGAAAAATCCAAAAACTCAGGCAACTGTAGACGAGGCAGTAAGCCACCTCAACGCAGCTGTTGAAGCACTTGTTAAGATAGAAGAGCCGGCAGCAGTTGATACTTCTTCCCTTGAGAAAGTAATCAGTGATGCGGCAGCTCTGAAAGAAGCTGATTACACAGTTGACAGCTGGAAGGCATTGCAGAGTGCACTGACAGACGCTAAGAGCGCATTAAATGCAAAAGAAAGCCAGGAAAAAGTTGATAAAGCAACAGATGAGTTGAATGCAGCAATCAAAGCACTTGAAAAGAATGGAAATCAGGCGGGAAGTCAGAATGGAAGTGCAACTCCGACTGTTACAAAGAAGGCAGGAACAACTACGGATGGATCAGCCTCCAAAGGAACAAGTGGATCAAAAGCCGCAAAGACAGGTGATCCGGCAAATGTTCTTGGCTTATTAGGACTTGCATTCTCCTCACTCGGAGCAGGAGTTGGCGGATTTGCATGGAAGAGAAAAAGAAAATAAAGACAAGAAAATTGAGAAAATTTTTTGACAATTTCGCGGAAAAGATTTAGATTTACCGTCCTTGACAGAATAGGAATATTCTGTCAAGGATTTTTTATATATTAGGAAAGTGCTTTCCTAATATATAAAAAATGCTCCGTTTAGGATGCACACTGCGGCTGTAAAACATATATTTCCTATCGATATAAAAGAGAGTATCTGAAAGAAATCGTGCAAAATGTATCCACTCCGGAGCAGGCGGCGAAGATGTGTCAGAGCGCAGACGGTGCGATCGTTGGAAGTGCAATCGTTAAGTTGTGTGAGAAATACGGAAAAGACTGCGTGCCGTATGTTGCAGAATATGTAAAGAGTATGGTTGAAGCTTGTAAATAAGTGAAAAGGATATGAGCTTCGAAATCCGAGTATTCTTTTGATAATAATAGGAAAATACCTCTTTTGATAAGGAGCCAGATGTGGTATCATAGATATTAGATTTGTTGCTTGATCTATGATACGAATCCGAAAGGAGACTACGAATGAAGAATCGAAAACAGCCTTTATTCAAAAGCTTTGGCTATGCCTTTGAAGGAATCTGGACAGGGATTTTAAAAGAGAGGAATATGAAGATTCATTGCCTTGCAGTGATTCTTGTAACAGCAGTTGGAACCTTTGTAGGATTAACACCGATGGAATGGTGTATCTGTCTTCTCCTTTTTGGAATGGTGATCTCACTGGAACTTGTGAATACGGCAGTGGAAGCTGTTGTCGATCTTGTGACAGAGGAGAGAAAGCCACTTGCTAAGATCGCGAAGGATACGGCAGCTGGTGCAGTGCTTTTTACGGCAATCATGGCTGTGATCATAGGGTGTATCATATTTATACCTCATTTTATGGGAGTTTGAGGTGTTCGAGGATTGCGGGAATTGCATAGCAATGGAGCAATCCGGTTACATCAGTGAGTGGCAAAATTTACTTTTGACACTCACATTAATATAAAGAAAAGCAACCAGAAAGGAAAACAAAGAGATGGATGAGAATAAAGTAATTGTCAGTACAGAGATGAAGCAGGCATTGGTGAATCTGCGAAATCTCGAAGAGATTTATGTGATCATGTCAGGTGTGACGAAGATGCCGTTTGTCCTCTGTGATGAAGAGACATTTGATGACGAGGTTCTGGTTTATTATCAGGAAGAGTCTGCAAAGGAAAAGGCAAAGACGCTTGCAGAAGATCGTTATCATGTAGGAATTGCCAAGATTGAAAAGAATGCCAGACTTGGATTTTTTACAAACCTGTATACAATGGGCGTGAATGCACTGGCAGTGAATGTTGGTACAGAGGAGGAAGTCAGGGTTCAGCTGGAACAGCTTGTAGTTCGTAAGAATAAGGAAGAACTGCCTGAAGGAAAGAAACTGATCGAGAATCCGGAGCTTCATCTGACAGCAATGTATCTGATGCAGGAGATGCACCGCAATATCGGACCGGAGATGCCGGAGAATGTGAAGGAACTTCAGGAAGAGATGATGGCGCATTATAAGAAAGGAACCTTTATCGTAGGAGTTCAGGAAGATAATCAGGTTCCACTTCTGAGACAGCCGGACGGAAGTCTGTATCAGCCGATCTTTACAGATATGATAGAATTTACCAGATTTGCACAGGGCAAGAAGATGAAGACAGCAGCAATCCCGGCGGATAAGATTCCGGAGATACTGATCCCGGATGCAAAGGGAGTTGCAATCAATCCATTTGGTGTGAATGTACGTCTGGATATTACAAAAGCAAATAAGCAAAAGCCAGAAGCGTAAAATGAAGAGAAGTTAATTTGAATCAAAAGAAAAACTTTAATTTACTAAAATAATCACTAAGTAACATATTCAACAAATAAACAGGATAAATATTGTTGAATATTACAGATTGACTGTTGGAAGTGAGTATGGTTATACTATACGTGGTTAAAAGAGAAAAGCGCACGATAGAGTGTTACTGGTAAAGCAGGCATTAACTTTAAAAGACATCTTGGAAAGGGTGTCCTTTAGAGTTAGTGCCTTTTTTGTTTCCTGAAAAAGCTTGCAGAGTTCTTTTTCAATGGAATGAAATCAAAAGAGGTGGGGCATACTCTGAAAAAGAAGGAGAAGGAATATGAAAGACAAGATTTTTGGTGTGCTTCAGAGGGTGGGACGCAGCTTTATGCTTCCGATCGCAGTGCTTCCTGTTGCGGGACTGCTTTTAGGAATCG
>OKTU01001590.1_pt1 | contig 10683 bp, 9 predicted proteins | sample 1606311 | NCBI WGS metagenome assembly OKTU01 (sample SAMEA3879557, study PRJEB24766) | human gut metagenome | biome: human-associated habitat; feature: feces | place: USA | collected 1985/1987
GCATTGTTATGATTCAGAAACAATGGAAACACAGGAATATAAGATGGGAGAGCATGACGGAGTACTTCTGATCTATGAACTTCCGGATACCGTAAAAGAAAAAAAGACGGAGGCTGAAGCTTATGCAGCTGTGTGGAATATTATGATGGAACTTCAAAAGGAACTGCCAAATTCTGTGGTATATTACGGACAGGATTTCTTGCAGGAAGAAGGAAAAAGATTTGATGAAATGGGGGTTTTCCTTCCGCTAGAACACTTTTCTGACAGACTGGAAAGGCATATAGAAAAAGCGGATCAAATTGTATATGGTAAATAAAAAGATGCATCTGGTTGAAAAAAGATCAGATGCATCTTTTTATTTAAAATTCTTTTTTACGTGCAATAACGGAATGTCTTATCCGTTAGAATTCTTGCAAAGATAAGTCCAAGAGGCAAGGCAAGAATGATAAGTATTGCAGCTGCAAACCAGGATGCAGAGGTTTGCAGAGACATCACTCCAAGATTATAGATTGCCCGGTAAAGATAAAGTCCCGGTACCATGATGACAATAGAAGGTACAGTCAGAGAAATTCTCGGGTAACCGATTTTGCTTTTTAATACAGAAGCCAGAATTCCGGCCCGTTCGCATACTGCATCAAACTCTGATTTCGCTTCAAGTACAATAAAGTTTGCCGGCTTGCCCTCTTCTAAACCATATTCGTCCTGAATATGCATGGTTTTTGATCCATTTACAGTAATTAAATCCAGTGCATTGTCGATTTCTTCAAATGACATCATCTGGCAAATATGAATTCCGTGATCCAGAATCATCATCATGTTTCCATTTCCAAGAGGATACCATGGGTCTGACATCGAATCCTGAGCAAAGCAGACATTAATCTTTGCATCGTTCAATTCTTTTACTCTGGTTAACCCTCTTCGTTTTGGATAGGTGTCCTGACGTCCCTGAAGATAAATATTTTCTGTCGGACAGGAGATAAAATTAATTTCTGCTTTCTTCAATAATTTCATCAAACGAAAGGCATAGCTGTTATTTGCAGAACCAAAAGAACAGGTATGGCTGGCTGTTGTTTTACTTCCGATTCCTTCCATTGCTACAACCAGCTCGGTCTTTATCAGCTGTTTTCCGATTTAAACCAGACTCCTTTATACGAATCTTTCATAGAAAATCAACTGGGTGTACTCATCCGCTATGACGCAGATAACCACACCCAGTTAGTTGAAACGTTATCTCTTTATTTACAAAATAATTGTAATATTCTGCATACCGCAGATGCTGCCTATACCCATAGAAATACCATTAAATACCGCATTACAAGAATTGAATAACTGTTACGTGTTGATTTACAGGATGCTTCTGTTCGTCTGAACCTGCATCTTGCCCTTTATCTGCATCAGTTCATCTTAACTACATGATTTACGCATGCCAGATATCGTTATTATATTCTGCAATTGTACGGTCAGATGAGAAATACCCTGCTTTTGCAATATTGACAATCATCTTCTTTGCCCATGTTTTTCTATCTTCATAAGCTTTTAAGGCTTCTTCTTTCTTTTTGGTATAAGCCTTGAAATCCAAGAGTGTCATAAACCAGTCTTTATTTAACAGTTCATTCTGAAGTCTGGTTAAGTTTTCTTCATGACCGATTGCAAGCAGTTCTTTAGAAGTAATAAAGTCTACCGCTTCTTTGATTGTCTCATCTTTTTCGTAGAAGTCTTTAGAAACGTAGTCTGCATTTTCATAGTGTTTGATTACTTCTTCACTGGAAGCTCCAAATACAAAGATATTGTTATCCCCTACCAGTTCATGGATTTCTACGTTTGCGCCATCTTCTGTACCGAGAGTCAGCGCACCATTTAACATGAACTTCATGTTTCCTGTTCCACTTGCCTCTTTAGAAGCCAGAGAAATCTGTTCTGAAATATCACATGCCGGAATCAGTTTTTCTGCTTTTGTGACATTGTAGTTTTCAATCATAATAACCTTTAAGTATGGACTCACTTCAGGGTCATTGTTGATTAATTCCTGTAAACATAAAATCAGGTGAATGATATCTTTTGCAATCACATAAGCCGGTGCTGCCTTTGCTCCAAAAATAACTGTGATTGGAGTAGATGGTTTCTTACCTGCCTTGATTTCTTTATATTTATGAATCACATATAATGCGTTCATCTGCTGACGTTTATACTCATGCAGACGTTTAATCTGAATATCAAAAATAGATTCCGGATTCAATTCTACATTTTGAGTCTGTTTTAAATAATCGCAGAGTGCTTTTTTATTGTCTCCTTTTACACTCAGTAATTTTTCAATGACTGCATCATCATCTTTGTAAGCCAGGAATTTTTCCAGTTCTTCTGCATTTTCTCTGTATCCGGTTCCGATTAATTCATCAAGCAGAGCAGTCAGTTCCGGATTGCAGTGAATCAGCCATCTGCGGAATGTAATTCCATTTGTTTTATTATTGAATTTTTGCGGATAAATCTTATAAAATGCATTTAACTCTGTATCTTTTAAGATTTCTGTATGCAGAGACGCTACACCATTTACACTGAATCCGTAATGAATATCAATGTGTGCCATGTGTACCACATCATTTTTATCAATAATTACAACACTTTCATCATCGAATTTTCTTCTTACTTTATCATCTAAAATTTCGATAATCGGAACCAACTGAGGAACAACTTTCTTTAAATATTCCATCGGCCATTTTTCAAGTGCTTCTGCAAGAATGGTATGGTTTGTGTAAGCACAGGTTTTAGTTACAATCTCAATCGCTTCATCCATCTGAATTCCACGTGCAACCAGCAAACGAATTAATTCCGGAATGACCATAGTTGGATGAGTATCATTAATCTGGATAACCGCATATTCATACAAATCATGCAGGTTTGAACCACGTGTCACACATTCATCCAGGATTAACTGTGCACCATTGCTTACCATGAAATACTGCTGATAAATACGAAGCAGGCGACCTGCATCATCACTGTCATCCGGGTATAAGAACAGGGTAAGGTTCTTTTCGATTTCTTCTTTATCAAAATCAATTCCTTCTTTTACGATGCTGTCATCTACGGATTCTAAGTCAAATAAGTGAAGTTTATTGCTCTGATTATTGTATCCGGTTACTTCGATATCATACATTCTGGAATTTACAGTCAGATTTCCAAAAGTTACAGGATAACTCACCTCTGTTTTTGTCAGCCAGCTCTCTTTTTCAATCCATGGGTTTGGAACTGCATTTTGTAATTCATCTTTAAATTCCTGTTTGAATAATCCAAGATGATAGTTTAATCCAACTCCATCTCCGCTTAATCCTAATGTTGCAATAGAATCAAGGAAGCAGGCAGCCAGACGTCCCAGTCCACCATTTCCAAGAGATGGTTCCGGTTCAATTTCTTCGATTTCGCAAATATCTTTTCCATTTTCTGCAAGCATTTTTTTCACATCATCATAAATACCAAGGTTAATCATGTTGTTGGATAATAATTTACCAATTAAAAATTCTGCTGAAATATAATAGATTTTTTTCTTCTTTACCGGTACTTCTTTGTCCTTCGCCATGTTCTGAACAACATGTAACAGTGCATAATACACTTCTGCATTAGATGCTTCTTTGATTGTTTTTCCAAGTTTTGTTTCTAATAATTCCTGAATTTTCATCATAAAAAAATCCTCCATCATTCTCTTTCTTTATCTTGCTCTAAATTCTATTTTCCTGTTATCCTGTCGTGTTTCTTATCTGCATTTTACTATGCTTTTTTGATTATTTCTTGCAAAATACTCTCTATTTATAATACAATACTATCAAAATATACTTTGCAAATTTTGTATAAAAATGGAGGAGTTTGTTCATGAACCTCACAGAATACCAAAATTACCATGAATCAAAATCTCATACTTCTCTCGAATTTCCTTATAACACTTACCTTTGCTGTATTCCTATGGACTTTACGCATGTTCCCATTCACTGGCACAATGAGATGGAATTAATTGTCATCCAGAAAGGCAGTGGAATCATTTCCGTAGACTTTATTACCCATGAAGTAAAAGCCGGAGATATTGTGTTTGTGCTTCCCGGTCAGCTTCATTCTATTAAGCAAAAAAAAGAAGCACGGATGGAATATGAGAACATTCTCTTTCAACCATCTATGCTTCTTTGTGGTGAACCGGATTTGTGCGGAACAGATTTCATTCTTCCTCTTATGGAAAATCCTGCTACCATTCAGACCTTTCTCACTCCAGATGCCCCTGCTTATGAATCTCTTTCCAGATGCATCCGAAAAATCGATAATCTCTGCGATTCCAGACCAAAAGGCTATCAGCTTGCAGTCAAAGGCTGGCTCTTCCAGCTTATGTTTTATCTTGTGTCCAATCAGCAGACACTAAAACAGCCTTCTCAGTCTCACCAAAAACATATGGATAAACTAAAAACCATTTTAAAATATGTCGAAGAACATTACAACGAGCCTTTAAGCATTGAAGATATGGCAAATCTCATTCATTATAGTAAATCTCATTTCATGAAATTTTTTAAAACACATATGAATATGGGATTCACCCAGTATCTCAATCATTATCGAATGAGCATGGCGGCAAAACTTTTAGTTTCGACCGATGATTCTGTTTTGACGATTGCAGTCTCTTCCGGCTTTGATAATCTTTCGTATTTTAATCGGCTCTTTAAAAGAGAATTTCATATGACGCCACGAGAATACCGTCGTCAGCAATGATACGTTTGACACTTACATGATTCTTTTCAAAAAAACCTTATTGAGCTTCCGTTTTTTTTAACTCAATAAGGTTTTTTGTTCTAACTTGATTCTATTTTTATTCTACTTGCTTTTCACTGCTTCTGCAATTTTCTCTACAACTACACAAAGCACAACTGTAATCACCATATCCGGTAATGTATTTCCCACCGGTGTATCTACCTGCATCAGCAGACGGTAAATCACAAAACCAACAAGCCAAACAGCCAGATTTCTCCACTGAAATGCAGATTTTTGGGCATCTACTTTCTTTAGCATAAAGTAATCTGCAATCTGCACTGCAATCATCGGTGCAAACACAGAACCAATCAGATATAAGAAATTTGTAATGTTATCCATTGGATACACAATTGCGGCAATCGTTCCAATTACCGTAACGACAATTGCCGCCCATTTTTCCTGGATTTTAGAGGAAATCGATACACTCGAAACTCCTGCGGAATAAGCATCCAAAAAGGTAGTTGTAACTGTGGAAAATACAATAATTAAAAGTCCCACAATACCAAATCCTGTTTTTAACATAATCTGCGCAATGTCATATTCACCGGTAAAAATAGCTGCTCCCATACCAATCATATACATAAAAATGCTGACCAGACTGTAAACAACTACACTTGCAAATGTCGCTGCAAATGGTTTTTCTGCTTCTCTTGTATAGTCACTGATCAGTGGCAGCCAGGAAAGCGGCATTGCTACCGCAAGCTCTACTGCGGCTCCAAATGTCAGACTTCCATCATCTACAATTGCCGGCATGCTTCCATTTCCAAAAAAGATAACTTTAAAAAGTACCAACGATAAGATAAAAAGTGCAGTCATTGCAACGGTGTTTAATTTACCAAGATTTGTAATCCCAATCAGAATCCATACAATAATCAGGACACCGATAATAATCGCCCAAATCCAAATGCCGGTATGTAACACACCATCTGCTGCAAGTGCACCGTCATAAATCATAATTGCAGTCCAACCCACAAGCTGTAAAACATTTAAAATGGCAAATAAAAGGCTTCCCCTTTCACCAAAACTCATTTTTACCGTTTCCATGGCACTTTTACGTTCTTTTGCACCAATCATTCCCGCTGCAAACATCATAAGTCCGCCAATCAGATGTCCCAGTAAAATCGCTGCCATTGCTTTTCCAAAGCCAAGTGGTGCAAAATACGTACCGGTCAGGATTTCAGCTAAAGATACCCCTGCACCAAACCAAATCAGTCCGTTTGAAAAAACGGAAGTTCTCTTTTCACTCATCCCTCGTACTCTCCTTTGACTGCAAACGCATGATTCATCGGTCCGCTTCCTTTTCCAAGGTCAAGCATAGCGGCAAGTGCGCCGGAAATATAATTTTTTGCATATTTTACGGAAGTTTCCAAATCTCTTCCTTTTGCAAGATTTGACGCAATCGCTGAAGAAAGAGTGCAGCCGGTTCCGTGTGTATTGGAATTATCAATTCTCTTTCCATGGAACCATACCGGCGCTTTTCCTTTTTGAAAAAGCAGGTCGTTCGCATCATTTAACTGATGTCCGCCTTTTAATAAAACTGCACAGTCGAATTTCTCACAAATAAGCTCTGCTGCTTTTTCCATATCTGCTTCTGATTTAATTTCCATCTCAGAAAGAACTTCTGCTTCCGGAATATTTGGAGTAATCACTGTTGCAAGCGGTAATAGTTTACTTTTCAATACACTGATAGCATCTTCACTAATCAGTCTTGCCCCACTGGTTGCCACCATAACAGGGTCTACTACGATATTTTTTGCGTGATACTCAGTCAGTTTTTCTGCAATGGTTTCAATCAGCTCACTCGAAGAAACCATTCCTGTCTTAATCGCATCCGGATAAATATCTGTAAAAATACTATCAAGCTGCTCTGCCAAAAATTTTGGTGTTACCTCCATAATATCTGTTACGCCAGTCGTATTCTGAGCAGTCAACGCCGTAATTGCACTCATCGCATACACGCGATTTGCGGTCATTGTCTTAATATCTGCCTGAATGCCGGCGCCTCCACTGGAATCACTTCCAGCAATTGTTAATGCTGTGTACATCATTTTTTCCTCCTTGTTCTTTGCATTAATTTTATAGAGCGACAAAAGGTGGTGCCCCCAATCTGCCGCTGTTATGCCTTGAATCTTTCAATGTATTCAAAAATGCAGGAACCCAACGAAAGATTCCTGCATCTAAAACACATATCTGTGATTCATTATCTCCCTACGTTGGCATTACCCAAATCAGGTTCTGGGTTAAAGCATCCGCTTACTCTCAGCCTGCTTATGCAAGCACCCCGCTTTTTATAACAATTTTATTATACACTCTTATCTTGAAAATACAAGTTTTTGATGCTATTTTTCCCTTGAACCCAAATAGCAGGTGCAACTGATATAATAATCTGTTGCACCTGCCATCTTCCTTCACCGTTCTTACGATCGAGGTAAAGCCTTTTCCACTCCAATAATTTGTTATATGCTTTTCTTCAAGATTTCAATCTCGCATTTTATGACTTTCTTCAAGATTTTATTTTACGTTTTTATGACTTTCTTCAAAATTTTATTTTTCTACCGGCTCATCCATCTTGCCCAGGCTGCCAGCCCTGCTCCATGTTTTATTTCACCTGATGCCACCATTCTTTTAAATTCTTCTATCGAGACTTCATGAAGTTTCAGCACCTCTGCCGGATCCAAAGATTCCTCCCCCTGCTTTCCACAACGAATTGCAAAAAGATGGATTTTCTCATTCGTCGAACCAAACGACGGATAAAAATCTCCAAGCGGAATCACCTCTTCTGCTTCATATCCCGTTTCTTCTTTCAATTCACGTACTGCTGCCTGCTCTGCTGTTTCCCCCGGGTCTATCAGTCCTCCCGGAAGCTCCGTCTGCCACAAGCGGATTGGATAACGATATTCCTTCAGCGTAATAATATTTTCTCCATGAAACGGAAGAATACTTACTCCTTCAATCATTTCAAGATAATCATAAGGTCGGATCTGATTTTTCACCCGTACTTTATCCTGTACAAGTGTAAAGCGACCCAGCTTTATTTTCTCTGACTCTACTGTTTCAAATGGACTTTTTATTTCCTTCATATTTCTTCCCCATTTGTCTTAATGACATGTTTATACCAATACGCCGAATCCTTTAGAATTCTCTGCTGATTACGATAATCCACATACACAAGTCCAAATCGGTCAGAATAACCTTTTGCCCATTCAAAGTTATCCATCAATGACCACTGGAAATATCCTCTGATATCCACCTCTGTTGCAGCTCTTTTTAGTTCATGCAGATATCTTCCAAGAAAATCAATTCGATTCGGATCATGCACTTTTCCATCCAATGAAATCACGTCATGGCAAGATAAACCATTTTCTGTGATATAAATTGGTTTTTGATATCTTTCATATAAAAATTTTGGTCCCCAATATAAACATTCCGGAGTAACCGGCCACTGTATCGCTGTTTTCGGAAAACCTTCATATCTTTGAACGGCCTCCGGCTTTCCATTCTCTCCCATACGATAAGCGCAGCCATTATAGATATTTTGTCCATAGACATCAATTGGTTCAGAAATTAATTTCATATCTGCATCTGTAATTTTCGGAAGATATTTTTCATAACGAACCAAGCCTTCTTCCGGATAATGTCCAAGCAGTACCGGGTCAGACCACCACGCTACATTCCAGGTCCAGTTACTGTCATCTTCCTGCATGGAAAAGTACATCAGTCTTGCGGCTTCAATATCTTCCGGACGGTTAGTCTCAGGATAGCAGACAGAAGAAGTCGGAGCATATCCAATCATCAGCTTTTGTTTTCCATAAGCACGAAGCATCTGCACTGCACGCCCATGTGCTTTTAGTGCATTATGTGCCATCTCAAACGTATCTCTTAACGGTGCTTTTACACCCGGCGCATGCTCTCCTGTAAGAAAGCCAAGTCCTACGAAACACTGTGGTTCATTTAAGGTAAAGAAATGTGTTACTCGATCACTAAAACGCTCTGCGACAAGCTTTGCATATTCTCCAAACCACTCCACAATTTGTGGATTCATCCAACCGCCTCTTTTATAAATTTCATAAGGAAGTTCCCAATGATACAGCGTAATATAAGGTTCAATCTCATTTTCCAGCAACTCATCAATCAGTGCATTATAAAATGCGATTGCTTTTTCATTCACTCTGCCATATCCTTCCGGAAGTACACGTGACCAATCAATTGAAAAGCGATACGCTTTTAAACCGATTGCTTTCATTAGCTGTACATCTTCTTTGTATCTGTGATAATGGTCACATGCAACCTCTCCTGTATGTCCGGAGTAGATTTTTCCTGGTTCTTTTGTATATACATCCCAGATGTGTTCCCCTTTTCCATCTTCTGTCACGGCACCTTCAATCTGGTAAGCACTTGTTGCAGCGCCCCAGACAAAGTTTTCTGGAAATTTAACTTCTGTTTTTGCCATTATTTTCACTCCTGTTCTTGTTTTAATCTTAAAGCAAACTTGCAGCTCCAATCATTCCGGCATCATTTCCAAGTGCTGCGCAGTCTGCAACATGTGGATAACTGCTTTTATCTTTTATAATCGGAACACGGTTGGTTACAGCAAGTGCTTTTTCAATGTGTAAATCTCGTTTTTTTCCATCTTTTCCCACTCTGCCGTAATCATACACACGATAGGTCACATTCGAATTTTGCTGAATTTCAGCAATCAAAATGCCTGCGCCAATCGCATGAATGGTTCCGGATTCAATAAAAAGCACATCTCCTTTTTGTACCGGAACTGCATTTAATACTTCAAGTAATGTGTCTTCTTCGATTCGTTTTGCAAACTCCTCTTTACTGATTTCTGTTTTAAAACCATAATATAAATAGGCACCCGGATCTGCGTCCATGACATACCACATTTCTGTTTTTCCGTACTGACCTTCATTTTTTAATGCGTAACGATTACTTGGATGCACCTGTACGGAAAGACTTTGTTTTGCATCAATAAATTTTGTCAAAATCGGAAAATCTCGGAATCTTCGACAGTTGAGTCCAAGCACCTCTTTGCCTTTGATGTCGATATATTCCTGCAATGTTTTCCCTGCATACATTCCATTTGCAATATAAGATGGTCCGTCCGGATGACAGGAAAGCTCCCAGGCTTCTGCAAGTACCTTTCCATCATATTTTACACCATACTCTTCTGCCAGTCTATGACCACCCCACAGATAATCTTTACAGCTTGGTTTCAATTTTAAAATACTCATCTTTTATCCGCCTCTATCATTTCTCACTTAAAAAATCAATATATTTCTGACACATTTCTTTATGGATTCCGGTCGCCGTAAAAACAAGCACAAGGTCTTCTTTCTCTGTTCCATCAAGCTCACTTTCCAGTTTTGTACCAGTTAAATCAATTGCTTTTGTTCCTCCAGCTTCACAGAGATTCAAGTCTTTTGTCTCAAATTCATCGGCAGAGTAATACTCTCCGCCAACACTGGTGCAGTATTTCAGAAAGTCTTTTGTCAGAATCACTGCATCTAATTCTCCCTTAGACCACTGGAAGAAAAATTTATCAAATCCGCTTTCATTTCCTGCATCCTGTTTTTCTTCAGTTTTCTTATAAGAAATCACATAGTCTGAATCAAATACGATTCTTTTTGCATCAAGACCTGAAAATGTGGCAAATTCTTCTGATAAAACTACATCCCTGTCTGAATCAATTTTCTGATTCACCAAGACACATTTAAAAAACGGTTTTTCTTCTGGAAATGCAAAATGGACAACCAGGAAAATCAAGAGAGCAAGGACTGCAAGAATGCCTAACATATGGTACCAAATAACATTTTGTTAACATTTAATTAATTTAATCCCGATTTTTTAGTAGTATTTGCCATATTTTTGCATATTTTAACTTAATTTAAGATTAAT
>OKTU01001591.1_pt1 | contig 10680 bp, 9 predicted proteins | sample 1606311 | NCBI WGS metagenome assembly OKTU01 (sample SAMEA3879557, study PRJEB24766) | human gut metagenome | biome: human-associated habitat; feature: feces | place: USA | collected 1985/1987
GACCAAAGAATTTAGCGGTCTCTTCCTGCTCGGCCTTGCCGCCGAACAGCTTATCAAAAAATCCCATGGTAAAATACCTTCCTTCCAATCACTTTACAGGAAGCGGCGGCGCAGTGCAGCCGGCCGTTTCCGAAATCAATGTGGTATACCCAAAAGATACCATATCGTGAAGAAAATTGCAATCGATATCCTGCATAAACTCGGCAGAAAATCTTCGGCAGGGTCACATCAGGGCAATCAGCTGTTCGATCTCCTCCATGCGGGTGGCCCAGCTGGTGGCAATGCGCATCACGGTGTGGGTGTCGTCGTACTTCTCCCAGAAGCCGAACTTCGCCTTGCCTTCCAGCGCTTCCAGCTGGCTGTTTGCCAGAATGGGGAACACCTGATTGGTGGGCGATTCCATATAGAAGCGGTAGCCCTTGGCAGCAAGACCATCCTTCAGACAGTCTGCGGTCTCGATGGCGTTCCGGCTGATGCGGGTGTACAGATCATCGGTGAACAGCACGTCGAACTGCATGAGGATGTCATGAACCGCAGTGGGAAGGCCCGCGTCGTAGGCGACGGCAAGCGCGGAGCGCGACGTGGACCCCAGGCGCCATGCCACGTAGCCCGCAGGAAGGGCCAGTGCAATCGCCGCAAACAGCGGCACGCAAAGGCGGACGACCCTTCTTGGGTAATAGCCAAGCCAGTCGTACCCGCCGTTTCCCATGTGCTTAAAGGGAACAAGAGACAGCACTATGCCAGGGAAGAGGCTCGGACCCCCCGCGCCAAACGGCTTGACCATGATGTCGACGTGGTACAGGAACACCATCAGCGCTCCAAGCCCTCGCAGGCCGTCAAGCGACAAGACGCGCTTCTCGTGAGCAGGCATCGTCACCCCTTCCTTTGCGCATTCGAGCAGAATGTCTCATTATATACCCTCATGGATTTAGCGTACATTTTGACGAGCCAGACCCCCAAATCGGGCGGATTCGGGGGTTTGGCTCATGTGCATGTTAACGGCGGCGTGCAGATTGTCTACGGCAACATGGCATCTAACTACGCAACTCAGATGCGCGAGCTGTTGGGTATGGAGTAAACGCCCCACATATCTATAAAATCCGGTATAAAAGGCGGCGGCAGACAATGAACTGGCGCCGCCTTTGAGTTACCTCACGCGCATTTCGTGTACTTGGAATACACGAAATAGTAGAAAAGTGTGTATCTGAAGTACACGAAATTGCACTGTCGGAGCTTGCAGGCGGATAAACACTACTCGTATGGGACGGTTTTCACCGGTTGCTCGCCACCTTGGGCTATATTCGCCCCTATGCCTGCATCTGGGGCTGTGCTGATTGACGACGGCGCTCCCAGCGAGCCAACTTAATCGTCACCAGCGTGAGCGCCCAGGCCACAAGCGAGAACGCGGCGCCCACTGCACCCACGTACGCAATGCCAATGCTGCTTACCACGGCGCCGCCCACTGCGGTGCCAAACGAGATGCCGACGTTAAACGCCATGGGCTCAACCGAACTTGCGAGTACCATCGACTTGGGATGGCGGCTGCGTGCCACGTCCATAAAGTGCGTGATGCACGACACCGAGAACAGGTACATGAGCAGCGCCAGGCTAAAGACAAAGACCAGCGCGAGCGGCATGGCGGCGCCCACGGCAAACAGCCCGAGCAGTGCCGCCGCCTGCAGCACAAACGTAACCAGCAGCGCCTTCATGCCAAAACGCGCATCGATCCATCCGCCCAGGATGTTCGAGATCAGGCAGAACACGCCGTAGGCCATGAGCGTGGTGCTGGCTTCGACCGTGCCCATGCCCAGCACCTGCTCAAGATAAGGCGTCACGTAGCCGTAGAACACATAGACCGAGCCCACGCCAAACAAAAAGATGAGCATGCCGGTAATGATACTCGGCTCGCGTAGTAGCCCCGCCTGCTCGCGGAAGGTGGCGGGCTCATCGGTCTGCCCGGCGCGAGGCATAAACGCCACGAGCGCGCTGCAGATCAAAACGGCAAAGGTCAGCGTGCCGTACATGGCCACGTGCCAGTCGAGCGTGTCGGCCACAAACTTGCCAATCGAGGTTACAAAGACCATTGCCACGGAAAACGCACCATATACCACCGAGATGGCAAGTGAAGTTTGCTGCGGGGACAGCAGCTCGGGGATGTACGTCACGCCCACGGCGAGCAGCGCACCCGAGACAGAGCCCAGGACAATGCGTGAGATAAACAGCACCTGGAAGTTGGGGGCCAACGCCATGACCAGGTTGCCGAGCACAAAGACGACGCTATAGCACACGAGCAGCTGGTAGCGGCGGAATCGCCCCGTGCTGAGCGCGAGCACCGGCGTCGCGATAGCGTAGACGAGCGCAAACACGCTGATGAGCTGGCCCGCAGTGGCAAGTGATATGCCGAGTTCCGTTGCCAAGTCGCTTTCGATGCCGATGACCACGAACTCGGAGCAGCCGAGCGAGAATCCCAACAGCACGAGCAGCGCCAGGCAGAGCTTGGTGCGCGCGGGGGAGAGCGCGGCGGCGGTTGGCTTACTTTTAGGCGTGGTTGCGGCGGTCAAGGTTGTCACTCCAATGTCGCATGAATAAGCGGGATTCACTTCCTGCAACTCTAACAGAATGTGAAAAGAGACAGTTCCTTTGCCGCATTGCGCTGCCAGCCAATCGCCCAAACCGTCACAACATTCGACGAAAATCTCGAAAACGAGGAAAAGCGTCGAATGTTGTGACGGTTTCCTGTCTGTGCCGGCGAGCTCCAGCGCCCTCTGGGGGTATAAGGCTAGCAAGTGTTTATTTGCGAGGCCTAAGGGGCGCCCCGTATGGATATCGATAACTTTGAATGGTGGTATAGCGAGGGCGAGGCTCCGGACGAGGAGTGGGACGAGCCCGCGTCGCGTGACGTGTCGAGCGACGAGGACGAGACCGGCAACGATGCCGCTGTCGAGCCTGATGCCGCCTCCGATGCCGCCGAGCCCCTGACCTTCGAACAGGCTTGGGCCCAAGCCGAGGCCGATGAGGCTAAGGCCGATGCCACGGCCACACTCGGTGAGCCGGCGGACATGTCCATCTCGCCGGCAAAGATCCCGCAGCCGCGTCACACCATCGACCCCGACAGCACGGCATCCTTCAGTATTCTCGACGTGCCCTCGCAGGGTGCTCAGGCGCCCGCGCCCACGCATCGTCCCGACTTGGCTCGCGAGGAAGATACAGGCCGCCGCTCGCCGCTCGGCCCCATCCTCATCGCCTTCATGGCCGGCGTCATCGCTTGCTCGGCGATCGGAAATGTCTGGAGCCATGTGGAGCAACAGCGCAAAGATGCCGCCAAGGTCGAGATGTCTGTCGAGCAATCGCTCAGCCGCACCCGCTCGGTACATGTGTCGGTCGAGATCAAGGACGGTGCGACATGGGACACCGCTCGCGGCGACAGCCAGATGCTCATCCACATCGTGGGGCGCACACTCAAAGGGCAGACGATTGACGAGTATCAATACGTCAATTCCGCTGGTGACGGCATCGAACTTAAGCCCGGCGACTACGAGCTCACCGTCGATGAACCGCCCGTCGCCACCGACGGCACGCGCTTCCGCGCTTCAAAGCGCATGGTTCCCGTGAGCTTTAATTCGCAGGCGCCCGATACGGTCGATACCACGCCGCAGGGCGGGTTTGACCTTTACGTGGATACCCAGTAGGCGCTCGCCGCTCATTCCGCCATGGCTACTCAATAATCGCCTGCCGTCTCGCCGCCAAGAGTGGGACAATAGCCCGCGACACTATTGTTTACTTTTGGAGGAAGTAGCATGTCTACCGTCACTACCATCAAGCGCGGCAGTCTTACCGCGGCCATCGATTCCATGGGTGCCCAGCTCATGAGCCTTGCCCTCAACGGCAACGAGTATCTGTGGCAGGGCGACCCCGCCTTTTGGGGCAAGCATGCGCCCATCCTGTTCCCCATTGTGGGCTCGCTGCGCAACAACACGGCGACGTCTACGGCTGGCACCTGCGAGATGCCGCGCCACGGACTCGCGCGCATCGTCGAGCACAAGCTGGTCGAGGTTTCGGAGGACGGCTCCTCGGTAACGTACGGGATCACCGACACGCCCGAGTCGCTCAAGGCCTTTCCGTACCACTTTAAGCTCAACATGACCTATGCCCTGACTGGTGACGCCACGCTTACCCAGACCTTTGCCGTTACGAACACCGGCGACGTGGACCTGCCGTTCTCGGTGGGCGGCCACCCCGCGTTTAACGTACCGGCTCCCGGTGCCGAGGACGAGGCATTCGAGGATTACGAGCTGGCGTTTACCGAGGCTTGGACGAACGAGGCTCCCATCATCACGCCCGACGGCCTTATGACGTTCGAGGGTAGTTACAAGGCTCCCGATAACTCGGACGTGCTGCCCATCACGCACCGCAGCTTCGATAACGACGCCATCATGTTCACCGATACTCCGGGCTCCACGCTCACGCTGCGCGGCCGCAAGTCGGGCCACGGCGTCAAGATCGACTTTGAGGGCTTTAAGTACATTGGCGTGTGGTCTGCCGCCAACGACGCTCCGTTTGTGGCGCTCGAGCCCTGGACCGGTCATACCACCATGGACACCGAGGACGATGTCTTTGAGCACAAGGTCAACACCATCACCTTGGCTCCCGGCGAGACGGACAAGCGCAGCTTTAGCGTTACCTTGCTCTAGAGGTTCCGCCGTTCTAACGAACAGCGGACCGGTCGACGTTGCGCGCCACCCAGAGCGACAATTTGTCATTCAAAAGGCACGGCATGACCAGAAGGTCTATGCCGTGCCTTTTTCATGCCACTTGTTCGCTCTGGACGTCGCTCGCCGGCATTGCCAAAACATCGGCGTCCCCAATGACTACCGCGTGTCTATTAATTTTTCGAGCTTGTGCTGCGCTGCTAGTTGCTGGCGTATATCCTGTTAAGTCGTCAGCATACGATTCAACAGGGAAGGCAGATTATGCATTCTCCCCATCAACGCGACGCGCATCCACAGCCGGTATGCAGCCGTCGCATCTTTTTGGGTAGCGCCCTCGCTGCGAGCGCTTCCGTCGTCGCCGGCGCGCTTGCCGGCTGTCAGCGCCCGTCAACGCTCAAGGTGGTTCAGCCCACGACGGGCGGCGGTCGCGACGACCTGTCCGATTCCGTGATCGGCAAGGATAAGATCCGCATTGGCATGGAGGCGGCCTACGCCCCGTACAACTGGCAGGTCTCCGAGGCCAGCGAGTACACCATCCCCATCGACAACGTGCAGGGCGCCTATGCCGATGGCTACGACGTGCAGATCGCCAAGATCGTCTGCAAGGCCCTCGGTGGCGAGCCCGTTGCCGTCAAGCAGAGTTTCTCGGGCCTTATCGATTCGCTCAACAACGGCCAGATCGACCTCATCATTGCCGGCATGAGCGCCACGCCCGAGCGCGAGGAGTCCGTCGGCTTTTCCGACCCGTACTTCATTGGCTACTTTGGCCTGTTCGTAAAAGAGGGTTTCCCCTACCAAAACGCGACCAAGCTCAGCGACTTTAGCGGCGCTACGGTGCTCGGGCAAAAGGACACCATGCTCGATACCGTCATCGACGAGATCCCGGGCGTTGTCCACAAAAACCCGGTCGACTCGGTCCCCACGGTGTTTTCGAATCTGCTGCAGGGCACCTGCGACGCCGTGACTTACAACACCGAGAATGAGAAGGGCTATATGGCCCAAAATCCCGGTATCGTCCCCATCCAGTTTGCCGAGGGCGAGGGCTTTAAGCAGGAGGTCACGGCAAATGTCGGTTGCCGCAAGGGCTCGGACAAGCTGCTTAAGCTCATCGACAAGACACTCAAGGGCATTAGCCAAGAGGAGCGCGACCAAATGTGGGACGCGTGCCTCGACCGTCAGCCGGCATAGGGAGGCAGCATGAAAACCATCAATCGTCTGGCCTCCTTTATCAAGGCCGACCATCGCTATGTATATCTGGGCACGAGCGTTATCGCGGCGCTCGGTCTGGCGTTTAGCCAGCGCAACCCCACGCCGTTGAGCTTCTTGGCCCCCACCGGTATCTTCCAAGACTGCCTCTGGGCAATCCTTTGGGCCTGGCTCGTCGCGTCGGCGGCAGCGCTCGTCACCAAGCTCATGCACTGGAACGACTATCGCGAGAAATCTCCGTTTGCTTCCGACCGCTTCCGTCATGGCGCGCGCCTGAGCAGCTATGTCGTCGTTGCCATTGCGGCGATCTTCTTTATCGACCGCTGCGTCATGTCGTTTATCGACCTGGTGCAGGTGAGCATTGTCTCGGATTCCAACCCCAGCGACTTTTTGTCGAGCCTGGTCTACATGACCTACAAGAGCGGCGACTTCTTCATTCACGGTATCGAGACCACCATCGCGCTTGCCACCTTCGGCACCGTCATCGCATTCTTCCTGGCGCTGCTCTTCGTGTTCCTGCGCATTCAGACCTTCGATCGCGTGGACAACGACCTGGTGCGCTTCTTTAAGAGTATCGGCCGCGGCTTTGCGACCGTCTACTCCACCATCGTGCGCGGCACGCCCATGATGGTCCAGGGCCTGCTCATCTATTACGCGGGCTTCACCGTTTTGCGCGGCATGGGCTTCGAGACCGCCCAGGCCAACCAGATCTGGAGCACCTTCACCGCCGGCCTCGTCACCATCTCGCTCAACTCCACCGCCTACATGATGGAGGTCCTGCGCGGCGGCATCGAGTCCATCGATTCCGGCCAAGCCGAGGCGGCGCGATCGCTGGGCCTGTCGCAGTGGCAGGCCATGCGCAAAGTCGTGTTCCCCCAGGGCATTAAAAATGCGATTCCGGCGCTCACCAACGAGCTCATCATCAACATCAAGGATTCGTCGGTGCTCTCGGTCATCGGCGTGTTCGACCTTATGTACGCTACTACCACGGTCGCCGGCGTGTACTACCGCCAGATGGAGGTCTACTGCGTGGCGCTCGTGGTCTACCTGATCCTGACGCTCGTGGCGAGCCGCCTGCTCGAAGCCTTTGGCAAAAAGCTCGGTGCCGAGGCTCCGGCCACGCTGCCCAGCTCTAACTAGGCTTAAGACGAGGAGAATCATCATGGCAGATACCGCCACTACCGGCGTTGCGGCCGCCGCACAGACCAATGAGCCGCTCATCCGCGTCGAGGGCCTGCGCAAGAGCTTTGGCTCGCTCGAGGTGCTCAAGGGCATCGACCTGTCCGTTAACCCCGGCGAGGTCGTCACCATTATCGGCGCCTCGGGCTCGGGCAAGTCGACCTTCCTGCGCTGCCTCAATCTGCTCGAGACCCCGGACGCGGGCCACATCTGGTTCCACGGCCAGGACCTCACGGCCGAGCGCTGCAACATTAACAAGCTGCGTGAGGACATCGGCATGGTGTTCCAGGGCTTTAACCTGTTTAACAACATGGATGTGCTCGACAACTGCACGCTTGCGCCCGTCACGCTCAAAAAAATGAGCAAGGCCGAGGCCGAGAAGGTCGCGATGGAGCATTTGACGAGTGTGGGGCTCAAGAAGTTCGCGCACGCCGCCGTGGGTCGCCTGTCCGGCGGTCAAAAGCAGCGCGTGGCCATCGCTCGTGCCCTATGCATGAATCCGCAGATCATGCTGTTCGACGAGCCGACCTCCGCACTCGACCCCGAGATCGTGGGCGAGGTGCTCGAGGTCATGCGCAAGCTCGCTGCCGACGGCATGACCATGGTCGTCGTCACGCACGAGATGGCCTTTGCCCGCACGGTGTCCGACCGCGTGGTCTTTATGGACAAGGGCGTGGTGCTCGAGGATGCCGCGCCGGCCGAGCTCTTCGGCAACCCCAAACATCAGCGCACGCGCGAGTTCCTCTCGCGTTATCTCGAGGACAAATAACCGACCGCAAACGCTTGTGCGGCAGGGCCGTTCCGGTGGGGCGGCCCTCGTCATCACAATCGAAAGGATGTCATGGCCGAGGTTTGGCGCTTTTTTGCGCATGAGGATGATTTTGCCGATCTGGACGAGGCTGGTGCGTGCGAGCGCCTGGGCCGCGTGCTGTCGTTTCCGACCATCTCGAGTATGGATGCCGAGGCGGTGAACTGGCAGCCGTTCGACGACCTGCGCGCGTATATGCAGCAGGCTTGGCCGCACGTATTTACGGCGGGTAAGGTCGAGCTTATCGACCATTCGCTATTGGTGACGCTTAGCGGTTCCGACCCTGCCCTCAAACCCGTCATGCTCATGGGCCACATGGACGTGGTTCCCGTGGTGCCGGGCACCGAGACAGACTGGACGCACAATCCCTTTAGCGGGCACGTGGACGACACCTATATTTGGGGTCGCGGCGCCATCGATATGAAAGACCAGGTCGCAGGCATTCTCGAGGCGGTTGAGTATGCGCTCGCACACGGCTGGGAGCACGAGCGCACCCTGCTGCTGGCTTTTGGCCAGGACGAGGAAACCACGCAGTTCGGTGCGGGTGCCATCGGCCGCGTGCTCGAAGAGCGCGGCATTGAGCTTGAGTACCTGATCGACGAGGGCGACTACCGCATCGTTCCGGCTGCCGAGTACGGCGCGGGCGAGGGCTGGCTTATGCATGCCGATCTCGCGGAGAAGGGCTACGCCGATATCGTGTTGAGGACGCGTAGCGAGGGCGGGCATTCCTCCAACCCCTACGGGGGCACTTCACTCGAGGTGCTCAGCCGTGCCATCACCGCAATCTGCGATATCGAGTGGCCGACGCGCGTGACCGACTTGCTTGCCGCCCAACTCGTCGAGTTGGGGCTCTACACGGCCGATGAAATTGCCGCCAACGGGGATGCCATTGTCCGCGATTGCCTCGCCAGCAAAAAGCTCTATCCGCTGGTGACGACCACCTGCGCGCCCACGCAGATCGAGGGTGGCAGCACCGGCGCCAACGTAATGCCGCAGGATATGTGGGCCAACATTAACTTCCGCATGCTCGAGGGCACGAGCGTGGCCGACGTTGTGGCGCGCTGCCGTGAGGCGGTTGCCGGGGCGGACCTTGCCGGTCGTGTCGAAGTGGAGCTGGGCCCCGGCAGCTCCGAACCCTCGCCGTCCCCGCGCATCGGTGGTCCCGGTCTCGAGGCGGTTCGCTCCATCGCCGTCCGCTATTTCCGTGATCCAAAGGGGATGGAGGAAAACGGATCATTCGAGCCAGTGGCAATTGTGCCCTCGACCGTGATCGGTGCGACCGACGCTGCCAACTACCAGCACATTTGCCCTGAGTGCATTCGCTTCTCGGCCTTTGTGGTCGATGATGACGAGTGCGACCGAGGCGTCCACGGCACCAACGAGCGCATCACCCGCCGCGCCTACCTCCAGGGTGTTCGCTTCCTCATCGCCCTACTCCATACGCTTTAGAATCCGACAAAGGGACTGTCCCTTTGTCGGATTCCGTGCGGGTTATATGCAGGTATGCCTGCGCACGCTATCATGTATGGGTTAGACCGCAACTATGTACCTCATACGCGAAGGGATGCGCATGTATCTGAAGATCGACATGCTCTAGCTGGACTTACCCCCGCAGCGGCGCCCCGCGTCCCATCAATTCTGCCGATTTTCACCTTCACGCATATAAAGGAGTCCGTCATGCGCGACAAGCTCGAAAAGATCATCAAGGCCTACGAGGAGCTCGAGAAGAAGCTTTCCGACCCGGCCGTCGCCTCCGATATCAAGGAGTTCACGCGTCTCAACAAGGAGTACGCGCACCAGTCCGACCTCATTGCCGCCTCGCGCGAGTACATCGGCGCGCTCGATGACATCGAGGCTGCCAAGGAAATGCTGCACGATACCACCGATGCCGATGAGAAGGAGATGCTCCAGATGGACATCTCCGAAAACGAGGCCAAGCTCCCCCAGCTCGAGGAAGACATCAAGTACATGCTCATCCCGAGCGACCCCAACGACGACAAGAACACCATCGTCGAGATCCGCTCCGCCGCCGGTGGCGACGAGGCGGCCATCTTCGCCGGCGACCTGTACAAGATGTATCAGCGCTTTTGCGAGTCGCGCGGCTGGAAGACTACCGTGCTCGATTCCAGCCCCAGCGAGGCCGGTGGCTTTAAGTCCATCGAGTTCAAGGTCGAGGGCGACCGCGTCTACTCCGTCATGAAGTTCGAGTCCGGCGTGCACCGCGTCCAGCGCGTTCCCAAGACTGAGTCCCAGGGCCGCATTCAGACCTCCACGGCTACCGTCGCCGTACTTCCCGAGGCCGAGGAGATCGACGTCCAGATCAACCAGTCCGACCTGCGCATCGACACCTACTGCGCCTCCGGCCCTGGCGGTCAGTGCGTTAACACCACCTACTCCGCCGTGCGCATCACCCACCTGCCCACCAACACCGTGGTGCAGTCGCAGGAGCAGCGTTCCCAGATCCAGAACCGCGAGGTCTGCATGCAGATGCTGCGCGCCCGTCTGTACGAGATGGAACTCGAGAAGCAGCAGGCCGAGCTCGGTGCCGAGCGCCAGAGCCAGATCGGCCACGGCAACCGTTCCGAGAAGATCCGTACCTACAACCAGCCCCAGGACCGCGTGACCGATCACCGCATCGGTTTCAACTCCACTTATAACGGCGTCCTTCTGGGCGACCAGCTCGGCACCGTGATCGAGGCGCTCGCCGCCGCCGAGCGAGCCGAGAAGCTGGCACAGGCAGTTTAGGTTCCGCCGTTCTACCGAACGGCGGACCAGCCG
>OKTU01001616.1_pt1 | contig 10555 bp, 10 predicted proteins | sample 1606311 | NCBI WGS metagenome assembly OKTU01 (sample SAMEA3879557, study PRJEB24766) | human gut metagenome | biome: human-associated habitat; feature: feces | place: USA | collected 1985/1987
CAGGATATTCATGGAGATGTCCTAAGACAAATAACTGATAGGAGATTTAGAAAATATGAAGGTTTTATTATTAAATGGAAGTTCCAATTTAAAGGGATGTACTTACACGGCACTTGAAGAAATTGCAAAGACTTTGCAGGAAGAGGGCATTGATACTGAAATTTTCCAGATTGGTGCAGAACCGCTTCGTGACTGTATTGGCTGTGGTGGCTGTAGCAAGGGAAATGGCTGTGTATTTCGTGATGACTGCGTAAATGAATTTGTGGAAAAAGCAAAAGAAGCAGATGGGTTTGTATTTGGTACACCGGTGTATTATGCACATCCAAGTGGACGTGTATTGTCATTTCTTGACAGAGCGTTTTACAGTGGTTCCGGAGCATTTAAGTTTAAGCCGGGTGCATCTGTTGCTGTTGCAAGACGTGGCGGAACATCAGCTTCATTTGATGTAATGAATAAATATTTTGGTATTTCACAGATGCCTGTTGCAGGTTCTACATATTGGAATATTGCACACGGACGCACTCCGGGCGAAGTGGTAAAAGATGCCGAGGGAATGCAGACAATGCGTAATCTTGCAAAGAATCTTGCATGGATGATGAAATGTTTCGAGGCAGGAAAAAATGCCGGTATTGAACTTCCGGATACAGAGTCTGGCAACAGAACAAATTTTGTAAGAGAAGATTTATAAAATAATACATGTCGGGAATTATATATGAGTAAGAAAAAGTTATTTAATATAGACAAAAATGACCTTATGTTTAACAACAAGGTTTTATTTGCATTGCTTATACCAATAGTAATTGAGCAGCTGCTCAATTCATTTATGGGAATGGTTGATACTATGATGGTAAGCAATCTGGGGAGTCAGGCAATATCAGGGGTGTCACTTGTCGATTCGGTAAATAATCTTATTGTTCAGTTGTTTTCGGCAATGGCGACAGGTGCGGCAATTATCTGTTCGCATTATATAGGTATGAAGGACAAAAAAGGGGCAAATAAGGCAGCAAGACAGGTTGTTCTTACAGTTGCGGTTATAGCAATTGTCATAACAATTATAGGACTTTTGTTTAGAAGACCGATTCTTAGTTTTATATTTGGTAAAGTAGAGCAGGAGGTTATGGATAATGCAGTTACATATTTCTTGTATACAGCACTGAGTTATCCGTTTCTTGCTTTGTTTAGTGCCGGTTCGGCGATTTTCAGGTCATGCGGTAATTCGAGATATCCGATGGTTGTCTCAATTATTTCCAATCTGATTAATGTAACCGGTAATGCAATACTTATGTTTGGGCTTAATATGGGTGTTGCAGGAGCTGCGATTTCAACACTTGTATCAAGAATTTTCTGTATGGTTGTTATTTTCATTGCACTTTCTAAGCCTAAACTTGAGATTGTGGTTTCACAGTATTATACAATCAGACCAGATTTTAAACTTATTGCATCAATTCTTGCGATTGGTGTTCCGTCGGGAATTGAAAACAGCATGTTTCAGTTCGGTAAGCTTGCGATACAGTCAACAGTTTCTACGATGGGAACTGCAGCTATAGCAGCACAGGCTATGACGAATATTCTTGAAAATGTCAATGGTATTTTCGGTATCGGAGTAGGAATGTGTCTTATGACTGTGGTCGGGCAGTGTATGGGTGCCGGACGGAAGGAAGAGGCAAAGTATTATATCGTAAAACTTGCAGGAATTGCAGAGGTTGGAATTATAGTATCATGTCTTCTTGTTTTGGCACTTGTAAAGCCTATTACGATGCTTGGCGGCATGGAACCTGAGAGTGCAAAAATGTGTATAGAAATGGTTGGTGCAATTACAATAGCAAAACCTCTCGTATGGGTACTTTCGTTTGTTCCGGCATACGGAATGAGAGCGGCAGGCGACGTGAAGTTTTCAATGATAACGTCGATTATCACTATGTGGGGCTGCCGTGTTGCATTGTGTATTGCTCTTGTAAGGATTTTTAACATGGGACCGATGGCGGTATGGTACGGAATGTTTGCTGATTGGACAATCAGAGGAATTATATTTACTACAAGATATTTCAGTGGTAAATGGATGAAAAAAGTTATTGCGTAGAAAAATAGTATATAGAAGGAAAAGGACTTGTACATAATGGACATGCAAATATCACATAGTATTTGCACTAAAGTTCAGAAGAAAGGTTATATACAAGCAAATAAGAGCAGATATAGGTCACATATTGAGTGAAATGTAAAAGAAAAGGTGTAGAAATAATAGCAGCAGAGTGTATGCCAGATCATGTTCATATGTTTGTGAGTATACCACCGAAGTACAGTGTATCGGAAATAATGGGATATTTGAAAGGAAAGAGTTCTTTGATGATATTCGATAGACATGCAAATTTGAAGTATAAGTATGGCAATAGACATTCCTGGTGCAGAGGATATTATGTCGATACAGTGGGTAAGAATGCAAAGAAAATTGAAGAGTATGTAAAAAATCAGATGCAGGAAGATCTGGAATATGATCAGATGTCACTGAAGGAATACATCGACCCGTTTACGGGTGAGCCGGTAAATAAGGCATAAGCTAAAGCCCTTTAGGACTTGCCTGTGATAGCTATGCACGTGGCGAATCTTCAATGGCTCTTTAGAGCCGGCTAGTACCACAGGCTTATAGCCGCAGAGCAAACCACCAGCTGAGCTGGTGGTCATGATTTGCCCATACGCAGTATATAAAACTTCAAGATTATTATCTGCTGATGAATATTTCTTGTAGGTACTCAACATAGAAAGCATTTTAAAAACCTCAACTGTTGATTGCCTGTGGTTTTTGTATGTAGTTGTCGAATGGCAGGTATTTTCAGGAGACTGTGAAATATGTGATTGTCTTAGTATTTTGGTGTGGTTTTCAGGTCAAGAAATTATTCTCAAAAGCTCATGGGGTATCTTGCTTTTAGTATGATTTTTATGAATAAAAGAAGTTGAAAAAGGACATAATTATGGTATAATTAGACCATAAACAAGGAGGTGTATATTATGCCACAAATAATTCCAATTAAAGACTTGAAGAATACATCGGAGATATCTGATATGTGCCATAAGACAGAGGAGCCAATTTATGTTACAAAAAATGGCTATGGCGATATGGTAATTATGAGCATGGAGATTTATGAGTCAACCATGAGACAGATCGCCATGTACAGAGATATAGAGATATCTGAAAAGCAGATAGAGGCAGGACAGGTAAAGGATGCCAGAACAGCACTTAGAGAGACGAGGGCAAAGTATGGCTTATAAATTAAATGTTACAGAGCATGCCGATGAATTGCTTGATAATCTTGTGTATCATTTAATTTATCACTTAAAGAATAAACAGGCAGCGAAGCATCTGTTAGATTGTATTGATGTAATCTATGACAGGTTGGAGGTCAATCCTTTTCAATTTGCAGAATGTAGAGATGCATATCTGGCAAAGAAAGGGTATAGAGAAGCAGTTTTGCCACAGATGAATTATATTATCATTTTTGATGTGAGAGATGATGTTGTAAATGTAGTTGGTATTTTCCACCAATTAGAGAATTATCAAAATAAATTGTAATGTGCTTGGGGTAGAGCAGAGTCAGTCGAAAGGCTGGCTCTAATTTTTTGCCTTTTTTCGTAGTTAGGCGAATAACTGTATAGTTTATGAAACTTTCTAAGAAGAATTTCAAGACAATCTTTACAGAAAATAAGGCTAGAGCTAACATCACACACAACCCTGAATTGTTGGGATTTTTTTGAAAGGAGGACTTGAAAAATGTTGTTAAACACTATTGCTGAAAAGCACCCTAGTTTTATAAATGAGCTTACGGAAGAAGCTGTGGATACTGAAAATATGGACACAGAAGGCGATGATGCTGAGGAGGTTGCAGATGAAGCAGGAGAAAATTCAGGCATATCATATACTTCATCTACTGGTGCAATCATTTTGTAGGAGTTTTTCTTGTGAAAATTGAATATTTTATTCCGGCATGGAGTTCTTTTACATATTCGTTAGTTTGATTTCACTACTTAGTATTAAATATTTTAGTGAGTTGTAATTTTTACAAGTATTTTAATTTCATGGTGGTAGATTAAGTTCAGAGTTCATTCACTATAATAGTAAAGTATTATAGTATTAGTAGGATTAGAGCTTAAGTATCTTTCTACTCACATGGGGAATATATTACTATCCTTATCAGTCAGTGCAGTTATACTAGCAGTTTGGTATAACCTCTGTAGTTGCCAGTATTCTTGCTATGGACAGTTCGTAGCGAGGCGGTAGTTATCAAGTATTTTATAGCGGTGTTCCATTTAGTATTGAGGAGTTGTCTTGTGCAACTTCTTTTTCTTTTATTTAAAGAGAGTCAGCTTTTAACTTACGAGATCTATATACAAATGAGTCAACAACTGAGTTCCTGTATTTTGAGTGGCTTTTTTTAAAGCACAAAATATTATTTTTTTAGGAGGGTTCTAATATGGACAAAAAAGTACAGGAGTTTCTTGATTATGCAAGAGAGGATGGGATTAGTTTGCAGGAGTTGTTGACTGGTATAGTAAATATAGATGATTCTTATGCATTCATGACTATTAAAAAGGAGATTGAGCTTGGTAAGCAGAATGGTGCAGATGCCGATTTTGTATATGACAAGCTGTTATCGATAGTTTCTGGAGAACAGATGTATACCTATATAAGAATTCAGGAGATAGTAAATGAGATTACTTCTGATGAAGGGTTGGAGATTTGTTTAGATTTTGACTTGGATGAGTTAGAAATCTTGAAAGCAAATAGGGACGCTATCAAGCAGGAACTTAAAAATCGTGGAGTTGAGTATGTAGGTTATGTAGAAAATAATGTATCAGGGGTAGTCACTGTTCAAGCTGCCACTTCTGCTATGGAGATGTCTGCATGGGAAGATATATGGGGGGAGAAAGAGTCACAGTTCTACGAGTATTTTTATGATTCTATACTCAGTAACTTAGAGGATGCTATTTTCAAGTGTACCACAGAGGGAATGGTTATAGATATTGAACAGACAGCTGATGAAGCCTTAACTTATAAAGACATCTATAGGGTGTTAAATAGCGAAGATACTGCTGGGTTTAGCAAACATGATTTTGATATCTATTTTGCATATAAGGCAGTCACAGGTGATGTTATATATTATGATGACGATATAGCAGTTGAAGTAATGAGGGTATACGATTATTTATACAGAGATTATGAAAAGATTTTAGAGGCTTTTGAACATATAAATTCTGACTGTTACTCATGTAATTTTTCACTTAGTGAATATAGTTCCGTTGATGAGTTAGCTTACAAAAAGGCTGAAGGAAAAATGGAGGATTGGTTTTGTTATAATTGTGATTGTGGCTGGGAAACGATAGATTTATAATTACAAAACTTGGTGATGGTTAAGCGTCAGAGTTAGGCTGATAATCATTTGAGAGGTATCTTGCAATATAGATACCTCTTTTGGGTTAAGCAGGGGTAGTTAGTCATTCCTTTTTTAGATGTTATATGGTATAATAATTTCTGTATATCTTGAGATGAAGGAGATAGGTAAATGCAAAATTTAAGTCAGCAGAAACGTCAAAGAATGCTTGATTTTTTGGAACAGATAAAATCAAGTAGTGATGATGAAAAGACAGTTATTGCTATAAATGAAATAGAAAATGAGTTAGTTGAAAAGAAGTATGGCTTAGTATGGGAAAAACATATTGAGCAGGTAGATGAAGATATCAAGACTAATGTGCCAGTTTTCACAGAAGTCGAGGATAGAGCCATCTTATCAGGGGTAGATGATTCTTGTAATTTCTTACTTGAGGGGGATAATCTGCATAGTTTGAAGCTACTTGAGAAAACTCATGCAGGTAAGATTGATTGTATCTACATAGATCCACCTTATAATACTGTAAACAAGGATTTTATTTATGATGATGATTATATAAAAGGTGATGATAATTTTAAACATAGTAAGTGGTTAAGCTTTATATCAGAAAGATTGACAATAGCTAGGAACCTATTATCAAAATCAGGTGTCGTAGTAATCAGCATTGGATATCAAGAAGTGAATAACCTTATGCTTTTATGTCAAGAGATTTTCAGTAACAGACAGGTTGTGTGTGTAACAGTACAGACATCTGGAGGAAAACCAAATGGAGGATTTAATTTTTCACAAGAATACTTAGTGTTTGTAACACCATTGGATTTTGAGCCAGTTGAAATAGATGCAGCTAAGACAACATATAGTTCTCCTTATCATGGTATGAACTTAGCTACATTTAATCAAGTTCAGAGACCTAACCAGACTTATCCTATTTTTGTAGATAGTCAAGGCAATATTAAAGGGTATGGAGAGTCATTGGCGGATAAAGTTGCAAATGGAACATATGTCGGAGATTTGGCAGATTATACATTTGATTATAATGTTGCTCCAGCAGGTGCTGTAGCTATTTATCCTGTTACAGCAAAAGGTGACCCTTGTGTATGGAGATTGATTGGTAGTAGAATGATGAGCGATTGGGAGAAAGGATATATAAAAGTTGTTCCCATTAACTCAACTAATACAGAAAATAAGTATACAATTCAATATTTGTCTGGGGGTATTATTTCTAAAATTGAAAGTGGAGAATTTGAAACATACAAGCCAAGAGTGGACTGCCCGACATTAGAGGTTCTTAATTATAAGACAGCAGGTGCAACGATTCCGACAATATGGACTAATAAGGCATATTATACTACAAAAGGTAATGACCAAATAAAGGAAATATTAGGCTCAAAGGCTTTTTCATATCCTAAACCATTAGCACTAATTACAGATATTCTTCGAAGAGTTACAAATAATAATTCTCTTATATTGGATTTTTTTGCAGGAAGTGCAACAACTGGACAAGCAGTTGTAAATCTTAATGTGGAAACCAATGGTAATAGACATTTTATTTTATGCACTAATAATCAAAATGGAATATGTGAGAATGTAGCCTACAAAAGATTATTAGCAACCAGCAAAGGATATATAAGAAAATCTAAAAATGAAGAACTTCTATATGAGAAGAAACTTACAATATCCAATATAGATGATGTATTTGAATATCTTGAAAAGGCAAAAGAAATAGAGGAAAACAACAAGGAAAAACATGAAAAAGTGGAAACTATTTTAGCAGATGGAGTTGTTAAGGTTATTGCTACTGATAGTAAGGAAATAGCAGTTAAAGGTGAACCTTTTAATCTCCGATATTTTAAAACAGAAATGATTCCAAAATCAAAAGATGATGATTTTTACTCTGTAGGTGAGGAGCTTGAAAAACATATTAAAGAAATGATACAGCTTGAGAGGGGTATCTCTTTAGAAGATGGAAAATATCTGCTGATATTAAATGATGAAGATGCTGAAAATCTTGAGAAAAATGCAGAGTTAGTAAAAAACTGTAAAGCTGTATATATTAGTAGTGCAGTATTCTTAAACAAGAGCCAGCAAAATTTGCTTTCAGGTGTAGAGGTCATAACGATACCTGACTATTACTTTGAAGAAGAGCTAAGGGAGGTTGGAGAGTTATGATGATGAAAAAATATGATTTTCAGGATGAAGCAGTTGACTGGTTATTTGAAAAAACACTTGACCCAGCATCTAAGAAAACTATTGTGTTGAATGCACCGACTGGATCAGGGAAGACAGTTATTCTCATTAAGTATATTGATAGACTGTTAGCGGTTAAAAGAAATATTGCAGTTGTATGGTTATGCCCAGGTAAAGGTGACCTTGAGGAACAGTCGAGGGGTAGTTTTGATTACTTTTTACCATCGAGACAATCCTTTGATTTGAATGATGCTTTGACAAGTGGCTTTGAGGCTGGTAGTACAAGCTTCATAAATTGGGATAAGGTAACGAAGAAGGACAATAAGGCAATCACAGAAAATGAAAAGGATAATTTATACGATAAAATCAAAATAGCTCATAATTCTGGTATAGAGTTTCTTATAATTGTGGATGAGGAACATTCAAATAATACGGCTAAGGCTAATGATTTGCTGAGATATTTTGATGCAATACATACTGTAAGAGTATCAGCTACAACTGTTACAAGTACAGATGTGGAGTATAAAGAAGTAGATGAAGAAGCTGTAATTGGAGAAGGACTTATTACTGAGGCTATTTCTGTAAATGAAGGGGTAGTAATGAACTCTGCTCAGGATGATGCTATTTTACTTGAGCTTGCAGATGCGAAGCGTAAAGAAATTCAAAAAGCATATAAGGACTTGGGAAAAAGAATAAATCCATTAGTGTTAATTCAGTTCCCAAATGGAGAGCCTGATAAGATAAAAGCTGTTGAAGAGAAACTTGCAAAATTGCAATATACTCGTGAGAATGGTATGGTAGCAGCATGGTTATCTGGAGATAAAGCAGACATCCCCGATAATTTGGTGGAAAATGATAGTGACCTTGCATTTTTGTTTATTAAGCAGGCAATAAATACAGGCTGGAACTGTAAGCGAGCTAAAATATTAGTTAAGTTGCGTGAACATAGTAATGAAGCTTTTCAAATACAGACCATAGGCAGGATTAGACGAATGCCCGAGGGTCATCATTATAATAATCCAGTTCTGGATATGTGCTACATATATACATTTGATAAGGAATATCAAACACAGCTTATGAGAGGGTTGGATAAAGCCTATATACCAAGCAGATTGTTCCTTAAGGAACAGTACAAAGATTTTACTTTGCCAAAAGAGTTGAAGGATGAAGATGGTGATACAGTAGACTTTGCTACAGTTTATAATCAGGTGCGAAATGCTTTTGTTGAAGAATTTAATTTGACTGGTGATAGAGAGCTTAATAAGCAGAAGTTTACCAGTAAAGGTTTCAAATTTGGTGAGGATTTGTATGATGAAATCGTAGCAGGGGTAGTTACTTATGCAAAAGAGATGCTTGATATGAAGGCATCTTTGGATACTGTTACTCCAGTTAGTACAACTGAGCATGGATTTGTTCTGAGACATGTAATAAATGACTTCAAAACAATATTGGGTATTCCTTATGAAACTATGAGAGCAATCATGGATAGACTGTTCTGTTTTAAATATAAAAATAGGGATAAGCTTCTTAGATTGAATATGCGTGAGTATTATGCTTTTATTATAAATAATGAGCATGAAATCAAAGATGTATTGAGAAAACTGATAGGTTCTATTTCTGGACAGGGACGTATAAGACAGGTAAAAGAAGCTGAATTTCATTTGCCGGTTGAGGAGTTGTATCCTTATGATACTGCAGCTAAGGATGTTGAGTTATATCAGCATAGCCCATATGAGGGGTACTCATCTGCGTTTGTAACATCTAATTGTCGTAAGTCTGACCCTGAGATTGATTTTGAAAAACATTGCGAGCGGAGTAGTGATGTTGAGTGGTTCTATAAAAATGGTGACAAAGGAATAGATTATCTATCAGTTGTTTATCAGGGAACACTAGGCAATTCTCAGAGCTTGTTTTATCCAGACTATGTAGTCAAACTCAATGATGGAACAGTTTGGATTATTGAGACTAAAGGTGGACAAAAGGGTAAGCAAGACCAAAATATTGATATTAAGGTTCTCAGTAAATTCTATGCATTCAAGGATTATGCAGAGAAGAATAAAATAAACTGGGGATTTGTTCGCCCTATGAATGGAGAACCGTATCTTAATAACACTGAGTACACTAAAAATATAGAAGATTCAAGGTGGGTAAATTTGAATAATTTCTTTTAAGGGTGTGATTAAATGCTGATTGATGTATCTGATGTTAGTACAATACCAGTAGAAGTTAAGGATAAAATATATGAGGCATTTTCTTTACTGCCTGAGGATGTTATTGATAGTTTGAAAGATAGCTATGCATCTGATGAGAACGTAATGCAAAGTATTATTGGCAAAGTTTATAAAAATCTCGAGAATACGCAATTATATTCTCAGCTAACAGATATTTTAGAAAAATATGAAATAGTATGTTTCCACTCTACTAAGATGATTTCAAAAGATAGAGTTAAGGAATATGGTTTAAGTACGAATGAATGGAGCAAATATAAATCTAATATTATAGATGTATATAAGAGTTTGGGAATATCTAAAGAAAAGATAGAAATGGCTCTTAAGTATTTATGGAACACTTACAAAGACAGATATTTAGATGTTGGATGTAAACCTCACTTGTGCTTTTACTCTAATTTATCTATGTTGGAAACTGAAGGTGGAGGTGCAGGTTATGATATTTACTGCGAAAATATAGGTGGAGAAATGGCTAAAATTGCATTGCAGAATGATTGCAAAGAACTGTACAGCCTATTAAAAAATAGTGGCAAAAGCTTTGTAGTAAAATTTAAAATCCCCTATTTGAGAATTTCAGATTATCGTAAAGATGATGTTGTATTTAGCTTTATATCATATTATGCTGGATTGTATTTTCAGAGAAAGGAATATGAAATTGGATTTCTAGGTGAAACACAATACGATATTCCTTCAGAAGATATACTTGATATAATAGATTACAACAAAGATATTGATTATTAATGTGTCGGGTAGTTACCATTG
>OKTU01001618.1_pt1 | contig 10546 bp, 7 predicted proteins | sample 1606311 | NCBI WGS metagenome assembly OKTU01 (sample SAMEA3879557, study PRJEB24766) | human gut metagenome | biome: human-associated habitat; feature: feces | place: USA | collected 1985/1987
TGAAAGAGGAGGGCATAGGGCTTTTGCCCATGCCCGACGATTGAAAGGCAGATCGCCCGTCTGGGGCTCGCGCAGCGTCAAGCCGACCGCCGTTCGGTAGAACGGCGGAAGGAAATAAATGCACGAGCTCGGAATCGTCTATCACATCATTCGCGATGTTGAGAATGTGGCGCGCGCTCATGGCGTGCGTCGCGTTTCGAGCGTGACGTTGCTGCTGGGCGAGGTCTCGGGCGTCGTTCCCGACTTGCTGCTCGACGCTTGGCGCTGGGCGGCAGATAAAAAGCCTATCACGCTGGGCGCGGAGCTTATTGTGGAGCCCGTCGAGGCCGTGACGCATTGCGCGGCATGCGGTCGCGACTACGCGACGGTCGAGCACGGCAAGACCTGCCCCCATTGCGGTAGCGGCGAAACATACCTGCTGCAGGGCCAGGAGGTCATGATCAAGCAGATCGAGACCCCCGACGAGGAACCGGCAGACGCTGCCCCCGACGGCCCTTCCGACGTCCTCGACGCCGTCGATGCCGCCAACCCTCTCCACATCGCCTAACATCTAATGTCTACATGGGCTAGAGTTCTAAACATATTTGCTTCGGTTAGTCAAGTCATGTCTGTTTAAACAAAATGGTGGCACGCAGACGCATTGGGATTCACCTAAAAGCGGTCTTAACGAACGGTGCACCTTTATATGTCTTTGAAAGCAATCAGCAAATCACGTTTTAGCAGGCAATAAGCTGTAAACCGGCAACGTAATCAATTTGTAACAAACTTAGACGTTTAAACAAATAATCCAACCTTTTGCGAATTTAGCTATAATTCCACAAACCAAACAGGTATACTTCCTTCATGTCGTGTAGGAAATACGTAGACAAAAAGGAGGTTATGTGATGGTAAGTATTGTTCTTGCTAGCCACGGGGACTTGGCAGCTGGAATCAAGCAGACGGGCTCGATGGTCTTTGGCGATCAGCCGTCTGTTGCCGTGGTCTCGCTCGAGCCGAGCATGGGCCCCGACGACTTCCGTGCCAAGGTCGAGGAAGCAATCGCTTCCTTCGAGGACCAGGAGCAGGTGCTCTTCCTCGTTGATCTGTGGGGCGGCACGCCGTTCAACCAGATCAGCGGGCTCATCGAGGGCCATGATTCCTGGGCTATCGTCACCGGTGTCAACCTGCCTATGCTCATCGAGGCATATTCGCAGCGCTTTGACGCAAAGAACACTGCACATGCGATCGCAAAACATCTCGTGACTGAGGCTAAGGCTGGCGTGCGCGTCAAGCCCGAGTCTCTGGAGCCCGAGGAGAAGAAGCCGGCTGCGGCCGCCGCTGCTCCTGCAGGCGCCATCCCTCCGGGAACGGTCATCGGCGACGGGCACATCAAGATTGCCCACGTCCGTATCGACACCCGTCTGCTTCATGGTCAGGTGGCCACCACGTGGACCAAGCAGATCAACCCCAACCGCATCATCGTGGTTTCCGACGGCGTTGCTCACGACGAGCTCCGCAAGACCATGATCGAGCAGGCTGCCCCTCCGGGAGTCCATGCCAACGTCGTGCCCATCAAGAAGATGGCCGAGGTCGTCAAGGACACGCGCTTTGGTGACACCAAGGCCATGCTGCTCTTTGAGAACCCGCAGGATCTGCTCAAGGCCATCGAGGCCGGTGTCGACATCAAGGAAGTCAACATCGGTTCCATGGCTCACTCCAAGGGCAAGGTCGTCGTCACCAACGCCGTCGCTATGGGCGATGATGACGTTAAGACTCTCGAGGCCCTCAAGGCCAAGGGCGTCAAGTTCGAGGTCCGCAAGGTTCCTTCGGATTCCTCCGAGGATCTCGACGCCATGTTGAAGAAAGCTAAGGCCGAACTGGCCGCTCAAGCATAGTAAAGGAGGGTCCGATACATGTCTGCAATCACTATTCTGCTTGTTGCGATTGTCGCGTTGCTTGCCGGTATGGAAGGCATTCTGGATGAGTTCCAGTTCCATCAGCCGCTCGTGGCATGCACGCTTATCGGTCTCGTAACCGGTCACCTTCAGGAGGGCATCCTCCTGGGCGGTTCGCTCCAGATGATGGCCCTTGGCTGGGCTAACGTCGGCGCCGCTGTCGCGCCTGACGCCGCTCTGGCCTCGGTCGCTTCTTCGATCATCATGGTGCTCGCCCTCAACGGTGGCGCCACCGATTCGGCCAAGGCCGTTACCACCGCTATCGCCGTCGCCGTCCCGCTGTCGGTCGCTGGTCTGTTCCTGACCATGATCTGCCGTACCATTGCTACCGCTATCGCTCACGCCATGGACGGTTGCGCCGAGAAGGGCGACTTCTCCGGCATCGAGCGCTGGCAGTATGCTGCCATCCTCATGCAGGGCCTTCGTATCGCCATCCCGGCAGTGCTTCTGTGCGTCATCCCGGCCGAGGCCGTTACCAACGCGCTTAACGCTATGCCCGACTGGCTGTCCGGCGGCATGGCTGTCGGCGGCGGCATGGTCGCTTCCGTCGGTTACGCCATGGTCATCAACATGATGGCCACCAAGGAGACCTGGCCGTTCTTCGTCCTCGGCTTTGTCCTTGCTGCCATCCCTCAGCTCACGCTGATCGCCCTTGGTCTCATCGGCATCTCCCTTGCCCTCATCTACCTTGGCCTTAAGGATCTGGCCAAGCAGGGTGGCGGCATGGGCGGTGGCTCCGGCGACCCGCTCGGCGACATTCTGAACGATTACGAGTAGGAGGGGAGTGATACATATGGCAGAGAACAAGATTCAGCTCACCAAGGCTGACCGCAAGAAGGTTTGCTTCCGTCATCAGTTCCTTCAGGGCTCGTGGAACTACGAGCGTATGCAGAACGGCGGCTGGTGCTTCGCAATGATCCCTGCGATCAAGAAGCTCTACACCAGCAAGGATGACCAGATTGCCGCTCTTAAGCGCCACCTGGAGTTCTATAACACCCACCCCTATGTTTCCGCCCCCGTCATTGGCGTTACCCTCGCTCTCGAGGAGGAGCGCGCCAACGGTGCCCCGATTGACGACGTCGCCATCCAGGGCGTCAAGGTCGGTATGATGGGCCCGCTCGCCGGCGTCGGTGACCCCGTCTTCTGGTTCACCCTTCGCCCGATTCTGGGCGCTCTGGGCGCTTCCCTGGCCATGTCCGGCAGCATCGTCGGTCCGCTGCTGTTCTTCTTCGCGTGGAACATCATCCGTTACGCTTTCCTGTGGTACACGCAGGAGTTTGGCTACAAGGTCGGCTCCTCCATCGCCAAGGACCTCTCCGGTGGTCTGATGGGCAAGGTCACCGAGGGCGCTTCCATCCTGGGTATGTTCATCATCGGCGCCCTGGTCGAGCGCTGGGTGTCCATTTCCTTCACCCCGATCGTCTCCACGGTCAAGCAGTCTGCTGGCGCCTTTATCGACTGGGCTAGCCTGCCCTCCGGTTCCGAGGGTATCAAGGAAGCGCTGACGATGTACAACTCCGTCGGTGCTACCGCCCTTGATCAGATGAAGGTCACCACGCTTCAGGCCAACCTCGATCAGCTCATCCCCGGCCTTGCCGCCGTGTGCCTGACCCTGCTGGTCTGCAAGCTCCTCAAGAAGAAGGTCAGCCCGATCGTCATCATCCTGGCTCTCTTCGCCGTCGGCATCATCGGTCGCTTCTGCGGCTTCATGTAAGCACGCTTCGGCTTAAGACCGAGAGTTGCTAGGTAAGGGCTTTTGAGCCATTGAAACGGACCGCACCCGGTGGGTACACTGGATGCGGTCCGATTGTTTTTATTGGAGGGCGAGGCGCGTATGGCGCAATCTCAGAACAGCACGGTCGATCTGGCAACGCCGGCAACCTGCCTGATGGGGCTTACCAGCCACGGTAACGTGATGGTGGGCAATAAGGCGTTTGAGTACTATAACGAGCGCAATCCCGAGGATTATATTCAAATCCCGTGGGACGAGGTCGACTATATTGCCGCCGAGGTTTTGCGCGGCACCAAGAAGATTACGCGTTTTGCCATCTTCACCAAGGACAACGGTCACTTTACGTTTTCGACGCGCGACGACAAAGAGACGCTTCGCGCGGTCCGCAAGTACGTCGACGAGGATAAGCTCGTGCGTTCGCCCGACTTTATCGATGTGACGGCCAAGGGCGCCAAGAGCATCCCCTCCGTTATCAAAAACCTCTTCCACAAAGGTAACTAGTCGTTAAAGAGCGCCTTCCTCAAAGTGGGGCCCAGTTTCCCATGGGGCTCGATCGGGAAAGTGCATCCCAGTTCGAGCGCCGATTCCGGGATGTAGTTTCCGGAACGGGGTCGTTTGGGAAACTGTGTCCCGTTTCGAGCCGAAATTCTGGGACACAGTTTCCAGCGAGGTCCCATTGGGAAAGTTTGACCCAGAATTTGCCTGGATAGTGGGACACACTTTCCGGAGGGCTGTTCCACCGCAACTTCGAAGAGTGGCTATACGCTGTATTACAACGGCGTAAATCTGCTACACTAGTACAACATGCCTCCGTAGCTCAGGGGATAGAGCACCGCTCTCCTAAAGCGGGTGTCGACGGTTCGAATCCGCCCGGGGGCACCAGAGGAATATCGAGCCCGGTACCGCTACGGTGCCGGGCTCTTTTGGTTTAAGGCATGCCGTAGTATTCGCTGCTTCAGATAAAGAAAGCGCCCGCTTGCTGGGGGAGCAAGCGGGCGCCTGTGAGCGAATATGTTTGCGGCGAAAGCCGCGATAAGCGGTGGGGTGGCGACTAGTTGGTCGTACCGGAATCGTCGCCCGTGCTCGTGCTCGTGCCCGAGCCCGAACCAGAAAGTGCGACCGTCAGCGTAATCGTGCTGTCGGTGGACTGCTTGCCAGTGGGGGAGACGCCCGTAACGGTGGCATCCTCGTTACCGCTTACGGGATTGCCGTTCTGGTCACAGAAGCCAATGTTATAGAAACCGGCGTTGTTGAGCGCGGTAACGGCGGCGGAGATGCTCTTGCCGTACAGGTTGCCCGGGACGGTGGCCTTGCCGGACTTCTTGGCAATGACGACGGTAATCGTGGCGCCGGGCTTCTGCTTGCCGCTGGGGTTCCAGCTGATCACGGTGCCCTCGGTAACCGAGTCGTTCTCCTGGTAGCTCACGTCGACGCCAAAGCCTGCCATATCGAGGGCGTTGCGCGCCTGGGCCTCGGTCATGTCGGTCAGGTCGGGGACGGACGTGGTATCCGGGCCGCTCGAGACCTTGTACGAGATGGTCGTGCCCTTCGCGACTTCCTTACCGGCTTCGGTGCCCTGCTCAAAGACCTGGCCCTCATCAGCCTCGTTGGCCTCCTCGGAGGCGTTGCCCTTCAGGCCAACGCTTGCCAGTGCGGCTTCTGCTTGGTCCTTGGTCAGGCCGACAAGTTTGGGAACCTCAACCTTTTCGGAGGGCTTGGGGCCCTTGGAGATTACCAGGTTCACCTTGGTGCCCTTGGTCTTCTTGGTGTTGCCGTTGGGCGTCTGCTCGGCGACCTTGCCCTCGTCGACATCGTCGTTGTAGCTTTGGTCGATGGTGCCGACCTCGAGGCCGGCTTCCTTGATCAGCTCGACGGCAGTCTGCTGGTCCTTGCCCAGCACATCGGGCACGGTGACCTGCTCGCCGCCAAAGAGTCCTGTGGCAAAGGCCACCACGATGCCGATGACGGCAACCGCTGCCACCACGGCGGCGATGATCTTGTTCTTGTTGGATTTGGGCTTTTCGACCTCGTAGGAGCCGGTGGAGCCCGAAACCGAGCTGCGGGCGGTATTTTGGCCGCTCACGCCCGAGACGGGACGCACCATGGCACGCGTCTGATCGGAAAGCTCGCGAGTCTTGGTGGCTCCCAGCTCACCGGGGGCACCGATGATGCGCGTGGGCTCCGAGACGTTGACGGCACGGCCCGACAGGTAGCTGTTGAGCACCTGACGCAGCTCGTCGGCGGTCTGGAAGCGGTTTGCCGGGTCCTTCTCCATGCACTTGAGGATGATGCGCTCAAGGTCGGCGTCGACACCGGAGTTGATCTGGCTCGGCGGAATAGGCAGCTCGTTGACCTGCTTGAGTGCGACCGAGATAGCGTCGTCACCGTCAAAGGGGACGCGGCCGGTGGCGCACTCGTACATCACGACGCCCAGCGAGTAGATATCCGAGGTGGGGCCGAGGTCCTGACCACGGGTCTGCTCGGGGCTGACGTAGTGGGCGGTTCCCAGCACGTTGTTGTCTTGCGTGAGGTGGCTGTTCTTGGCGCGCGCGATGCCAAAGTCCATCACCTTGATGTTGCCGTCGGGCAGCACCATGATGTTCTGCGGCTTAATGTCGCGGTGGATGATCTCGTGCTTGTGGGCGACCGAAAGCGCGGAGCTGATCTGCGAGCCGATCTGCGCGACCTTCTTGGGGTCGAGGGCGCCGTGGCTCTTGATGCCGCTCTTAAGGTCGGTACCGCGCAGGTACTCCATGACGATGTAATAGGTGTCGCCGTCCTTGCCCCAATCGTAGACGCCCACGATATAGGGGGAGGAGAGGCCGGCTGCTGCCTGGGCCTCCTGCTTAAAGCGTGCGGCGAAGGTCGCGTCGCCAGCATACTGCGGCAGCATGATCTTGACGGCAACCGTGCGGTCGAGGACCTGGTCCTGTGCACGGTAGACGGTCGCCATGCCGCCTGTTCCCACCTTATCCTTGAGGAGGTATCTTCCCCCGAGGACCCTCTGTTCCATTCCTGCTCCTAACATAACTATTCGCTCAACGATGTGTGTAGTACCTACGATGTGGCCGCTGGGGCCGTGTGGCGCGTTGCCGCTAACTCTTCGGCCGCGGCGCGCCTCGGGTGTCCGATTCGATCACGGGCATCACGCTCCCTGTGCGGCAAGCGCCGCGGTCAGGACGATACCGGCAATCTTGGCGGCCTTGACGTCATGCTTGTCGAAATCCTCCAAGGCCACCGAGATGGCGACCGTGGGTGAATCGTAAGGTGCAAAGCCAACAAACATCGAGTTGACGTTGGTGCCGCCGGTCTCGGCCGAGCCGGTCTTGCCGGCGACCTTGACGCCGGGGATCTGGGCATCGGTGCCGGTGCCGGACTGGACGACGGCAAGCATGGCCTGCTTGACCTGGTCGGCCGTGGCGGAGCTGACGGCCTGACCAAGCGAGCGGGACTGCGTGGTCTTGACCACGGTTCCGTCCGGGGCGAGTACCTGGGCTACAAAGTACGGGTCCATGACCACGCCGCTGTTAGCGATGGCGGCGGCAATCACGGCGTTTTGCATGACGGTGGTCTGCGGGCCGGGCGTGTGGTCCATGCCGACAGGCTGGCCGGCGCCGGCGGTCTCCCACTCGGTCATGAGCGACGGGTCGGCCATGATGGAGGCCGCGGAGGTCAGGTCCTGGCCGAGCTTTTGGCCGTAGCCAAAGGCGTTGGCAAACTGTACGAGCGTATTTGCGCCAACTTCGTTTGCCACCTGGCCAAAGACGACGTTGGAGGACACGGCAAAGGCCTGCTGCAGGCTGATGGTGCCGTAGCTCTCGTTGGCAGAGTTGGTGACCGGTGCGTTGCCGATGTCCATGGAGCCGGGCGCCTGGTAGGTGCTGGTAAGGCTGGCGGTGCCGGTCTCGAGTGCCGCGGAAAGCGTAACGACCTTAAACGTTGAGCCCGGCGTGTACAGCGCGTCCATGGCGCGATTGTACATGGAGCCGTCCTCGCCGCCGCCCGTCTGCAGCAGGGCATCGATGTTGGTGTTGTCATAGGTGGGCGAGCTGGCACATGCGAGCACCGCGCCGGTACGCGGGTCGATGACCACTACAGCGCCCTTAAAGCCCTTGAGTGCCTGCTCGGCCGCCGTCTGGATGCGCGAGTCGATGGTGAGCTTGGCGGTGTTGCCCGGCTGGGTCTGGCCCGCGAGCGACGCGATGGCGTTGTTCCAGCTGGAGTAGTCCTTAGAACCGGTGAGCGTGTCGTTCATGACGCTCTCGATGGCGGTGGTGCCATACTGCTGACTCACGTAGCCAACCACGTGCGCTGCCAGGTTACCGTTGGGGTAGGAGCGTACGTAGGTGCCGTCCTCCTGCTGCAGCGACTCGGCCAGCGTCACGCCGTCGGACGTGATGATGGAGCCGCGCTGGATGTACTTGGAGCGGGCGATGGTGTGGTTGTTGGTCGGCATGTCCTGATAGTCCTTGGCCTTGATGACCTGGACATAGGTGAGGTTGCCGATAAGGATGGCGAACAGCGCCGTAAAGGCGAGCACCGCGCGGGTTAGACGGTTGGCGAGCGCCACGCGGCCGAGCACACCGGATTCAGGCGTGTCGAGCAGGCGACGACGCATGCGCGAGCCGACGGAATGGCTGCCGCTGCCGTAGGAAGACGAGGTGGCAAAGCGCGTGCCCGTCGGGGCGGCGGCCGATGCGACCTGATCATCGGTGATGGCGGCCATGGTGCCGGTGCCGGTAAGCTCGGCCTCGCGTCCGGTCGCCTCGTCACCGGCGCGCAGCAGGAGCGCGACGATGATAAAGCTTGCCAGCAGCGAGGAGCCGCCCTGGCTCATAAAGGGCAGAGTGACGCCGGTCAGCGGGATCAGGCGGGTGACGCCGCCCACGATCAAGAAGGCCTGGAAGCTGATGGCTGCCGTAAGACCGGTGGCGCTAAAGGCGGCGAGGTCGGATTTAGCGCGGGCAGCTGTGGTGAGGCCACGCACGGCAAAGAGCATAAACAGGATGAGCACGGCGCCGCCGCCCAAAAGGCCCATCTCCTCGCCAATGGCCGAGAAGATAAAGTCGGACTCGACGACAGGGATGTTGTTGGCCATGCCGTTGCCGATGCCAACACCGACCAGGCCGCCATCGGCAAGCGAGAAGAGCGACTGGACGATCTGGTAGCCCTGGCCCTGGGCGTCCTTAAACGGATCGACCCAAACCTGGAAACGCACCTGAACGTGCGACAGGAACTTGTAGGCGCCCACGGCTCCGACAGCTAAGAGCGCAAGGCCGATAACGACATACGAAAAGCGCCCCGTGGCAACGTAGAGCATCAGCAAGAAGATGGTGTAGAACAGCACGGCCGAACCCAGGTCGCGTTCGAAGACGACGACGAGCAGGCACACACCCCACACGGCAAACAGCGGCAGCAGCAGTCGCAGGCGAGGGATCTTAAAGCCCAGAATCTTGCGGTTGGAGATGGAGAGCAGCTCGCGGTTCTCGGCCAGGTAGCCGGCCAGGAACAGGACGATAAAGACCTTGGCGAACTCGCCGGGCTGGATGGTAAAGCCCGCGATGCGAATCCACAGCTTGGAGCCCGAGATCGTGGTGCCGATAAAGATAGGCAGCATCAGCAGAATGATGCCGATGATGCCAAAGGTGTACTTGTAGCGCATGACCACGTCGAGGTTTTTGACTAGTGCAAGCGTTCCCACCATGAGCGCCACCGAGACAAACAGGATGATGAGCTGTGAGATGGCGAGAGCGGGGGCGAGGCGCGTCACGAACGTGATGCCGATGCCCGAAAGTATAAATACGATGGGCAGGATGGCGGGGTCGGCACCGGGCGCCAAGATGCGCACGGCAATGTGGGCCGCGGCAAAGGCGGCAAAGAGGCCGATCGGTACGGCGAGCGTCTCAAAGGAGATGGCAGCGCCCGCGGTGAGGACGTACATCGCATACAGCAGGATGACGGGGAACGCCGAGGCGATGAGCAAGAGCAGCTCGGTGTTGCGGCGACTCATAAGCGGCACTCCCTTTCTAATTCTTATCGGAGGCTTCGGCCTCGGCGGACTGTTCGGCGGTTTTCTCGGAATCTGATTCGGAGGTCGATCCCTGATTGGTGTTGTCGCGAATCGTTTGCGCGTCGATCACCTGGCGGGTCTGCTCCTCGTCGATCTGGTGGCGGTACTTGGATATCGTGTCCTGCGCATCGTCGACACTTGTTTGCGGAATGCCCGCCTTGAGGCGGTTTTGCGTGTCTTCGGGCAGGTCGGACAGCTTGATGCTGGTTTCGCTTTCGAGCCAGTGGAGCTTGAGTCCGAGTGGCTTGCCGGGCAGGCCGCGCCAGACGGCGACATTGCCCTGGTAGGTACCAAGGTAGTACGAGCCGGTGACACCCGTGTAGGCCCAGATGCCAGCTGCCAGCACAAAGACGAGGGCCAGGATGGCGGCGATAGTAACGTTGCGGCGACGCACGCGTTGCGCCTCGCGCATGACGCCATCGTCAACCAGGTCAACGACTACTACGGTCACGTTGTCGTGGCCGCCGGCGGCAAGCGCCGCGTCCACTAGGTTGTCGACGCAGATTTGCGCGGTTGAGGACTGCGTGGCGATGTTCTCGATATCGCTATCGGGAATCATGCTCGAGAGGCCGTCGGAGCACAGGATCAGGCGGTCGCCTTCCTCGATATGCAGAGTGAAGTGGTCGGCATACATGGCGGGGTCCGAGCCCAGCGCGCGGGTGATGACCGAACGGTTGGGGTGGACGCGAGCCTCGTCTGCCGTGATCTCGCCGGCGTCCACGAGCTCCTCCACGTAGGAGTGGTCGCGGGTCACGCGGATGAGCGTGCCCTCGTGGAGCAGATAGGCGCGAGAGTCGCCCACGTGGGCGA
>OKTU01001620.1_pt1 | contig 10542 bp, 8 predicted proteins | sample 1606311 | NCBI WGS metagenome assembly OKTU01 (sample SAMEA3879557, study PRJEB24766) | human gut metagenome | biome: human-associated habitat; feature: feces | place: USA | collected 1985/1987
TGCAAGTCTGCCAGTTCTTCATCCGTCAGGAAAACATTCTGGTAACGGCCATAGGCGCGGGCGCGCTCACTCTCTCTATTCTCTATACTCTTATCTCTAATATCTAATCTCTTATCTCTATTCTCTGGTGGACAAACAGCGGACATTTGTCCACCATCATTTAGACAAGTGTCCTCTAAAAGTCGTATTTTTTCTTGATTTTCAAGCCTTGCTTTTCGCTTTCTTTCGCCCTCTGTTGATGATTTCCCAATGAATAGCTCTATATCTGCCATATACAAAATGTTATCCGGCAATTGGTCTATCAGTTCCAACTCCAAAAAGATTTTTATTGCCCTTTCTACAGTACCAACTTGATGGCGAGTTATGGTGGCAATCATTTCTGTTGTATATGGTATGTTATCTCTGAAAATCAACTTACCATTATTTTTAAGGCTCATCAGATACAGCTTTAGTAGAATGTTGGAATACATAATTCCATCTTTCATACTCTCAAGTAAGGTTATGGTTTCGCTTGTAAAGAAATCTTCCTTTAGCTTGAGATAATAGTATTTTTTATTATCGCTCATTTTCTTCTCCTTGTAATAAAAAAGAGAAGCAGATTATTTTTCCACTTCTCTAATCATCCATAAATAATTTAGTTTTTTTATAATTGTGCAACTGGCATTGCACGATTTTCAATTAACTTTATTTTTTCTTGTAATTCCTTAAAACTCTTTCTACCTGTTCTTCTAATTGTTCTCTATCAGGAATATATAAAGTGTACTTAGAAGCAAATATCTTATTGGACAAACTGCCAAGTGCATATTCTGCCTGTATACTATCCTTATCTGTACAAAGGATAATTCCAATCGGTTCATTATCCGTATCGTCATTAACTTCCGTCTTGTAGTAGTTAAGATACATATTGATTTGCCCTACTGCTTCCGGCATTAACTTTCCTGTTTTTAATTCAATCAAAACATAGCTTCTAAGTATCTTGTTGTAAAATACCATATCAACATAATAATGGGTATTTCCAAGTGTTACCCTTTGCTGAGAACCAACATACATAAAGCCCTTTCCAAGTTCAAGCAAAAATTTTTCAATATGAGTTATTAAGGCTTTTTCTAAATCACTTTCCATAATTGGCTTCTCTTCGGGCAGTCCTAAAAATTCAAATACATAAGGATCTTTTACAACATCACTTGCCTTATTTATTTCATTTCCCTTCAAGGCTAACTCCAATACCTTTTCTTTATTTTCATCTCCTGATGAAAGTAAAATTCTTTCAAAAAGTGATGTTTTTATTTGTCTTTTTAGCTCTCTTACAGACCAATTTGCACTTACCGTTTCTTTTTCATAAAAGCTTCTTTTCTTCTCATCGCTTATGGAAAGAAGTTCGCAATAGTGCGACCAACTTAATTTTCCAGACACCGTCTGGAAAATCGGAAAACTCAAATAGAAATTTCTCATATTAAACAAGTTGGATTTTGAAAATCCCTTGCCATATTCTTTTGTGAGTTTCTTTGATAGGTCTGTTATTAACTGTTTTCCATACTCAGCTCTATCAGAATTTCCCTGTTCATCTTCTACTATAATTCGCCCAATCTCCCAGTAAGTTTGAATGAGAATATTATTAACTTCTCTTGCAACATTGTTTCGTGCATTATCCATCAATTCTTTAATGCTACTATAAACATCTTTATGAATTTTATCTATTTCGTTATTCATGTAAATACCACCTCTTTGTCTGCTAAGATTTTAATTATTATACCATAAATATTGAGTGTATTCAATATTATGTTTCTCTTGTTCATAAGTCTGAAGTAACAAATCGTTATAGCATCAGTTTTATTCTGCGTACCCAAAATGGGTACGCAGATCTTATTTGTTTATTTATTTGATAGAACGATTTGTTCAATCAGCTTTTACTTTTGATATTATCTTATTTTGAAACTTTATCTTTCCTCCTCTCTACATTTTTCCTTTGCCTTTTGTTTATATTGGTCTGTTTTTTCCTGTTGCTCTTGGAATTTTTTCAGTTGTGCAATTACACTTGGTTTATCTCCTCTCTTAATTGCCTTGTCTATCTCTATGGATAGGTCTATGCCATACTCGTCATTAACAATCTTTACTGCATATTTGATATGGTCTATCTGCTTAAATTCATCTTGTACTTTAGCTTTATCTTCGGTTAAATTTTGTATCTCATTTTCAAGATGTGATATTTCTTTTTGCCAATCACTTAATTTGATGGATGATGTCCCGGTAAATTTTTCTATAATCTTTCTTGCTCTTTGGTACTTATCTATTTCCTTTTTATGAGAATTGTAAAAGCTGTCTTTGAATATGGTTTTGCTTTTGTATTCCTGATAGACTTCTTTATTTTCTTTGATAGAGTCTATGCAACTTACACATTGATTTAGGTCTTTTATTCTTTGTGTTTTATCTTGAATATCGCCACTTATCTTTTTACTTTGCTTTGCCAGTTCAAAGACTTTTTCTTGTAGGTCTGCTATGGTTTGAAGTTTATTATCTTTCAAATAGTATATTGCTTTTACAAATCTCTTTAGGTCTGCATTTCCCTTTTTTATCTGTCCATAGTAGGATAGATTTTTTGTTTTTTCTCCCTGTATCTCGTTGTAGATAGAAATATACTCATAGAGGTTAAAGAGTTCCGCTTTGTTCTCCAGTTCATCTTTTTTGGTCTGTTTATACTCATCGTATTTAGCTTGTAGATTTCCAAGTAAAGAGTCTATCCAAGAGGTGATTTCTTTTATCTTGTTCTTAATGGCTTTTACTAAGAAGTTGTGTTTTTTGATTTCTCTATTGATATTTCCTTTGTCGGTTTCTATTCCTTTTTTCTCTAAGGCACTGGCACTTGCTCCTAAATGAATGGTTGGGATTTCTTCTATCCCTTGTCTTTTGTAGGAGCGATGATCCACTCTCTTTTCCTGATGATTTTTTTCTAAATACTGATTACAAAAACTTGCAAAATTCTCTCGCCATTTCTCTGCGTTGCCTTTATCGTTCCAGTCTGTCAGCTCTACTTTTCTTGTTTTGTAGTTTCCGCTTTTTAGTTTTATCTTTTCTCCCTTTTCATCAAGAACATATTCTTTTTTGCTTTTTGCCAGCCACTTTCCTTTTTCATTGATTGGTCTGAGGGTAGTCATAATATGAGCATGGATATTGTTATTTTCTTCATCACTTTCATCATGGATGGCAAGATCTGCTATCATTCCTTTTGATACAAAATTTTCTTGTATAAATTCGGTAATGAGTTTCTTATTTTCTTCAAAGGATAATTCTTTTGGTAGAGCAATGATAAAATTTCTTGCAAGCTGTGCATTGCTTGCTTTCTCATTTAGTTCAACACTGTTCCATAAGGTAGTTCTATCTTTTAATGCTATAGGGACATTCTCTGGCAAGAAGATTTCTGAATGTAAAAGTCCTTTTTTATTATGATAGTCATGAACTTCTCCATCCCATTCATTTCTGATTTTCTCGCAAGAGATATATGCTGCACTTGCAACTGCCGATTTACTTTTTCCTCTGCTTATCATGGAAATATTAAAGTGAAATGTTTCTGCCACCTTCATAAGCTCCTTTCGTTTTTTGTTTGTTTTCAGGTAAAGAAAAAAGCAGACAGGTTATTTTTTCTATCTTTTCCTATCTGCTTTATCAGTACATTTTTATTAAGTTTTGGATTTTCAAAAACTTGCTAAAATCCCTTAGTTTTTCTAAGGGCGCAATTATACACCCTAAAGGGTGCTTTGCGTTCTGCGAAGCTTTTTGCCCTTGCAGGGAGCTTCTGAAAAAACTAAGTTTTTTTATTCTGTCTACTCGATGATTGTTTCATCTTCCATATCTTTCCCATTTATCATTTCTTCATAGGCTTGTCTGTATTCTTCTGTGTGAGTAACAACTTTAAGTAGTTCTTCTATCTCCCCATTGGCAAACATAAGGGAATTTTCAATTACTCTTTCTACTATCAAGCCTCTTTGTATGAGCCTATGATTTCTTCTTTTCCGTTCTCTTTCATTTGCCAGCTTTTCTAATTTTTTACCTTGATTTTGTAATTGTTTCAGCTTCACATCGCACTTTTCTCTTTCTTGCTGAAGTTCAGAAATTTGTTCCTGTACTTCCTGTAATGTTTTTTCTTTCTTCATTTTTCATTCCTCCGTTTTGGTATCTGCTTGTTTCCATAAAGAAAGGTTAAGCACCTTTTTTGACACTTAACCTTTCCAAGTTTTTAGATTTTATCTTCTAAAATCTTTCTCAGTTTTTCTAAAATCCTATCCCTCCTCCCACTGATTGCTTGATGTGTAACTTTCTCTCTTCTGCTGATTGACCTTAGACTTTCTTCTCTGTAGAAGATGGCTTCCATTAACTCTCGTTCTTCTTTTGTGAGAGTATTTAATGCTCTATGAAGTTCTTCAATTCGCATTTTTACTTCTACAATTTTTTCTAAGTCTATTTTTTCATCTATGATGTTATCTACAAAGTGTCCGTCATAATCAAAAGACGAAAAAGGTAATACGCAGTGTTCTCTATCTTTCCTGTAAAGATATTTTTCATGCTCTGTTATCTTCCAATAGGCTTTGTAGACTTCTTCACTTACAGGTACGGCTTTGCCTTTTACATAAAGGTAATATTCTTTCTTTGCCACTTAGTCATCCTCCTTTTTAAGTTCTCTGTTTTGGTTTTGAGAATAAAAAAGGAGGACTTCTACACTTTGGCGTAAAATGTCCTCTTAGGTTAAAAACTAATACTTTATATGATTTTCTACTTTGTTGGTTTTGATAAAATGTTATTGCTATGTGTAAGCAATTCCAAGAATAAAAAAGGATAATTATATCGTTCTGTGAAAACCGAAACTATAAGTTTTGACATAATTATCCCTCCATTATTTTCCCTCCTAAGTAAATTTATTATTAAATCACTCCTGCTTTTTCAAAATGCTTTTTGAGTATCTTTGTTGCAACGAATGCTCCTATGCAAGCAAGAACAAAAGTTATCAAGCCAAATCCTACTGCCCACGAAACTTTGAAATAAGATAATGCTTCATTTATTTGTGCTTCGCTCATTTTCCATTTTGATGCTCTTTCCACAAAAGAAGCTGTCCCGAATAAAATCACAGGAATTACTGTTCCTAAAAAATCTGCTAATGCAAATATCCCATATCCAATAATCATTCGTCCCTTGCTCTCATAATTTCCTATAATCAAATCACATATAATTCCACCGATTACAGCAAAGACTGCATGAGGCAAATGTCCTCCTGACAATGCAATTAAACCAAGAAGCGTTCCTGATATTGTAAATACGCCCTTCTTTTTAACTTTCAAAGCCATAAGTATATAAACGGTAGCAGCTACCATAAAGCTAACTCCTGAAGCAATAAATCCTCCAATCACTGTTGTTGCCATAGCAAATGCAACCACCATGTATATGACAATTCCAATTGCATTAAAGATTCCGATTGTAATAAAATCACGACCATTTAATTTGTTTTTCATAAAAGTCCTCCTAATAAATTTTCTGTATTACTATCACAAGAGCAATCATCAAAGCTCCTAATAGTCCAATCAACAAATCCGCCCATCTAAACCTCAATTTTGTCAATGTAACCCTGTTCTCATCACTATCAAGTCCTCTAATGAGTGCTGAAGCTGACAGTTCATCTGAAATCTTAATCATCCTCATTAAAAGTGGAACAAGCGTATATTCAATATATTTAAATGGATGTAGCAACGGGAAAAATCTACTTGTTACGATTCCTCGAATCTTCATATTCTCTTTTAATGCCTTGAGTTCTATTCTTATAGTTGGTACAAACCTAAGCAAAACACTAAAAGGTATACCAATGCTTCTTGGTACTTTCATTCTATTTAATGCTTCAAGCATTTCACTTACACTTGTAGTCTTTGTTATATATCCACCAAACATAGCAATTAAGGTCATCCTTGATGCAAAGTAAATAAACATATATATTGCAAATACGATACTTGCTTCACGAAACTTTCCAAGCCCTAACTCTATGCAGTATAAAAGCACAAAAAACAAAATAAAGCGTAATGCTCTTTTCCACATACTACTGTATACATACAGAAAAAAGGCAAAGACAATCAGTCCGAAAAGTAGGATTGTATCGCTTATAAAAAAGCTGGTAAAGGAGGCAATTGGAAGTAGAATAAGTTTTATTCTCGGATCGACTGTTTTTCTATCTATCAAGTTCTCTACCTCCTCTCATCTTGTCTAATATGAGAAATTTGTTACTTTCACTCATATCTAAAACAGTTTCTATTTTTCCATCTCCCATTACCCACAGATCGCTTACTGTGTTTGCTAAAAACTCAAAATCATGACTTATTACCAAGACTGTTGTCCCATTTTTTAATTGTTCTTCAATCAATTTTGCCACCGAAAGCATTGAGTCTTTATCACAACCTGATGTTGGTTCATCATAGATAAAAACTTTTGCCTGTTTCATCATTCCACAAGCTATTGTCAGTCTTTGTTTTTCTCCTCTTGATAAAGCAAACGGATGCTTATCAATGTATTTGTCTAAGCCAAGTACACTCAAAATAGACTTTGCCTTTTGAGTATTTTCTTTTTTATCTTTACTTGAAATACCAAGTAGCATTTCATCAAGTACACTTTCCGAAAACAACTGATAGTCTGAATCTTGAAAGACAAAATATGACATATCCATTAAATCTTTATGATTAAGCGACTTATCTTTTCCAGCCCATATTGTTCCCTCTTTTATCTTCTCAAGTCCTGAAATCACTCTTGCAAAGGTGGTTTTCCCGGTACCATTTAAGCCTATAAGACCAATGGCTTTTCCACACTCCATATTGAAATCAAGATGATTTAAGATGTACTTGTTTTGTTTCTTTCCATCCTTAGCTACATTCGGATAGCAAAATCTCAAGCCTTTTCCGTTGATACTTTCATCATTTAATTGATATGAATCTTTCTTCTCACTTATCCTGTATTCTTCTAATTCAAGAGTTCTTAGCCCATTTTCATCCCAAAACTCCCCTTCAAGACGGATAACTTCTTCCCGACTCAAGTCCTGTGCAATCTCTCCATCTTTCACCAAAAGAAAACGGTCAAATAAAGATTTTACATAGTACAAACGATGCTCAATTAGAACAACTGTTGTTCCTTTTTTCTTTAATTTCTCCAAAATTAAAAACAGGTCAAATGTTGCTTTCATATCCAAATTTGCTGAAGGTTCATCCAAAATTAAAACTTTCGGATTCATCGCATAGATGCTTGCAATAGCTATCTTTTGTTTCTGTCCGCTTGATAATTCAAAAACAGATTTTCCTTTCAGTTCCTCAATATCCAGTTCTGCATATACTTCTTCTACTCTCTGTTTGATTTCATATCTTGATTTGCAGATCGTTTGAAGCCCAAAAGCTATTTCTTCATCTGTAGTTGTTGTAAAAAACTGACTTCTTGGATCTTGAAATACAGTCCCTACAATATGCCCTATTTCATGAAGTAATAATTTGCTTATATCTTTTCCGGACACAAAGGCTTCTCCTTTCATTTTGCCTTTGTAATAATGTGGTATAAGACCATTCATTACACTTCCAAGAGTGCTTTTACCACTTCCACTTTTCCCTGAAATTAAAACAAATTCACCTTTTTTAATTTCAAGATTGATATTTTTTAAAGCAGTTCGCCCATCTTCCCATTCATAAGAAACATTTTTTAACAAAATCATGATTATACCTCGTACTGAGCTTTCCATAATTTTGTGTAGTAACCATCTTTCTCAAGAAGTTCCCCATGCTTTCCTTTTTCAAGTAAATTTCCTTTTTGAAATACGAGAATTTGGTCAGCTTTTTGAATGGTTTTTAAATGATGAGCCACTACAAGTACAGTTCTATTCTTTGCAAGTTCTGTAATAGCATCTTGTATCAAAGATTCATTTACAGGATCAACATTACTTGTCATTTCATCAAGAATTAAAATAGGTGCATCCTTTAGAAAAGCTCTTGCAATAGATATTCTTTGTCTCTGTCCACCTGATAAAATCCCACCATTTTCTCCAATATCAGTTTCATAACCTTTTGGTAAACTCATAATGAAATCATGTATCCTCGCTTTCTTTGCAGCTTCAATGATTTCTTCTTTCGTTGCTCCTTTTTTACCTACCTTGATGTTTTCTTCAATGGTATTATCAAACAACTGAACATTTTGCATGACAATACTAATACGATCTAAAAGCTCATCATAAGGAATATCCCTTATATCAGTTCCTCCGAGGGTAATTTTTCCTTTATGCACATCATAAAATCTTAAAAGCAAGTTGGTTATAGTAGTCTTTCCACTACCTGATTCTCCAACTAAGGCTGTCATAGTTTTTTCAGCAATAGAAAAGCTCAATTTTTCCATTTTAAATTCATCTTTTTCATAGGAAAAATCTATGTTTTCAAAAGCTATATCATTATCCATCGGAACAATTCCATTCACTTTATCCGGGATTACATCTGCATATAAAATTCTTGAAAGTCTTTCGTAACTATCTACCGCCGAAACATAGTTCATATAGTGTTGTTCCATAGAAGCGAACGGCTTATAAAACTCTTTTGAAATTACTGCAAAGATAATAAAATTAAGTACATCAAGACTTCCCTTTATAACAAGTATTGCTCCTGCAATTAAAAGAACTAAATATCCAATATCCAGTAAAAACCCAAATATAGATAGCTGTTTTGCCTTGAATCTTGAAGCTACTTTGCTTGTTTCTCCAAACTTTTTTGTCTTGTTCATAAGCTCATTATCCAAGCTTTTATTGTTTGAAAAACTCTTTAGTACAGGTATTCCTCTAACATATTCAACAAATAAGCTAACCATATCAAGAAGTGCTGAATTATTCTGATTCTCTATTCTTTCAGATTGCTTAATTGTCAGATATAGAAAGACAAGTGCAATCGGAACAGATACAGCCATTAGAATAGCAAGTTTGAAATCAATACTTGCAAGACCGATAAATACGACTGCACCTATCAAAAAATCGCCAAACATTCTCGACCACATGTGTCCTACAACAAGAGACATATTATCAACATCTTTGTGTAAAATTGTATTGATCTCTCCCAGTCTTTCATTGGTATAAAATCCCAAACTGAATTTTTTCAATTTAATAATCATGCGTTCTCTGATTTGCTGAACAATATCAAAACCTGCACTATGCTTTTTCATATCTGCAACCATATTACAAATGCCTTTGAATACTACAAGTAACCCAATTGCAATAAAACCTTTATATAAACTTGCTAAACTCGTCCCATCAAATATCTGAAACAGTATAGAAAATACGATAACAATCATGGCTATGGAGCTTAGTCCATAAAGGGCAAAGAATACACTTGATATAATCAAATCTCTCTTGCCGGTTTTTGTAAGCAGCTTTAACATTTCTCTAAACATTTTCTGTTACCACCTCTTTCAAATTCCATCTATCTACCTTGTTCTGTGCTTCAACCATATCCTTATAGAACTCACATCTTTTCATCAACTCTTCATGGCTTCCTGCATCAAGAACAACACCCTTATCCATAACTATAATTTGGTCTGAATCTCTAATTGTGTTTAGATGATGAGCAATTGTAATAATGGTTTTATCCTTGCTTAAATCGTCAATTGCTTCGCCGATTAGTCTTTCATTTTCACTATCAACAGCTGCCATTGCTTCATCTAATATTAAAATCGGTGCATTTTTCAGTATCATTCTTGCTATGGAGATTCTTTGTTTTTCTCCACCAGATAACTTAACTCCCATTTCACCTACTCGTGTTTCATATCCATTTGGCAATGCTGAAATAAAATCATGGCATCTTGCTTTTTTAGCAGCTTCTATGACTTCTTCTTTTGTTGCATTTAGTTTTCCAATTGCTATATTTTCAAAAATACTTAAATCAAAAAGGATAACTTCTTGTTGCACACTACCAATCAGCATTGAGATATTTTCTTGACTATATTCTTTTATATCTTTTCCATTTATCAGTATTTGTCCTTCATCTGCATCCCAAAATCCCATAAGCAAATTAGATACAGTACTTTTCCCACAACCACTTGCTCCTACAAAGGCGTTCAAACTATTTTTCTTAAAATTCAAATTGATATTTTTAAGCTCAAAGCTATCTTTTCCGTATGCAAAATTCACATCTTTAAATTCTATATTTCCAAATTCTAAACCTTGTTCTGTCTTTTTCTTTGGAAGCGGAACTGTTAAAACTTTTCCAATCGCCTTTAGTGCTTCCTTAAACACAATAGAAAAATGTTGCAATGTAGCCGTCTTACTTATAGATGCAGTAAAAGCAGACGATAAAATAATGGCAAGTATAAAATTAGGGGTTGTAATATTTCCATAGTAAAGAAATATACTTCCCAAAATCATGACAATAACTACTCCAATTTCCATAAATATGTCAATGAGTCCCATTGGAATTGTAATTGCTCCCATGCTCTTTTTAACCCAGTAAATATATTCTCTTGCCGTTTTTAATGTCCTTTCGCTAATCTCCTCTTCTTTAGCAA
>OKTU01001627.1_pt1 | contig 10505 bp, 10 predicted proteins | sample 1606311 | NCBI WGS metagenome assembly OKTU01 (sample SAMEA3879557, study PRJEB24766) | human gut metagenome | biome: human-associated habitat; feature: feces | place: USA | collected 1985/1987
CGCGCCGCAGCTGCGACACCTGAAGATAGAGCATCGTCGGCAGCATGCAGGCGACCGTGATCGTGTTGCTGAGCACATAGCCCTTCTTGGCGCGCTCCATCGTTTCGACCTGCACGACGGCCTCGGTCTCGATGGGCACGGCGTCAAGGTCCTCGTTGTAGAAAATGTGCGTGTCGTCGCGCTGCGTAACGATCTGCCAGCCCGCGCCGGCGCAGTAGTCCCAAAAGGTCAGGTTCTCGTGGTTTGGTTCGTCGGGACAAAAGCTGTCGGTCTTGGGGTAGTAGACCACCGCGAAGCGGAGCTTTTTCGGCTCGCAGCGGCGGTAGCGCAGGGCGTAGGTGCCGACGGATTCAAGCATCCAGCCGTTGGCGGCCATTTTCTCCAGGTGCCGCTCGAGTCCCGTGTGGTCGTAGAAGGCGTAGAGGTTCAGTTCCCGCTTCTTGTTCCATCGGTCAGTTCGCATGGCTTGTCGCCTCCCTTCAAAAGTCGCTGGTAATCGTTCATCTGCGCCGTCAGACGGTCCATCTCGCCGTGCAGCCGCTCCTCGCCTTTTTCGGTGAGAACGTAGCTGCGGCGGCGGCCCTCGCATTTGGTCTCGACGATGTAGCCCTCGGCGGCAAACTGCTCCAAAAGATTGTAGAGCGTGCCGGGGCCGACGCTCACGCGGCCGCTCGTGAGCAGGCGGATGCGCTCCATCAGGTCCATGCCGCAGCATTCCTCCCGCAGGCAGAGGAGGACGTAAAACATCTGCTCGGTGAGCGTCTGAAATTTTTCGCGGGCCATTGTACCGCCTCCTTTTATCGATATTCGATATTCTTGAGGAGAGTATACTATCGAATATCGATATTGTCAAGAGAAAAATCGGAGAGCCGTCGGCTTTCCGATTTTTCATTCAGGCTTTGTCCTCTTCCCGGTATTCAAGAATATCGCCGGCATCGCAGTTGAGCGCCTCACAGATCGCCGCGAGCGTGGAGAAGCGGATCGCCGTCACCTTGTTGTTCTTGATCTTGGACAGATTCACGTTGGAGATGCCGACGCGCTCTGCCAGCTCGTTCAGCGACATTTTTCGCTCGACCATCATGCGGTCCAGTCTCAGAATGATCTTTCCCATTTACACAAGCCCTTCCACATCTTGTTCCAGCTCCACGCCGCGCGCAAAGAACTGCGTCAGGCAGAGAATCACGAGCCCCATGGAGAAGCCGTAGAGCCGAACGCTCGTTTCGACGGTATCGGTGCCGAGGATCAGGCGGCACACGGTGCTCAGCGCAAGCCCCGCGAGCGGAATGGAGATGGCGAAAATGCCGATCTCGCGGAGCATACGGATATTATCCGCCTGAAAAACCGTGCTGCTCTCTGACCGCTTGATGATAAGGTAGAGATTGCGGAAGATCATCGCCATGAGGGAGGGCAGCACGACGGCTGCGGCAAAATACAGAAGCATTGCCCGCATATCAATGCCGTTCGCGGTCGGTACGCTGAACTCAAAGCCGAGGACGCTGAGCTCCAATCGACCGGTACGGATCGATCCCGCCAGAGCGTCCGCGAGAAATGTGCGGTCCGCAAACGAGTATATTCCGGCTGTGAGCATGAGAGCGGCCGTCATCCAATAGCCGAGCTCTGTAAATTTTGTGATGATCTTGGCCGCCTTGATGATCCAACGGTTCCACTTCATTTTTCCGACCTCCTCAAGATGCTTGATGAGGACAGTATAACCGCCGAGTATTCGTTTGTCAATATATTCTTATCGTTTTACGATAAATTATATATGATTATCATAAAATCATCACGCGGATATAGGCAAAGCCCCCGACCGAAGCCGGGGGCTTTGAGAAGAGAGCGTTAAATTGATTGGACGGTCGGTCACTCCAGCTCCACCGTGGCGGGGGGCTTGGAGGTGACGTCGTAGAGGATGCGGTTAACGCCCTTGACCTCGTTCACGATGCGGTTGGCGGCGGTGGTGATGGTCTCCGTCGGCAGGATCGTGACCTCGGCGGTCATGAAATCCGTCGTGGTGACGGCGCGCAGAGCGATGGCGTAGTCGTAGGTGCGCTCGTCGCCCATGACGCCGACGCTGTGCATATTGGTCAGCGCGGCGTAGTACTGGCTGATTTCCTTATCGAGGCCCGCCTTGGCGATCTCCTCGCGCCAGATGGCGTCGGCATCCTGTACGATGGCGACCTTTTCGGGAGTCACTTCACCGATGATGCGGATGCCCAGACCCGGGCCGGGGAAGGGCTGGCGGCTGACCAGATACTCGGGCAGACCCAGCTCACGGCCAGCCTGACGGACTTCGTCCTTGAACAGGTTGCGCAGAGGCTCCACCAGCTCCTTGAAGTCCACGGTGTCGGGCAGACCGCCGACATTGTGGTGGCTCTTGATGACGGTGGACTCACCGCCCAGACCACTCTCGACCACGTCGGGGTAGATGGTGCCCTGTGCGAGGAAATCGACCTTGCCGATCTGCTTGGCCTGCTCTTCGAAGACGCGGATGAACTCCTCGCCGATGATCTTGCGCTTGCGCTCCGGCTCGGTGACACCGGCCAGCTTTGCAAAGTAGCGCTCACGGGCGTCCACACAGATGAAGTTGATGTCAAAGCCGTTGGCGTTGCCGGGGCCGAAGACCGCGCAGACCTCTTCCTTCTCATTCTTGCGCAGCAGGCCGTGATCCACAAAAACGCAGGTCAGCTGCTTGCCGATGGCCTTGGCCAGCATGGCGGCCAGCACCGAGGAATCGACGCCGCCGGACAGGGCGCAGAGCACCTTGCCGTCGCCGATGCGCTCCCGCAGGGCCTTGACATTGTTCTCCACGAAAGAGTCCATCTTCCAGTCGCCGGTGCAGCCGCAGACATTGTACACGAAGTTGCGCAGCATCTTCTTGCCCTCTGCGGTGTGGAGCACCTCGGGGTGGAACTGGACGGCGTACAGACCCTTCTCCTCATTCTCGGCCGCTGCCACCGGGCAGTTGACGGTGTGGGCCGTGATCTTGAAGCCGGGCGCTGCCTGCTCGATGTAGTCGTTGTGGCTCATCCAACAGATGGTGGAAGGCTGCACATCGGTGAACATCTTGCTGCTGTTGTCCACGAAGACCTTGGTCTTGCCGTACTCGCGCTCCGGTGCGCGGCAGACATGACCGCCCAGCAGGTGCATCATGAGCTGGCTGCCGTAGCAGATGCCCAGCACAGGCACGCCCCAGCGGAAGATCTCGGGGTCGATGGTGGGCGAATCCTCCAGATAGACGCTGTTGGGGCCTCCGGTGAAGATGATGCCTTTGGGGTTCTTTGCCTTGATGACGGAAAGATCTGTCTTATAGGAATAGATCTCACAGTAGACATTGTTCTCGCGGACGCGGCGCGCGATGAGCTGATTGTACTGGCCGCCAAAGTCCAGCACGATCACGGTTTCATGCTGCATGATGTTCTCCTCTCTGTTGTTCCTGATGTGCTTTCTATAGCTGGATTTAGTATAGCACATTCCACAACCAAAAGCGACATCTTTTGTATATTTTCCTGTTTTTGTTTTTCATTTTGAATTGTAAACCTTTTTGCAACTCTCAAGTTGACGCCGCTGCTCCAGTCTGTCATACTGGGCGTATGGCCGCTTTGGGCCAGACACCGGCCCCCGGGGCCGCAAGTATAGGAGGAGCATTCATTATGAGTCAAACCACACAGGCCGCTTCGGCCAGCAAGTCCAGGTTTTCCGTCCGCGACATCTGCTACGCGGGCCTGTTCGCCGCCGTCATCGCAGTGATGGCCCAGATCTCCATCCCGATGCCTCTGGGCGTCCCCATGACCATGCAGACCTTCGCCATCACGCTGGCTGCTGTGGTGCTGGGCTCCAAGCTTTCTGCCATCGCTACGCTGGTCTATCTGGCGCTGGGTGCCGTGGGCGTGCCGGTGCTGGCCAACTTCTCCGGCGGCTTTGATAAGTTCGTCGGCCCCACCGGCGGCTTCCTCATCTCCTTCCCCCTGATGGCCTACATCATCGGCCTCGGCGTCGAGCACCGCGACGCCTTCAAGGGCGCGTTCGTCACCGCTGTCGTGGTGGGCACTTTGGTCAACTATGTGGTGGGCGTTGCCCTCTTCGTGGTGGTGGCCCACAGCACCATCGCCGTCGGTATCTCTGCCTGCGTGCTGCCCTTCATCCCCACCGCCATCATCAAGGCTGTGCTGGCCTGCGCCATCGGTCTCAATCTGCGGAAGCGTATCCCGGGTCTGAAGGCATGAGCATCGTACTTCGTCCCCACCATCTGCTCTGCACACAGGGCTACTCCGGCAAGGGCTACGACAACGATTTTGTCGCCCACATGACCGATGTGGTGCACCAGCTCCGGGATGTTCCCGGCACCACCATCCGCCTCACCTTCTCCACCGACACGCTCTGTTCCTGCTGCCCCAACAAGCTGGGCGAGGATCTCTGCGACACGCAGGAAAAGGTCAAGCGCTACGACGCAAAGACAGTGGAATACTTCGGCCTCGAGGAAAAGGAATACGTCTATCAGGACCTCATCCGTGCCATCGACGCCAAGGCCACACCCGAGATCCTCGCCGACATCTGCCGCGACTGCTGCTGGTTCCCCGTCAGCGCCTGCTGCAAGAACATCTGCGAAGGCCGGTATGTGAAGTAAGCTGCAAGCTCTGAAGTCCCATGTTCCCACGACAGTGGGAACATGGGACTTTTTGCATATAACAGAAGACCCGTGGTGCAGAGCTTTTCCGCACCACGGGTCTTTTTCCAACCTGATCAGGCGATGAACTTGTCGTACAGCCCGAACACGAAGATGAACAGGACGATGAGGGGCAGGCCATAGGTCAGATAGCCGCGCATCCAGTCCCGCACCTTGAGGCCGTCGCCGGTGTTGACTTCCTTCTTGTAGTTGTCCCAGCCCCAGCCGTAGCGGGTGACGCAGAACAGCAGGTAGACGAGGGAGCCGAGAGGCAGGAAGAGGTTGCTGACGAGGAAGTCCTCCAGATCCAGCACTGCGCCGCCGAAGATGGCGAAGCCGTCCCATGCCCAGACATTGTAGCCCAGCACGCAGGGCAGTGAGAGGGCGATGATGAGGAAGAGGTTGACGAGGCTGGACTTCTGACGGCTCCAGCCGGTCAGCTCCATGCCGCAGCAGATGATGTTCTCAAAGACGGCCAGAACGGTGGAAAGGGCCGCAAAGGCCATAAACAGGAAGAACAGGCTGCCCCACAGACGGCCCATCGACATATTGGCGAAGATGTTGGGCAGGGTGATGAAGATGAGGCTGGGGCCGCTGGTCTGGTCCACGCCGTAGGTGAAGCAGGCCGGGAAGATGATGAGGCCGGAGGTCAGAGCCACGAAGGTGTCCAGCACCACGACACGGACGCTCTCCCCCAGCAGGGCGTGCTCCTTGCCGATGTAGCTGCCGAAGATGGCCATTGCGCCGACGCCGAGGCTCAGGGTGAAGAAGGCCTGATTCATGGCTCCTACCAGCGTGTTGACGACGCCCACCTCCTTCATGCGGCCAAAGTCGGGCACAAGATAGAAGTGCAGGCCCTCCTTTGCGCCGGGCATGAACAGGCTGTTGACGGCCAGCACCACCATGATGACCAGCAGGGCGATCATCATCCCCTTCGTCACCTTCTCAAGGCCGTTCTGCAGGCCGCGGGCGCAGACAAAGATGCCGAACACCACGACCACCACCATCCAGAAGCCCATGATGAGCGGGCTTGCCAGCATCTCGGTGAAGGCATCTGCCACCTGACCGGCATCCAGACCGGAGAGCTTTCCGGCGGCGGTCATGTAGAAGTAGTGGAGCATCCAGCCCGCCACCGTGGTGTAGAACATCATCAGCAGATAGCAGCCGATGAGGGTGAAGTAGCCGTGGATGTGCCACTTCTGGCCGGGCTTCTCGAGGGCCTGATAGGCGCGCACCGGGCTTTTGTGGCTGGCGCGGCCCACGGCAAACTCCATGCTCATGATGGGCAGGCCCAGGATGACGAGGAAGAGCAGGTAGAACAGCACGAACGCGCCGCCGCCGCCCTGACCTGCCATGTAGGGGAACTTCCACACATTTCCGATGCCGATCGCGCAGCCGGCGGAAAGGAGGATGAACCCGAGTCTCGATTTGAGTTTTTCGCGTTCCATTGATTGTCTCCTTTATTGCACCATGCAAAGATCTGCGCCCGTCGTGCTTCGTACACGACGGGCGCACAGTGTATTGATTATATCACAGCTTGCGGCAAGTTTTCCAGAAGTCTCACTTGAATCTTTTTCATATTTTCTCAAAAAATCCAACTGTACCTTCACCCTTTGAGCAGCTCCGCCTGCATTTTATCCAGCTGCTCGTAGCTGTAGAGGCGGTTAAGGGCCTCCACCAGTTCTTTTTTCGAGAGCCGGGGCGGCAGCCCGAGGGCTGAGAGCAGCTTCATTTTCCGCTCCGCCGAGCCTGCCGTGCCCGAAAGCCCCCACTCGTAGAGGTCGGTGTAGGTGATCTGCCGCCCCTCCGGCTTCACCGGGGCCGTATCGGCCTCTTCGCCCAGAGCATCCCGCAGCGCCTGCAGGACAAGGGCGTCGTCCACGCCCTCGACCCCCAGAAGCCCCTCTTTGCCGGGCTGAGCCTTCCGCTTTTCCTTGCCGTGGATGGCCGGGACGTAGGCCTGTACGACATTCTTTTCCCCCACCAGATTCGTGATGTAGGTGCGGATGCGGAAGCCCGCCGCGTCGGAGTCCGTCAGCAGGATGAGGCCGTTCCTGCGGGCCAATGTCTTGAAGAGCTGCTGACGCTTCTTGTCCTTATAGATGCCAAAGCCGTCCGTCAGCAGGATCATGGCGTCCGTCAGATGAGACAGGCGGGCGGCGTCGTACTTGCCCTCCACGATGAGCACACGGTCGGTGTGCAGCAGTTCCTGTTTTTCGCTCATCGTCTTCCTCCTGCCATGGCCAAGCGGCAGAGCGCCGTTTCCAGAAGGGTCTGGGCGCTCACCGGCTGGCTTTTCAGACTCTTGTCCAGCTCCAAAAGGATCTGCATACAGGCCTCGAGCTGGGGCAGGGTGTAGTGGCTGGCCGTCTCCGCCGAGCGCTTGAGCCGGTAGTCGCTGCCCTTGTAGCCAAAGTCCTTGAACACGGTGTTATAGCTTTTCCGCCTGGCCGCGCCCAGCTTGACCCGGTACAGATCGACGTAGCTGCCGATCATGGCAGCAGTGATGGGGATCGGCTCCTGCTGTAAGCGCAGCAGGGTCTGGAGCTTTTTGCACGCGCCGGTAGCGTTTTTCGCCGTGATCATCCGTATCATCTCGAAGACATCGGCCTCAAGGCTCACGGTGCCCATCTCGGCCACCATCGCCGTGGTCACAGTCTGATAACCCGAGAGGGCGCAGAGCTTATCCACCTCGTTTTCCAACAGGAAGGGGTCTTCGCCGCAGCGTTCCAACAGGGCTGCCGCCGTGCCCTCAGAGAGGGTGGTGTCCTGCGCCTTGGCCCGGTCCATCATCATGACCTTCAGCTCGTAGGGCTTGGGCTTGGCCAGCTCCTCGGCAAAGCCGACCTTGGTGCACTGGGCGATGAGCTTCTGCGCCCGCTTGCCCAGCTTGAGCTTATTGCGTTCCAACTCAAACACACTGCCCAGCACCACCACAGCGTTTTCGAGGCTGGCCAGCGTAGCGCACAGCTCGTCGAGGTCTTTGTCGCTGTAGGCGGCGGGGTCCACCTCAGGCAGAAGCACCACCCGCCGCGTCCCGAAGAAGGAGATGGTGCCCGCCGCCATGATGAGCTGCTCGATTTCCGGCGTCGCGCCGTCCAGAACCGTCGTCTCCTCGTCCTCGCCCTCGGCCAGCAGCTTCGACGCCCGGGCCACGGCCTGCCGGACCAGATACCGCTCACTGGAATAAAAATAGTAGACCGGACAGCCCCCTTGGGCCAGCTGCCGGAGTTTCGTTTCCGTTGCCAAATCATCGGCTCCTTTTTCTATTAAGGTGATGGCCTTATTTTATCATACTCCGCCCGCTTTGAAAAGCGCTCACCCTGCGAGGCGGAGGCGCAGACGGGAGACGGGTGCGGCGTCGCTCTCCCGCATCCAGCGGTACTTTCGGCTCAGGGTCAGGCAGTCGGTGTACCGGATGTTGTCCGGCCGCGCCATCGACGCCAGCAGCCACTCGGCCCGGATGGGCTTCGCGGGCCGGACGGTGCCGCTTACCGTGACAAAACGCTGCCCGCCGATGGTCAACCGGACGATGCAGCCCTGCCGGGTGCGGTAAAGCTCCAAGTCCACCCCTCCGCAGGCGGCGCGGCGGGTGGTGTCCGCAGCCAGCGCAGCGGCTTCGATGCGCGTTTCGGCTTTCAGATTGCAGGGCGTCTCCGGCTGCATCCGCAGGTCCACCAGCAGCTCCACCCGCTTCACGCCCCGCTTTTCCAGCTGGGTCTCCACGGCCCGCCGGGTGATGCTGCTGCCCCGGAAGAGGACGACCGCCTGTTCCCGCCGGGTAATGACGACAGCGGGCGCGGCCTGCGTGCCCACAAGCTCAATGTTCACCACGTTCCAGCTCAGGGCCGTTTCAAGGCCGAAGGCCAGCGCCGTCAGTAAAACGACCGTAGGAAGTGCCGCCCGGAGGCGGACATTCCACCGCATCGCCGCTGCGCAGAGCAAGAACAGCACGAGGCACACCAGTGCGGCATACCCACCATCGAACCAGAGCGACGCCCCCGGCAGACCGGACACCCGGAAGGCCCACTCGTTCATCCCAAACGCCAGCCCCTCGGCACAGAAGGCTATGGGACGGCGGAGGATTTCAAACAAGGGCAGGGATCCGAAATTCTGGGCCGCCAGACCCAGCAGCGCCGCGCCGAGGCTGAGGCCCAGCATCGGCCCCACCATCCAGAGGACCGCCACGCCCGACACCACGGCCCAGACCGTCGCGCTCATCCCCCGCAGCACCAGCACCGGGAAGGTCGCCGCCGAAGCGCAGAAGGAGACGCAGAGCGCATCCCACACGCCGCCCGCCAGACGGCGGAGGAGCAGCACCGGGCGGGAGGGCTTCTTCCCCTGCCTTTTCTTCTTATTATAATAGGCTTTCCGGCCTCGCTTTGCGCACGTTCCCCCGGCCAGCGTACCCAGCACTGCCGCAAAGGACAGCTCAAAGCCCACGTCACAGACAGCGTACCCGTTGCCCAGACACATGAGGACGCCCGCTGCACCCAGCGAGGTGAGGGTGTCCGCCGGGCCTCCCAGCCAGACCCCGAGAGAGCTGATCCAGACCGCCACCGCTGCCCGGAGGACCGAGGGCGTCACACCAGTGATGCCCACCAGCAGGAGAGCCGTTCCGGCCCGGAGCAGAGACCTCGCCCGCCGATAGGCCCGGCTGCGCTCCCGCTCCCGGCGGGGCAGAGCGTCCAGCAGGCCGCAGAAGATGGTGACGTGCAGGCCGCTCACCACCAGCACATGGGAAAGTCCTGCGCCCCGGTAGGCGCTGCGGAGGGCGGAGGAAAGATGGCTCTTGTCTCCTGCGGCCATCGCGGCCAGAACACCGCCGGTGTTTTCTGCCATGCCGCCGCGCAAGGCGCGGCTCAGAGCCGCTTGGAGGCGGGCCGTCCGGGCACGGAAGGAGGTGCTCTGCCCCAGCAGCGCAAAGCCTTTCTCATAAGCAGCGTTCAGGGCAATGCCATCGGCCAGGGCATTCAGGCGGGCGGTGTCATCGGGTGTTTCCAGCGCAAAGCGGCCCTTGACCCGGTCGCCGGGGCTGCAGGTGGGCACGCTGGCGCACTCCACCCGGAGAGAGGCCGCCTCCCGATCCACCATTTTCACCCGCAGGACCGCCCGCACCCTGCCGGGGGAATAGGAAGAGGTTGTGCTCTCCACCTCTGCCTCCAGCAGGACACTGCGGCCATCGTAGGCGGTCTGGAGCTTTTCCCATTTTGCCTGCGTGGAACCGGTCAGCACAAGGCCCAGCACTGCCCCCAGGATCAGGCAGATGCCATAACCCCAGGCCGGGCTTTTGCGCAAACGGCCCGCCAGCGCCCACAGCAGACCGACAATAAAAAATGCCGCAAACGGCACAAAACGTCCCGTTTGCGGCAAAAAGGCGCACACCAGCTCCAGCCCCAGCGTTCCTGCGCAGAAAACACAGAGCGGGCGGCGCATCTTACTTAGTGGAAGAACAGGGGCAGCGGCTCAAGGAAGATGATATCCTTGCGCTCGGCTGCATCGCCCTCGGCCAGAACAGCGGCCTGGCCCACGATGGTGCACTGGGTCTTTTCTGCCAGTGCGTCCAGCGCCTTCAGGGAGCCGCCGGTGGAGATGACATCATCCACCACAAGCACACGCTTGCCGTTCATCTTGTCCAGCTCCTTGCGGTCGATGACCAGCTTCTGCTTGCCTGCGGTGGTGATGGACTGATCCTCCACCACGACAGGGTCGGCCATATAGAGCTTTTCGCCCTTGCGTGCGCAGATGTAGGGCTTGCCGCTCTGGCGGCTCATCTCGTGTGCCAGAGGGATGCCCTTGGCCTCAGCGGTCAGCAGGATGTCGAACTCCGGGCACTTCTTGA
>OKTU01001628.1_pt1 | contig 10505 bp, 7 predicted proteins | sample 1606311 | NCBI WGS metagenome assembly OKTU01 (sample SAMEA3879557, study PRJEB24766) | human gut metagenome | biome: human-associated habitat; feature: feces | place: USA | collected 1985/1987
AATTGACCGCTGCCGGTTATATAAACAGGCAGCGCAGCAGCGAAGACCAGCGGCACTGGCAGCTTTTCCCAACAGAAAAAGCTCTCCTGCTCTACGATCAAATCATCACTGAAGAAAACACCAGCCTGCAGTTGTGTCTGCAAAATTTTACAGCGTCAGAACGCAAAGAATTGAACAGGCTGTTCAAAAAAATGTGTGCCAATCTGGAAACACACTGGCAAAAAACAAAGGGTCAAAAACAAAGAATCGAGGTGCAATGATGCTGCGTTTGGCAACTATGCAGGATTTAACACGGATCATGGCTATCGTGCAGGCTACGGTCAGGGAAATGCACGCTTACGGCAACTACCAGTGGGACGAGGTTTATCCAACTGAACAGGATTTTGCCGCAGACATCACCCAAGGCGATCTTTTTGTATCAGAAGCTGAAGGACAGATCTGCGGCCTGATCTGCATCAATCAGACCGAACCAGCTGTTTATGCTGATGCCAGCTGGACTTTGGCGGAAAAAGCCCTGGTCCTGCATCGCATGGCAGTTGACCCGGCCCTGCGCGGCCGCGGTACCGGCTCCGAATTGCTGCAGCAGGCTGAAACGCTCGCTCTCAGTCTGGGAGTGCGTTATTTAAAAACAGATACCTACGCCCTGAACGAAAAAGCTCAGCAGCTGTTTCTAAAGCACGGCTATCATTTCTGCGGTGAAATCCAGTTCCGTAAAATGGAGCACCAGTTTTACTGTTATGAAAAAGTACTGTAAAACAAAAACACACCCTTTTTAAAGGGTGTGTTTTTACTTATAAAGCAGGATCGTCCACGCCGTTGGCCTTAAAGGCATTGGCCCTGTCGATGCAGGTGCCGCATTCGCCGCACGGCCTGTCGCCTCCTTCATAGCACGACCAGGTATATTGATAAGGAGCACCCAAATTCAGTCCCAGCTCCACTATTTGCGCTTTATTTTTATTCAGCAGCGGTGCTTCCAGATGACACAATTTACCGCTGCCTTCATAAATGGCAGTATCCATAGCCGCATAAAACTCCGGCGTACAATCCGGATAAGCCCGTCCAGCCGCATCGTCAGCATGAGCGCCATAACAGATCGCATCAGCTCCCAATGAAATGGAAATAGCGGCAGCAGCGCTGATCAAAAGGCCATTGCGAAACGGTACATAAGTCGCTACCGTACCTTCGCCATGCTCAGCCAGCTGCTGCGCGTAGCTTTTATGTTCGATGGCTTCACTGCTGGCTGCCAGCAGTGAGCAATTACTATAGGACATGATGCCGGCAATATCCTGCTCCAGTAAACGTACACCATAATAAGCCGCAACCTTACGGGCTGCTGCCATTTCCCTGCTGTGCTTCTGCCCGTAAAAAACACACAGCGCCGTGACATTTTCCGCACCGCAGACCTGCACAGCCTGCGCCAGACAGGTGGTGCTGTCAATACCGCCGCTTAATAACACTACTTTTTTCATACTGCAACCTCCGTCACAGATCGCGCCTGATGATGGCAGGCGGTAATTCTTCCCAGGGCTTGTATTGAATCGTGCTGCAAAATACATAAGCCTTATAACGGTCGGCAGCTGTTTCAGCCGTTGCCGCTTTGGCCAGATCACGCTCACCGGCTTCACTGACCGGATAATACCTGAAAGCCTCCGCAAACAGCTGTGCCGCTTTTTCGTCATCACCATTATTATGTTCATGCTCAGCTAAAAATTTATAGGCAAAATAACGGTAAGGATTGATACCGTCGTTTTCAGCTTCCAGCTCCAGCATCTTTTCCGCTTCCTGTACAGCCTGCTCTTCTTTGCCTACCTCACGCAGGATCGCCAGCCGGCGATAAAACATATCGCCGCGGGAAGCGCTGCGGAAGGGATGTTTATAAGCCCGGCTCAATGCATAGGCCTGATCCAGATAATTCAAAGCGGCATCCTCATTACGGGCCAACTTCCAAACGATTTCAGCTATATCCCGCAGGCACAGCACTTTATGTTCAGCTTCGCTGAGGCCCATTTCCGGTGCATCCTCCATATCAGGCTCCACATCAAGTATCGTTGCCAGGACATGCATCGCGGCTTCTACCTCATCCATCCAATATAAAGCGCGCCCCACCGTCGAGCGGCAGCGCCAGTCGTTATAGTTGCTGATCATACCGCGGGGGACCGGATATTCACCGCCGGCCACATGGTTCACACACGCCTGCCATTCCTGTTCGTTCATAGTCAAGTCACACTCCTTACTGATTCTTATATTATTATTGTAGCATATTGCCGCCGCAGCGGCCTAAATAAAAATAACGCCCTCCTGCTTTTACAGCCTTTGCAAATAAAAAAGCGGCTGCCCGGCCGAAGCCAAAAGCAGCCATAAATAAGGGAAAGCGTTTTTAAAGCAGACTCACTTTTCGTTGCGCACATAACGGCGCGGCATCCGCGGACTGACGCTGCAGACCAGCTCGTAGCAGATAGTACCTGCCCACTGCGCAACCAGTTCCATCGGCAAATCTTTGCCGCCGAAAACGGTGACTTCGTCGCCCACTTTGACCGGAGGCAGGTCGGTAACGTCAAGCATCACCTGATCCATACACACGCGGCCCACGATAGGAGCCCTGCCGCCGCCAACCAGCATATAGCCTACGTTGGAAAGACGTCTGTTGACGCCGTCGGCATAACCGACCGGCACCGTGGCAATAACACTGGGACGGCTCAATGTATAAGTACGCCCATAACCGATAGTCGCACCGGCAGGCAGGCTTTTGACAAAGCTTACCGTCGATTTGACCGTCATGACAGGCTCAAAATCTTTATAACAATCGCTCATATGCGCAGGATGCAAACCATACAAAGTAATACCCTGACGCACCATATCCATCTGATATTCACGCAGTTCTGTCAAAGCGGCACTGTTGGCGATATGTGCCAGCGGTACCCTGATACCCTTCTCCCTGATCAGCTTCAGCGCTTCCTGGAAGCGTTCAAACTGATGCGCGGCATAGGCTTTGTCATCAGCATCTGCCGTTGCAAAATGCGAGAACACTCCTTCGATCTCAATGCCAGGCAGCGCCGCGGCCTTAGCCGCAAATTCACCCGCATCGCGAACATGTACGCCGATCCGATGCATACCGGTATCAATAGCGATATGGATCCTGGCTTTTTTATTCAATTTAACAGCCGCTTCGTTAAGGGCATATAAACGTTCTTCGTCAAAAACGGCGTGACTGATATCAAACTGCACTACAACATTGGCAGCTCCCGGCTGCAGCGAACCCAGCACTAAAATAGGCAGCCTGATACCTGCTTCACGCAGCTCAAGACCTTCCTGCAGCAGCGCTACGGCCAGAAAATCAGCGCCGTTCTTTTCGGCTTCGCGGGCTACCGCTACCGCGCCATGTCCGTAAGCATCAGCCTTGACAACGGCACACAGCTTAGTATGGGGATCAAGATTGCTTTTGGCGATCTGCACGTTATGCGCCACGGCATCAAGATTGATCTCGGCCCACGCGCCCCGGTCGATATGATACATAAAACTAAACCCACCTTCACAAAAAAACGCAGGACACGTACGTCTGCGTGCGCCTGCGGCTGATACAAAATCCAATGACCTTATGGTCAAATTATATGCTTTTTAAAATGATTTGTCAATAATCTGCAAGGCTTCGACGCCGCAGGCGTCTGCCATTCCACCGCTTATTTGGAGGCAGTTTCCTGATCCTGTCCGTGACAGCTGGGTCCGCAGCCATTACAGCCGCTGCAGCCGGCACAACCGCCGGAAGATGTTTTTTTGAAGACGCTGCGCAGTGCCAAAATTGCCAGAGCCACTAAAATACCGCCAATAATATAATCAGCCATTTTTACACCTGCTTTCGTTCACGCTGCGCCATTACGGCTTCTGCCGCAGACGCTTTATTGCACCATAAATTTAAATTTGCTCAGGTTAGCTTTCGCTAACCACATTGTACTACGTTCCTGCTTTTTTGGCAAGCACTTAAAATATTTTTTACAGATAAGACAAATATTTTGAAACCAAAAAATTTAAAATATTTTACAGGAAAATCAAGCTGCAGCCACTTAAGCTTCTACTTTCCAGCGATCGAAAAAGCTCAGCCTGCTTTCATACAAATGTACAAACCGCCCTACTAAAACTGCGGCCACTACTGTACCGGCTCCAACTCCTTGTAATGTACCGAATTCCACCCAGGAAATAATAATCGCTAAAGTGACCAGCGATATATCGAAACAATTTTTGATCAGGCTGAACTTTTTTTGAGTAACAAACGCCAGTACACTGACCACACCTTCGCCCGCAACTAAAAAGATTTTAGCGCGCACCTCCAGAAAAACACCCAAAGCCAAGACAACAATACTTAAAAGGCAAGCAAGCCATTGTTCCAGTGCACTGCCCGGTATAAACCAGTCCAACAGACCCATCGAAAAATCAATGCTGCAGCCAAAAGCCAGCGTCGTCAGCAGCTGGCCCACCAGCTCCCTTACATAAAGCGCCCTCAGAATAAGCGGCTGCGCCAGGATCATAACAATGTTCATCATGATCGTAATATCACCCAAACTAAAAGGTAAAAACATACTCATAACCCACGGTACACTGGAAATCGGCGATGTGCCCAAGTCGGCCTTACAGGACAGAGCGATACCAAAAGTCATTAAAAATATCCCCACGGCAAACATCGCCAGCCGCGGCTTAAAATGTTGATTATGGACTGATCCCAATTTACTTTTCCTTCTTTCAAAACATAACAGGCAAGCTCCAAATAAAAAAACGGTTCTCAGCATGCAAGAAACCGTACGCTCAAGCCATTGGATTGTATCTTTATTTTACCATAAATCATGCGAATATAAAATATGACCCGACATCTACAAATAAACGTCCGCATCAAAAGCAGAAAGCCTGCCGATAAAAGGCAGGCTTTCCACACAGGTACACAAAAGGGTGAACAGGAAAAAGAGATTTTGAAAAAGTTGTTTTTTAGAAGCTGTAAGTTACATTGAGCATAAATTTGCTGTTTTGAGCATGACTGCCTTTCTGGCAGGCATAGCCTAAGCCATAAGTCCAATCACCTTTTTCAGCCTCCAGGCCCAGTTTGCCGACAAAGAAACCGCTGTCCATGATATCATAGCCAAGTCTATCGGTCGCATTTACACCCGGAACGGTAATATCCATCGCAGTATTTTTATCACCTAAAGTCCAAACATAAGCGATATCGGCTGTCGGACGCACTTTCCAGCCTCCGGCAGTAACGCTTTCATGGCTGATGCTGATGCCTACCGGCAACAACCACAAATCAGCTTTATCGGTACTGTAATGAGCGGCCGTCTTCCCGTCGATACTGCCGTTATAGCTGTCTGTATCAATATTCATATAACGCAGGCCCGCATACGGTACATAGCTCGTTCCATGTCCATTGCTGATAACTTTTTCACCTTTGATGCCCATACTGATGACCTGCGTGTCAGGTTCGGCCTTGATTACGCCTTTGACGTCGCTACTGGTTTTGCTGTAACCGACATCGAAAATCAGATTGGTATCGCCGTTTTGGATACCGCCATAGTAGCTGAGGCCCCAGAAGTCAAATTCATTTTTAGAGGCGCTGCCGGTGCTGTCACCGCTGCCGTAGCTGAAAGCTATGCCGCTGCTGTATTTGCCACGGTCTGCAAAGTCGCCGCCGACAACGATGCCGTTGTATTGTCCGTCATAGCTGACGCCACCCATGTTATCGACTTTATCCTTGTTGTGGATATATTGTGCCCAGATACTGCCGTTGTCAGCAGTATCAACAGCAGCTTTGCCGAAGCCGCCGCTCTGTTCTGCAGCCGCCTTGGCCAGGGACAGATGTTCCTGCGCCGCCGTCCCCAGATCCAGGGCTGCTAAAGCACCCGTGCGGGTAGCGCCGCTGTTTTCCGCTCCCTGGGCGAAGGAGTTGACTGCAGCGATAAAACCCTCTTTATCAAGCTTATTGTCATTAGCCAAATCAGTTAGATATTTGATCCCGGTATATTCTGTCCTGCTTTGATCCATAGCCTGCAAAATGTTCGGCAATGCGATGCCATCATATTTCTTTTGGACGTCCGTCTGTCTGACAGTTACTGTAAAATCACCGTCAGCGGTATTTTTCTCGATTTTCTCGACTTCAGAAAGCTTATTTACACTGACATCAACAGCTGCAGCATCTGCTGACCAGGACCAGCCATCAATCGTAGTATTGGCAAAACCTTTGGCGATCGTATAAGTTCCGGCATTAGTACTGGTCAGGTACAGCTTGGCTCCCTGATTGACTGTAAGCGTGGAACCTGATCCACCTGTCAACGCTGCAGTTCCACTTGTTCCTATACCAGAACCGTTAACGATCAGCAGCGAGCCGTCGGCAAAACTTGCTTTATTAGCTTCCGCTGATGCGGCGGTCTTAGTGCCGTCAAGCAATATGCCGCCCTGAACTTGCAGTTTCTGGGCCTGGTCAATGTATAACGCCGCACTCACACCAGTTTTCCCCCAGGTCAATTCAGATTCTGCAAAAGCCTGCTCGGCTTTACCTGTATCGTCCGTTCCCAGGCTCAAAACCGAATTGCGCCCTACTGTCATCAATCCATTGACATTATTATTTGTAAAAGCTAATGCCGCCTTAGAAGCATTCCCAATCGTATCATTACCCTGCCATACAGGGTCTAAAACTACAGCCGCGCCGTTGAGATCAGCATTACCGGCAACTAAACTGCCCGCGCTGTTACCAGTACCGACACTAATTATTGCATTGCTGTCATTTACCGTAAGATTCCCTGCTTTAGCCGTACCTGTAACTTCTATCGTTCCTGTACTAACAGTCATACTCTGGGCTTCTAAAGCGCCTGTACCGCTTAGCTTAACCGTACTTCCTGATGAGCCAACAGTCAAACTATCGGTTTTGAGTGCAGCACCTTCGTTTACATTGATCGTGCCTTTATCAGCGCTGATTTCATTAACCTTAAAAGTTCCGGCATCGACATTTACTTTACTGTCATCATTGGCAATGGCAACTGCCGCATTAAGATTGCCGCCGCTGGCCGTTCCCGCGACTCCAAGATTTAAAGTACCTGCATTAGTGCCGTCGCCAACTGCAACGGCAACATTAGTTTTCGCCGTACCACCAGATGTTTTTACCAAGGCATCATTTTCGCTGCCGCTGCCAACCAAAGTCAATTCTTTACCATCACCTACAGTTACTTTGCTTGCATCTGCAGCTGAACCGCCAAGAGCCAAATCTTTGACGCCCAGATTTTCAAGACCGCTACTGCCGATTGTTACATCATTAGTATCTACTTTACCTGTCACACCTGCATGTACCGCACCGGTATCAGCCAAATCACTGGCACTTGCTTCTGTTTGAATTTTTCCGTCAGTAGTGACTAAAGTCCCGGTAACAACTAGTCCCATTGTGCCGCTATCAGCGTTATTGAGTGCCGCTTTAGCTGTCTTTAACCAAGCCAAATTATATTTCTCATCGCTCAGGATCAGTTTACCACTTTCAAATTTAACGGCATTATTCACTACAGACAATACATCACCACTATCAATAGCAGTACCTGCCGCTGTTAAGCCACTGGTAAAAATGTCTTTGGATGCCGCTTTTAAGGAGCCACCATTCACCACAAAAGAATTACTGGCTAAATTTTGATTATTTAGCGTACTGAAATCCATCGTACCACCATTCAATTTGACGCTACCATTACTGCCAGTCCCTTGGGTAACGAAGCTGTTGATGTTGATATTATTATAAACAGCGTCACTAGCGCCACTCAGATTAACAGTGCCACCGTCAACCGCTTTGACTATACCGTTAATTGTATTAGTTTTACCAGCAATATTAATCACACCATCATTTTTAGCAACAATGTCCCCCGTCAAGTGAACGGTTTTACCGGTACTGCCAACGGTGATTTGTCCATCAGCTTCGGCATTCAGTGCGTAAGAAGCAGTTTTACCAGCAGCAACGATAGTCGTATCACCTAATAACTCTACAACAGAAGTAGCTGAAGCCGCATTTACTGCATACGCAGTGCCTAACCCTTCCTGTATAGTAATGTTAGTAACAGTACCTGTACCTACTGTAATATACCCACCATCCGGATCTATACCATAGGCTTCCTCAGTCGTATGATCTCCAGGCGATATATCTTCAACATTATCAGCAATATTCATTTTTATATTAAGGGTTGCAGAATTGATCAGAGCCTTAACATCTTTATCAAGAATGATGCCATAAGTTCCGGTAGAATAACTTGTACCATCATTATCCACACCAGCTCCCGACAAAGTAATATTAAAATCCTTTACTTTATCAGTAACTACTGTCTCTGCCCCGCTGCTCCCCGACTGAATACCCACTACATTAGTCTGAGCAGACTTATTACCAGGAACTATTGTGCCAACAATATCAACATTACCGCTATTATTAAAAGTAATATTACCCTGATTATCAACAGCAGTTACGCCGAAAGGACTTTTAGCACTAATAAGCACATTGCCAGTATTATTAAAAGTAATCTCCGAACCAGCTTTAGCCGTTACCGTTTGAGATGTATAGTGATCCTGATAGTTTTTAATCGCGACATTTTGCCCATTGAAAACAGCTGATCCTCCTACAGTACCATTAAGCAATAACCCAAATCCCCATTTTGAAGAACCGCCTACACCAGTAACATCTATTAGAGTTTCTTTAGCGTTGAATTCTACTTTACCACCACTGGTAACCCAAACACCACGTGGATCATTTTCAGACTGTGAATTGATAATTATTTCCGTTTTATCACCATCGAATACTGCCGAACCGTTATTGGCAACATAAACGGCCGTACGGTCGTCAAGAGTAGGCGCAGAATACTTTATACTAATATTGTTGCCATTATATATACCGCCGTCAACTTTTAAAGCACCAATCTTATCAGCATTTTTGACAATTATCTGCCCGCCATTTTCAGCAACGACATTACCAGTAAGGCTGACTTTCGCCATACCCATGTCATTGATTTTCACCAAAGCGTTAGAACCAGCATAGATAGCATTTTGGACCCCTGTAATATTAATTTCTTTGCCTGCATCAACGCTGACAAAAGCATCGCCTTTATCTCTGCCATTAGCAGCATAAATTCCATTTTTTCCAGCTTTAATATTAACTACATCGTCAGCGTTGAGAATAATGCTTGTTTTTCCTGTTTGAAAATCGTTAGACAGTAATCCTGTAGATTTTTCAGAAATCAAATAAATATTTTTCCCCTGCAAATCCACTGTCACTTTGTTATCAGTAACATTACTATCCATATTAGCAGCGCCTACTGCCGTAGAAGATGTCGACTGCAATGTTATATCACCAGAAGATTTAATTTTGACATCACTGGGATAATCTCCACTACAATTACTTAACTGTGCCCAAATAGCATTTTCATCTTTTGACTTTATTGAAACTGCATCAGCATCAATATAAATAAGTCCTCCTTGAGCATGTAAACCACTACTTTTTTCTGTTGTAATATTAAAAAGCCCCACTTTATCAAATATAATGGCACCATTAATATTACTATGAAGTAAACTGTCATTTGTTACATTGCCTGTAATATCAACTTTTTTCACATTTGAAATCAATACCTTGGCATTGCTACTACTTTGTGCAGCGACAGCAAATTGAAGTCCTTCGCCATTTATAGTTAAATTTTCCATGTCTGTACCAATAATACTCAGCCCGGCATTATCAGCATTTAACATAACATTGCTTATAATATTATGCCCGTTCATCTTTATCGACGCTGGTATTTCACCAATAACATTATAAACAGTATCACTAGTCAGCTTTACTGTATTCTCAGCCCATACGTCCCCCCCAGATATACAAACGGACATTGTACCTGCCATAAGCAATGAAAGCATTACTTTTCTGCTTAAAGCTTTTTCCCTTGCACCATTCCTCAACATGAACCCGCACCTTCCTCTTTCTTTAGCCTCTCCCTGAAATCTGTCTGACAAATAAAAAATACCCGACCGTATAACGGGCAGGCATCAAAATTGTCCAAGTCGAGAATATCTCTGCTTGTGAGCAACTGGCTGTCATTTCGTTATACGAAGTAGACCCTATAGCTTTGCGTCACTGCCTTTCGACAGCTTTGCCAAACTTTTTTTGTGAAAAATCATCAAATGACTCTCCATTGTAACCTATCTCCATTTTTATTAGTATCACGCATCGCCTTTTCTGTCAATAACTTTCTTCCAGATTCTTAACAATATGACTCTTTTCAGTGCTTGACAGGCAATTTAAGCTTGTCTTATAATAAATTATAATACAAGCGCACACTTCACTATGGGGCAAAAAGTTTCACCCTATTTTTCATTATATCATTTTTCCCCTGTGAAAAAAAGTCTTATTTGCGCGGAAATGAGGTTTTTATGAAACATTACGATATTATTATTATCGGCGCCGGTCCTGGCGGTATTTTCTCCGCATATGAGCTGATGCAGAAAAAGCCGGAGGCAGGAAATAT
>OKTU01001631.1_pt1 | contig 10500 bp, 3 predicted proteins | sample 1606311 | NCBI WGS metagenome assembly OKTU01 (sample SAMEA3879557, study PRJEB24766) | human gut metagenome | biome: human-associated habitat; feature: feces | place: USA | collected 1985/1987
CCTTAAATAAAAATTGATGTTTTCATATATGTAAAAACATCCATTTGTAAACGGATATTCTGGAAGTGTTGTGTTATTAATATTTCCAACCCTTTGAACTTCTCTCCACAAATATCTCTGACTACCATCATTTAAATTAGTAGCATAAGATGGAATATTACTATTAGTTTTTATTAACAATAATTTTCCACTTTCGACATTTTCTTTAAATGTTTGAAAACTATATATTTTAGGATAATTAATCAAAAATTCAGTATTACTTAATACTGTTTCAACAATACCCAAACTATAACTTTTATCACTACTATTAGTAACTCTTATATAATCACCTGCTTCAAGATTATGTTTTACATTAACTTTTATTTTCGCATATCCTGAATTGTTAGAATAATTATCAGGATTTACGCCATCTTTAGCAACTGTAAAAGTAATTAATGCATCCTGTTGTATTTGTGAAGATAATTCTTTAACCATAATTGGGTAATGTGCTTCATAATAATAACCTTCAGGTCTTTGATTTGCAGGTAAACCATTATAATCAGTTATCTTTTCATTTTTTATTGTAAATGTTGCATTATCATAGTCATCAGCTTCAATTTCATCAAACTTAAATGTTTTCCATTTATCATAAGTGCTTGCGCTTCCACCATTTTTAAAGTATTGTTCATCCAATTCTCGTTGTATGGTATTAAATCTATGACATACTTTTTCAAGAACAATTTCTTTAACCTGACTTTTATTAAATTCAACCAAATCACCCCAAAATACATCATGTTCTGCATTACCAGAATACCATTTTGTTGAACCACTAATAGTAATATTATCTTCCAATGGCATTGAAGATACAATTGGATAACTTGATGCTAAATTATGTAATTTATGAACATCTGAAAAACGAATATCATCCTTATTTTTAACACTTGAAGATTTATCCTTCTTGATATTAAGAAGATTAAAACCTGATGTTATTTTACCAAAACAATGAGAATATTCTACACTACTATCATTTCTTTGTGTACTGCCTAAATACCATTTATCCCAACCTGCATTATTCTTAACAATTGTTAAATAAAGTTCAGTTATTGGCTTACCACTTTTATCTTTGATATGAGAAACATCAATAGTATCAGTAAAAGTTACTTGACTTGATTTATCTGAATAAATTGTAGAAGCAAAAGCCAATTGATATAAGTCATAATTAAAGTCTAACATATAAAGATTGTCATCAGGACAAGTACCCACAACATCCTTGTTACAATAAGTGGCATTTTCTTTAACAAATTTATTAAAATTAGCTCTATTAGAACCAATTTCTTCAGTAAATTCTTTTTTAGAATATTTGAAATTAGGAAGTTTTTTAAATAGTCTGATATAATATTCAGATTCAAAATCTCCAATTAAATGTCTTATTCTAAAATTAACATTGTTTAATTTATCTTGGTCAAAATCGGCTTCCCAATCATCACCAAAGATATGATTCAATATGTCATGGTTTAAAACATAGAAATAATTATCTCTATATTTTTTATCTAAATCTCCTGTATCTTTTATTGTTATTGCATCAGGAATTTTAATTGTAGTGCCATCACTTGTAGTTGCATATAACATGATAGTGTCAGTCGCTTTTAAACCATGTTTACAAGTCGTTCTAAAGACTAACACATCATCACCACTCAAACCACTACTACGGACACAAGAATAGCAATCTAAGCCATTAATACCGTCCCCATAAACCAATAAATGATTATACGTGGTATCATAAGGATAAGTTAAACATATTTTCCAATTATATTCCAAACGTTTTTCTTTTTTATTAACTTTTGGATTAAATGAAAATAATGAACGGTCAGGGTACATATCAATAAACTCACATGCTTTCTGTCTATTAATGACTTTGTTTACATCTAATTCTTTACCCCAAATATTCCCATTAGAACCCGTATATAACTTAGAGTTAATATTCATACCATTAGTGAAACCAAACCACCCTTTTTCTTCAATCAAATTTTGATTGATTGAATCCGTAATTGATAATATATCACTATATTCATACAAATGTTTATTAAGATTCATTGTAGGGGCTGTCGATACATTTCTACGCTTATTGTATTTAACAATATCACCATCAGAATAACGCATAATATCACCAATTGTATTGAATATTTTACTAAATGTTGGTGAACCTGTTTGGTTTGAATCTGTTTGATTCTTATTCTCACTTCTTAATGTGTTTACCTGTTTAAATGTTGTATTTCTTAAAATATGATTATTAAATATATCATAACCACAATGATAAACATAACCACATTTATCATTTGAATATTCAGTATTTTTAATCATATGATACCTATCAGGATTTGTATCACCCATAGCTTCTGGTACTGAAACAGTTGTGTCATTTTCGACAAGAACTACTTTATCTGTTTTACTACCTTCACCCTCAAACTTAACTACTTCAGTCAATGTATTAAATAATACATTTGTACATACAGGATTGATGGTGACAATTAATCTATATTTGTCAGATTTATTTCGTTCTTCTTCAAAAACTTCATATAAGTTTACTTTATCTACTGTGTCCATATGTGGCAACAACTTTGTGGATTGTTTTAACTCAACATCCACAAAGTTAGTCACATTAGTAGAATTAACAGAACTTGTACTATTTAATCTTATTTTCTTTTTCATTATTGAATTATCGGTTTTGGATTTTTATAAGATAATTTACATCTTGTAACCATACCTAATTTATCTGTTATATCAACTGTTGTTGCTGCTAACAAAGCATCAGGGTCTTTTGGTACAAATGGTATAGTTAATGCTTCAAGCGGATTCTCATTCTTTTTCATAATAGCGTCAAATACATCAGATGTTATCTCAATTATGAACTGACTACCAACAATATTACCTTCGTTATATGTCATTGTAGTACCAAAAGGCTGATTATTAACAGCATTACAAGTAATAGCTATCACTGAATCAAAATTAGCAATATACCATTGGTCACAAGTGCCTATTGTTACAGTAAATCTATACTTTTTAACCTTAACACTTCCTGGGTCACTTGGTTCTGGGTCTGGTGTTGGCGTTGGTTCATCCCCTTCATCAACGCCTTCTGTACCACCTGTTGTTGAACCAGTAGTAGAACCTGAAGTATCTCCTGATGTGCTACCAGACGTTTCAACATCAATAACTTCTTCTTTCATTTCCAAAGTTATTGATGCTGTTACTTTTCTGAAATCATAAACAGGAGAAATTACACGACAATTATTTTGTGTCATACCAACTATATAAACTGTTGGTGTTCCTGTAATGTTTTCAAATATACCTGTTTCTCCATAACCTGTTGTTGGTATAGCAATTGTATCACCATCTTCATTTACTTCAGAAATACTTGATGTTGCAATTGCATCAGTTTGACCTTGAACAATTATATCATCTTGTGTTACACCACTTGCATATATTGCACTTTTTCCAGTAATTGATGTTATCTCATGATTAGGGAAAGGGAATACTTGGTTATATGATGTAATCATTACATATTTCATAGGATTAGTTGTATCACCATTACTAATACTTACAGATAAATTACTAACAGTGTCATCGTTACTATTATTAAAACCATTAGTTAAATTAACTGCCATAGCTCCATAGATTGCTTCAGTCAAACTACAATTGTTTGAATTATCTTCCATTTTTAATTCTGTGTCAATTAATCCAACTGAAATTGCAGTTAAATCATAATCACTTGGAACTGTACATGGGAAACCAAATACGCTTGAATCATTTTTACTACCAAGGAAACGTCTCTTAGTTGGAAGAGCATCTTCATTTGGAGTACCATCAGCTTTAAATGTAATTGTTTCAATTAGTGGACTCGAATAGCCAATTGTTACTGATTGGAATATCGCTTGCCACCAAGTACGACAAAATGAAGCATCTTGTATTTTAGTATTTGTCACAATACCATTATTAACAACACCTCTAAAGAAACCATTATAATATCCATCTTTTATCACCTTTTCCCATTCAGAACCGCCACCATAAGGCAAATCTTGGAAATATTGAGGGTCTTTAACACCAGCCCACATTGTCATATCAACACTAAGTATTTTATTGATTAAGTGAACACCAAACCATTTACTTGTGTCAGAATTTCCAATTGGAGAAGCCACATTTGAACCAACAGGTATAATTGTACCATTATTATCTTTCATTACAAAGAAATAAGGTATTTTTTGTGCATTTAGCTTACCATAATTGGCTACAACCTGTCCTGAATTATCAGCATCTAAAGGTAATAATGTTGGTACTTTAACATCTGCCACTGATATTGCATCTGTTATTGTATAATTTTCATCAACAATATGAACTTCATCATCGGTTGCATCAGGTGTTTCAGCTTGATATTGAATACCATAAGAAACAGGATAATCATTTGTTTGTGCATTAACATTCATATTCTTAGATGCTTCAGCACATGTTATCCAAAATGCTTCTTTTACTTGCGCAATTAATTCCTCTTTAGCCGTAGTTTGTAATTTACTAGGTTCATCATCAGGAAGTTTTAAGATTTCTTCAGACCAATTATATGCAGGATTGTTAATATCTCCAATTCTATCCCATCCATAGAAATCGCTTTGTTGTTGAACCCATTTGTTACCACTTTTAACCCAGCCAGTTCTAAAGTTTTGAATTAGTTCATAATCAACATCATTAATATACATTTTAACAGGAAGCGGTTCTTCAACATGAATCACATTTGTAACAATATTTTTACTTTCAAGTATGTATTTGTTGCCTTCTTTACATAGCTCAATAACATCTACTTGATAAGATTGACCACCTTCATCACATTCCAATATACCTGCTAAAATTTCCTGTTCAGTTAATTGAATAGGAACACTCTTAGTTGTAACTTTTATTGTACTTTGTGTTTGACCATTTTCATCTACATAGTATTCAGTTGTTGTTTCTTCAACCAATTTAGTTAAGCGGATTGTATAACCACGAGTTAATGATGTATCTTTTAATGTACCATCGCTTTTAACAGGTGATAATTGTATATCTTTAACATAAACATTTCCAATCACAATACGCCCACCAATGCTATCACTATTTTCACCTGGTTGACCGTTTCTCCAACCTTTTCCATCTCCCTGCCATCCATCTAATTTAGCGACACGAACATTATTATATGTTCCATATGTTTGTTTCAAAATATTGTTAGGTATTTTGAAATCAACAGTATCAGTACTATATATTAAGTACTGTGGAACTAAAGATATTTCTTTTTGTACAATACTACCATCACTATCAGTTATTGTAATCTCATAATCTCCATTTGGTAAACCATCATTTCTGCCATCTTCATCAGTTATGTTATGATAATCGGTATAATCTGTTGGTTTAGTTCCAAGATATATTTTAGTTTCACTAATATCTTTATAAATTCGAGTAAAAGTACCATCACTAATTCCATTAATTATTATTTCATAAGGAGTTGAAATATCTGTTAAATTCAATAATATAGTACCATTTGTGGCATTACACCAAGGGCTTGGGAGAGTAATTACACCAACGTTGAATGGTTCATTATATGTATTAGAACAAGTGCTAAAGAACTGACTATTAAATTTATCAATAGCAGTTTTTCCAAGATTTAATCCAAAATAAAAATAAAATGAGTTTTCATATCTTGGAAATATCACATAACTAGGGTTTTCTCTGCTACCACCTTCATATTTGTAGAAAAATGGCTTATCACCCATTCTGAATTTGTAATAATCACGACTAAATTGTTCCAAATTATAATTGTATCTGTAAGTAATATTACTACCACATCCACTTTGTCTGTCTTTCATCAATTGATACATACTTCCATCAAAATTATTTGGATATATATAATTGAAATCATATTTGGTTAAGCCATTAGTGTTGTCTAATTTAGTTCTTAAATTATTACCATTCAATGTAGCAAACATACTTCTCGCATCAGATTCAGCTAATTCATCTTTAGACACAAAACCATCAGCTACAAGTAATGAATATGCACTATCACCTTCATTTTGGCTTGATAAATCTCTAATAGATATTGTTTCATCTAATGAAACACCTAATTCACAAATCCTTTGTAAATTAACACAAGATTTAGTATGTACTTCAATTGAAGAACAACCAATACCATAAAACAAACCACCATCAGTCTTGCTACATTGGTCTTTTGAATTATAGTTACCCCAATCTGCCCCTGTCATTTCAGTATCAGTTGTAAATTTTGTTCCTTCCTCAGTTAATTGTACTTCTGTGTCAGTAAACAAAATATCACTTGGCATATTATATGTTGATGATTCTAAGTATTTAAAAAACTGTGGAATACCATCTAAATCACAATCATTCAAGCTCCCAAGTAATATAATATCAGTTGCATATAACAATTCAATATCTCTCAATTCAGTTGAATCATAATAAACAGGCGCATAATAATATACTGTTTGTTTTAACATTGTTGTTTTATCAACAATAATGCCTTTCTGCGCATTTAGAGTAGTGATTGCTTTATGACATCCATTTTTACTACAATTATTATTTTTATCATTATTTACATCAAAATAAGGTGTGATATTTTTACCTTCATTATTTTTATATGAGCCACCTCTACTTTCATCTTTTCCCATCCACAAACTACATGGTTGAAACACTCTTTGAGAGCCAAAAATTTTAGCTGCACTACACCATTGGTCTTTAGCTTTAATTTTTATTAGCCCAAACAAAAATCTTTTTTTAGGTGTGATTTTTCTAAACCAAAGTGGTGCATAAAGAACACCATTAACCCAATCATTTGCAAAATTAAAAGAAGTCACTTCATTATCTTGTGCCAATTCATTCTCCACACAAGTAAATAAATTACTCCTACTATTATCAGGTTGGGTTGTTTCATCCTCTTTACCTTCATTAATCAATTTTCTATTTTCTTCTTCATGTTTTTCTTTAGTTAAATCCCATACACAGCCAAAAGGTTTACCACAACCAGGATAATAAGTTTTACGACTAATATCATCATCACAAAAATCAGATGTTAATCTAACACATGTAGGAATTGCTTTTTTCATCCATCCGAATGGTCTAATACACCATCTAAAAATACAAATTTTAAATGAAGCCAATTCACAAGGAAGCCAGCCTAAAATAGAAATCAAGTTGTTTAAGAATGCAATTAAATCAATAATAACTTTTGCAATAACGCAAATCATTCTAAACATGAAACCTAATTTAATACTTACATTGTTATATGGAATTGGATTATTAACACCATAATGGTTTACCATTTTAATTCCTGAATGTTTACGATTTTTGTATGAGGTATTATTCTGTAAACGAGGTATATACGACTTTACACTATATACTTTATTCCAGAATAAATCTCTATAACTCTCTTCGTGTGTTGATGTACCAAATTCATAATCAACCTCTTTTGTTTGAGAAAATATTGGGTTATTTTCATCAATTCTTGGGTTATTAGGAACTAATATTTTACATCTTTTTCTTGCAGTAGCATCATTAGGGGAATCATCAATAGAAACCCTGAATCTAACTCTTGTGCGTGTTGGAATACCCTTTGTCGGGTCATCAGTTGGCACAATATTACCATATTCATCAGTTGATACATAATCCAAGTTCATTGGGATTTGATAACACCAAACACCATCTCCATCAATAACACGATTACCCTTTATTTGATATTCTTCAACAGTTCCATTTAACGTTTTACGAATCATCTCAATTGACCCCTCACCTGTTGAGAGCTGGTCCATTTTACCTGCATTGGTCATTGGTGTACAGTTCTTACCTATTGCATTTGTACCTGTATCTGTGACAATAGAACCAATAAACACACAAGTAGGCTCAAATAGATACTCTATTTGAACATCTGCACGAGTAATGGCAATATTTCCATCACTTTCTTCAGAATCTCCCCAAAATGGATATACATTTACACCTGTATTTTGAGTATATATTTGTGATAATGAATCTAAATTTGTTGATTGTTTGAATTTATTAGGTGATTCAAATTGATTTATATTATATCCTTTATAAATCATGTCACGAGGACGTTGTGATAAAGCTCCAATGTCAGACAAATCAATATCAACATGTATTTGTTGTTGCCCTGTTGGAACACCAAATATCATATAGTCACCTGCTTCATTGGTTACAGATGTATATTTCCAATATTTATCATAAATTTCCAATACAGTATCATTATCCAACACTAGACGTTTATTAGGAAAAGTACCAACATTTTGATAACAATCATTAATAGGTTCGTCTGGTAATAGATTATAACGAATACCATCATTGTTCACTGATGAAGTACTGAAATAAGGATAAAGATAATTTTTCTCATTATTTACATAATCTTCATCACTCACTTCAACAAACACAGAAACTTTAGCATTGGGAATACCAAAGCCACCATTTGCTATAATTCTACCAACAATAACACCATATGAAGAAGTATATAGTTTATAAGCATCTTCTTGTGTTAATTTTAATGATAAAATTTCAAACAAATCGTAAGATTGGTCTAAATGAACATTAATTACACCTGGTTCTTCACCAACTTTAGTTCTTATTCGATAACTTTTATTTTGAGTCATTCTTTTTATTCTTTTTAAAGTTTAATAATTTTATATGAGCTTCTTTTCCAACAATCATACATCCACCAATATAAAATACAATTGGAACTGCTATGACAATAAATAACACACACAATAAAATTCCTGTAAGAATTTGACCTATTGCATTCATACATGCATCAATAATTCCTCTGAATCCAACTCTACCTTCTATTTTATCAGGCAATGCATCACCAGCTGGTAGCAAGTGCACTTGCAGTTTCCATGGCTCATGAGATCGATCCGGAGTTTATGCTTGGCTGTATGCTTGCTTATCACAATGGTTATCCATATACCTGCCATCCGGATGATATCTTATATGCACAGCAGTTTGGGCAGATCCACAATTCCATTGCCGGTGATGTTCATGTAAGAGGATATTATCCGGGATTTGCAGCGAGATACTTTGAGGAGCACGGAATCCAGCTGGAGGTTCTTCAGGAGGATAAAGAGATCCTCAAGAAGGGTACGGTGGACTTTTTCACTATCAGCTATTATTCCAGTAGCTGTGTCAGCGTGACAAAGGACGGAGAGAAAACGGCCGGAAATGGAAGTGACAATCTGAAAAATCCATATCTGAAAGCTTCCGACTGGGGCTGGCAGATCGATGCAACTGGTCTTCGCTATGTTCTGAACCAGATCTATGACCGCTATCAGATTCCGATCATGATCGTGGAAAATGGTCTTGGGGCGGTGGATCAGCTGACAGAGGATGGAAAGATTCACGACGATTACCGTATTGAATATATGCGCCGCCATATAGAGCAGATGAAGGAAGCAATCCATGACGGAGTAGATCTGATCGGCTACACCTGTTGGGGCTGTACAGATCTTGTCAGTGCCTCCACTGGAGAATTCAAGAAGCGTTATGGTCTTATCTATGTAAATAAAAATGATGACGGGACCGGAGACTTTTCCAGAATCCGCAAAGATTCTTTTTACTGGTACAAAAAAGTGATTGAATCCTGCGGGGAAGAGCTTTAACTGAATCAACTGCGAAGCAGTTATCTGGTGTAGAATTATGTAGCGAATGCGGTTGCTTTTATCCGGTTGACGACAAAATCCTGGAGTATGACAATATACTCCGGGATTTTTTTGGAAGGTTGACTTTTACACGGTAAAGTGTAATACTTATTGTAAGTGACGAATGTGAGGAGTGTTTTTTATGCCGGATGAAAAAGTACTGCAGGTAGCGATACTTATATGGGGATGTGTATTTTGTGCCATAGCTGCATTATGTATGAGAGCGTTTCAAGTTTTGTGTAAACAGAAAAACTGATATAAAATATGTCATTAGTTATCGAGGACAGAACCTGTTTTCAGGGTTTTAAACTGAAAGGTGCAGGCGAGCTTATTCCTGATATTATGGGAGTATGAAACTTTTTTTTCGATGATATCATCCTGCATATCTAACTTCCATAAATTGTCTTTCGCTATCAGAAATCGGTGGATTTTCCAGCGCTTTAATCCAGTAGATTTCTCCATCGCATTCTAACTGAATATACATCTTTCGATTTATGAGTGCGCATTTAATGATTTTTGTTAATGATCCGGTTTTCAGTGTTGTGTTTACCGCAGTAGCGCCTGGTCTGGTATACGCCGGAAGATCACTGCTTACTGTGAAATGTCGGCTGCTTCCATCTGCGGAATATATTTCTTTGTAAGATCCATATCTGCTTGTCGGAACAAATTTTCCATTGACATATTCGTAGGTGAAATTAATTGCATTGATACCAAGAGAATAAGAAACGATGCTCTCTGTAATTACAATCTTATTTCCATTTAAATTGGTAACTTCACCTATGCGATGGTCTCCGTATCC
>OKTU01001639.1_pt1 | contig 10451 bp, 5 predicted proteins | sample 1606311 | NCBI WGS metagenome assembly OKTU01 (sample SAMEA3879557, study PRJEB24766) | human gut metagenome | biome: human-associated habitat; feature: feces | place: USA | collected 1985/1987
ATATAGTTTATTACAGCAGGACTGAAGCAGACAATTCAAAATCAGATGTTCGATTTCCGATTCCATCTTTGCAACTGTCGTCACACATTCTTTTTGAGGGATGCGAATCACATCCCCCCTTGTCCCGCCATGAATTTCACGAAATCCACAGATTGCTTCATCTGCCTCATTTTTTTGTACTGCCTCATAAAGTTTCTGCGTCATTTCTTTGTCAATGGTATCATCGGAATCAACAAACTGTAAGTACTCTCCTCTTGCCTCTTTGATTCCACAATTTCTCGCACTGCTGACACCACCGTTTTCTTTTTGAATGATGCGGATTCTCTTATCCTGTTTTGCATATTCCTCACAGACCGCCACACTGTTATCGGTTGAACCATCATCAACTAAAATCAATTCCAAATCCGTGTACGTCTGATTTAAAATACTTGCAATACAGCTTCCTACTTTATTTTCACGGTTATACACCGGAACAATAATACTAATCATTTTTCTTCTCTTTCTCAGACTGATGGCTTAAGGCAATTGTTTCTTCCCCTTCCATGCCTTCGGTGCTTTCTTTCATAAACATAATTTTAAAGGTAGATAAAATCAATTTCAAATCATTGATAAACGAATAACTTTCAATGTACATCATATCTAATTTTAGTTTGTCATAGGCTGTGGTATTATACTTTCCGTAAATCTGGGCATAACCGGTCAGTCCTGCCTTCACTTTTAAACGGAACGCAAATTCCGGAATTTCTTTTTCGTATTCTTTTGCAATTTCCGGACGCTCCGGTCTTGGTCCAACCAGACTCATATCACCTTTGATGATATTTAAAAGCTGTGGAAGTTCGTCTAATCGTGTTGCTCGAATCACTTTTCCAACCGGTGTAATTCTGCTGTCTCCTGCTTTTGCAAGGCGCGCCACACCATCTTTTTCTGCATCTACTATCATACTTCTGAATTTATAGACATAAAATTCTTTTCCATCAATGGTTAAACGTTTCTGTTTAAACAAAACCGGTCCTTTGTCATAAGTCTTGATTGCAATTGCAGTCACTAGCATAAATGGAGATGCCACAATAAACATCAAAACAGAAACCACCAAATCCAGAGTCCTCTTTGCAAAACGCTGACCGATATTTAATCCATAATTACGACACAGTAAAAGCGGAGTGTCAAATAAATGAAGCGTTTCTCCATTTCTTACAATGATATCTGAAACTTTCGGAGTCAGATACACACGAATTGAATGTGCATAACAAAACTTTAAAATCTGGTTTCTGTCAGAAGAATGAATATCTCCTAGGAGTACACCACCATTTTCATATTCCAGAATTTTTTTCTGAATGGTTTCAAAATCTTCATCCACAGAAATCCGCTCTTTAATACGGAATTTATCTTTTCTTGTTGCAATTTTTCCACCCAGTTTTTCCACCGGATACTCTCCATAAATCAGCAGAATATCACGTGGCGGGAAAATATAACTGAACAGCTTATCAAAAAAATACGAACAAATTCCAATTACAATCAAATCTGCCAGCGTCATTGCAAGCAAGGGACGCACATCCGGCAGACGACGGTATAACAGCACAATCTGAAGATACATAATTACATTGGCACAAAGTCCGGACAATGCCTGAGAATAAATCAGATTGCCTCTTTTGATATAACCAATTTTAAATCCACCATAAATATATAAAAACAACAGCATAAATGCCGCATACACCAATACAATGAAAATATTTCCTTTTGCATAGAACGGCTCAATCCAAAGCCCCCTGCTGTAATATTTATTCCAGACATAATAAAAAATAAAAGATTCCAGTACCAGAATAATCATTACGGCTATGCTTCTGACTAAACGCCGAAATTGTTCTCTCTTTACACCTTTCATCCATCCAACCTCTTAATATTCTTAGTCTCTTAACATTCATCTTAACATTTTGTTCAAGAAGATTCAACATTTACTTCATTTATCTGTTTTTTATTGTACCTAAAATCTCCTTTAATTCCTTACGGAATACAAATAAAGTCAACAATCCTCCCACAAAAACAGTTAACACATTGATGATGGCATTTGCATGCAGATAAATATAACTTACTCCAATGTAAACAATTGCCCATGCAACAATGAATTTCAAATCGATTGAAACCTGAATTTCTTTTTTCAGCAGATAAGCACGAATCGTATTATTTACCATAAAACCTAAAAACAGGGCAATACTTGCTCCCTGTACCCCAACAATCGGTAATAGCAGATGCACGCTGACTACATTTACCACACTTCCTGCCACTGTGGTATAAAACAATACATTATTTTTCTTAATTGCAGTAAAGATATTTCCAAAGAAACTGCTGATGCAGGAAACAATGGTTGCAAGCAGATAATACGGTACCAACTGTTTTGCGTCCGCATACGATTCATTAATCATAATCGGGAAGATAACTGAAATTGCAGGAATCAGCATTAAAAGCCCCATACATAAAAACTTGATATAAGAGTTTAAAGCAGTGGTATAAAATTCTCCCTGATTCGTCTGCTTCTGTGCTTCTCTTGAATAAGACATTTCCTGCCATGCCATATTAAAGCAGGTCGTAAACAACGTAATAAACGAAGAAAATCTTCCGGCAATCGAATACAGACCATTTTCACTGACTGATAAAACATTTGAAATTGCGACACGGTTATAGGAAGTTAAAAACCAATATGCCACAGAATTCATGCAAAGCGGAAGTGAGAAAATCAGCATCCTTTTGAATAAATCTTTATCAAAGGCTGACACAGAAATCAGCTTTGGCAGCTTGATTCCCCATCCAAGCACTACGATATTGACCAGATATCCGATACAGGCAGAGATAAACAGTGCACTGTAATCCATGCGGAAATATACAATAAATAAAATGTTACATGCTACAGTTACAAAAGAGCTGACCAGACCAGATGTGGTATATAACGCATTTTTTCCATAGGTTCTTGCAAGATATCCAACTAAAGTCTGAATGTTCATCATAATACCATACAGATAGATAAGTGGAAGATACTTGATATCAAAGATACATCCTGCTCCAAATAACACGATGGTATAAAGTACCGTAGAACCGGTGAAAATCGCAATTCCACTGGTAATCGGCTTTTTCCGCTCTTCTCCTTCATATTCAAAGGCAAAACGCATGATTCCGCTCCAGATATCCAGAAACAGAATCGAACACAAGAAGTTAATGTAAGCAGTTGCAAGGTCATACGTTCCAAGATCTGCTTTGTCGATATATTTGGTATAAATCGGAAGCAGGAAGAACGTAATCAATTTATGTAATACTGTACCTATAAAATAGATACCTGAAGTTTTTACAAATTTCCAAAGATTCTTCACAGTAATTCTCCTTATTTGGTTTTCCACCATGCTTTAAAATCATGATGGGTGACACGTTGTTCTACCGGTGGCAGGGTCATATAATCGCCATATTCAATTGTAAGATAGGTATCATATCCTTTTGGTGCACGAAAATGTTCGCCCTCAAATTCCAATTCAACTGCTTCTGAAAAAATTTCGGCCGGCATCATATCTTTTTCTTTATAACCGCCCACCAGACAGCCCACATACTTTGCACCCTCTACCGGATATCTCTGGCTTAAACGATCTACCATACGGATAAAATTCTTTCCGCCAATCAGTCTTCTGACAGCCCAGAATACAAACCGTTTTGTATTTCCTGTAGTATGGTTTCCTTTTACACCTTTAAAACTCTGAAATCCTCTGTAACGCTGTTTTTCCAGATACAAACATTTTCTGACATGTTTGATATAATCCTCTTTATTCTCCCCAGGGAGTCCATCATAAGGAAAAATATCTACATAAATTCCCATTGGACAATTGACTTCGATATTTTCTTTTAAAATTGTACGAGTATCAACTGCTTTTCCAAAGGCATAAATATATCCCTTTGTATTTTTATGATTGACTACTTTATAGCAGGAGTCTTCATGATTCATAATCTGCTCCAATTTTTCATAGTCTTTTCTTGGCATCCATATATCAAGGTCATCATCCCACGGAATATATCCTTTATGCCGGACTGCCCCAAGCAGAGTTCCATCAGACATAAAGTATTTCAGATGATGTGCCTTACACAGTTCATCTACTTTTCTTAAGATTCCAAGCTGTATCTCTTTTAATTCGGCAATCTCTGTAATTTCCTGCATCTTAAACCTCCATTTTTTATTTTTTAACCACTCTCGAAGTATCTTACTATATTTCCTGTATAAAAGCAAATGCCAGAATCTGTCTCTCTTTCGTTTTTCTCTCTTTGTATTCTATATAACTATTGAATTTTCGACAAAAAATAGCTTATAATAGCAGGATAAGACGCAAAAACAATGCATACAAATAGAATAGAAAGGGATATTATCTATGCACAAAAAGAAACCTTATTTTGCCAGATTCCTGGCACTGCTGCTTAGCACAACAACTGTATTTGGTTCTGTTCCGGTTTCTGCATCCTCTGTGGCTGGCAGTTCTGTCTTAGAATCTGCCGATTCCTCCGGTGACACCCAAAATCCAGATGGTTCGGACTCTTCCGGTGATACTCAGAATCCAGATGGTTCGGATTCTTCCGGTGATACTCGAAATCCGGACGGTTCAGATTCTTCCGGTGATACCCAAAATCCAGATAGTTCGGATTCTTCCAGTAACACCCAAAATCCGGACAGTTCGGATTCTTCCGGTGACGCCCAAAATCCAGATAATTCAGATTCTTCCGGTGATACCCAGAATCCAGATTCATCCGATAAAGACGACAACGAAGAAGAACCGGAAGTTTCTTATTCAAAAATTCATTTTATTACGCTTCCGTATAACAGTGATGCCATCCTGCTTGAGAGCAATGGACACTTTGGAATGATTGACTCCGGAGAAGACAGTGATTATCCGGATGGCAGTGACCCACGCTATCCATTGAGAAACAATGTCTATACCGGAGAGGGCTTTGAACAGCAGGTAATTGATTACATGCACAGTGTTGGTGTCACACAGGATAACTTTGATTTTTATCTTGGAACACATCCTCATAGTGACCACATCGGTTCTGCGGATGAAGTCATTCGGGAATTTCATCCGCAAAGAGTTTATCTGATGGAATACAAAGATGAATACATCACTTCACCCGGACTGTTATTTGACAATCTTTATGTTTATGATAAAGCAATCGAAGCTGCGAAAGAAGTCGGAAGTACTTTGATTCAGAACTTCGATGTCAATGCACCGGTGATTCCGAATCAGGCTGCTGAAGCTTCCACTCAGCCAGCAGAACAAAGTATTTCTGCCGGTACGGATACCCGTTCTTATTCTTATATTACAGAACAGGAAATTGAAGAAAAATATGGAGATTCTCCAATTCCAGAAGATGACCCTGCAATGGAAGAGGCATTCCCCGAAGAAGGAATTGCTGTACTGAATTCTTCTGACCCAAACTCACTAGTCTACAGCACACCTGCAAGCACAACCGGAAATCCAAACTTCGATCTTGGGGACTTGCATCTTCAGATAATGAACTACAGTGATGATTACAAGACAACCGGAAAACTCGATGCCAACTATTTTTCTCTTGGCGTAAAAGTTACTTCCGACAGCGGATATACTGCCTTTCTTAGCGGCGATATCGGTTTTGCAGACGGAGATGAAGCACGTCTTTCCAAAGTTTTAGGACATATTGATGTTTTAAAACTGGGTCATCACGGAATTGCAAATTCAAACTCTCTGGAGTATTTAAATGCCTTAAGTCCAACAATTGCCATTCAGTCAGGACTCTACAAGGTTCTTCCAGAAGACAGAATTGAACTCTTAAATAAACTTGGAGCAAGACTTTACTCTCTTCCTGAATATACTTCCTACACTCCTGCCATCACATTGGATATGGATACGCTGGACTTAAATGTCTCTTCTTCTGATTATTTCTTTTACAGTAAAGACGAGACGCCTTATCTTTCCAGTTATTTAAATGGACGTGAAAAAGCCTACACCGGTTTTGTGGACTATGATGGAGAAACCTATCATTTTTCTAATTCCATTACCTCAGATGAAAAGAAATGGATTCGCACAAATGCAACTTGGTATTATGCTGATGCAAAAGGTGCACTCGTTCATGGCTGGTTAAAAAACGGAAACTATTACTATTATTTAAAGGATGACGGCAGTATTTCAACCGGACTTTGCACCATTGATGATGATACTTACTTTTTCGACGACAGCGGTCAGATGCTTTCGGCTGGGTGGAAATGGATCAATAAAAAATGCTATTATTTCCAGAAAGACGGCACCATGGCAAAAAATTCCTGGATTGGAACATCTTATGTTGATGAAAACGGAGTCTGGGATACTTCTAAAACCACAACCTCCAAAACCGGATGGAAACAGGATAAAAATGGCTGGTGGTATGTTCACGCAGACGGAAGCTACACAAAAAATGGATGGGAAACCATTGATGGAGAAAAATACTATTTTGATTCCACCGGATATCGTCATATTGGATGGCTGTATCTTAATCAAACTTATTATTATTTCGACCTCTCAACCGGAATCTTAAAGACCGGATGGGTAAAAAGTGGAAAATACTGGTATTACATGAATGAAAAAGGAATCATGCAGACCGGATGGCGTGAAATCGATGATAAATGGTATTACTTAAATTCATCCGGTATGATGCAGACCGGATGGCTTTACCACAAGCAGAAATGGTATTACCTAAATATTTCCGGTGTCATGCAGACCGGATGGGTAAAAGTTGGAAATAACTGGTATTATCTGGACAGCGACGGTATCATGCAGACCGGATGGACTTATCTGTACACCCAGACTTATTATTTAAATAAGAGCGGTATCATGCAGACCGGATGGCAGACACTTAACAACAAAACTTATTACTTTGACCCGACAAGCGGTGCTATGAAAACCAAATGGCTCAAAATCGGTACAAACCAGTGGTATTACTTAAATGAGAACGGAACCTTAAAAACCGGATGGCAGACACTCAATAACAAAACTTATTATTTTGAAACTAATGGACTGATGCAGACCGGATGGAAACGACTCGATTCTAAATGGTATTACTTTGGCAATGCAAATGACGGAGCTATGAAAACCTACTGGCAGAAAGTCAATAATGCCTACTACTTCCTTGGTTCAGACGGTATCATGCGAACCGGATGGCAGAGCATCTGGGGCAAATGGTATTACTTAAATTCCTCTGGAGCAATGCTGACCGGATGGCAGAAAATTGACAATAACTGGTATCTTCTCCAGTCAAATGGTGCACGCATAGAAGGCTGGTATACAAACGGCAAGAATCGTTATTACCTTATGCCTTTAACCGGAGTGATGCAGAAATACTGGTTCTCTGTTGACGGCAAATGGTATTATGCAAATTATAGTGGAGTGTTACAGACCGGATGGGTTACCTCAAACGGCAAAACCTATTATCTGGACGAATCCGGAGTGATGCAGACCGGACTGAAATTAATCGACAAAAAATGGTATGTTTTCTCTGCTTCCGGAGAACTGATAGGTTCTAATTAAATCTAAATACAGCAAAAAAACAGACAGGATTTTGACATCATCCTGTCTGTTTTTTTTAAATTGCTTTTAACTTGTTAATTAATCCCAGTAAATCATTACCGTAATTCTTGCTTGCAGCCCAGCCGCCCCCATTTGGGTTTTCCTGAATTCCAAGCCATTCCACGTAAGGTGCACTTCCTCTTGTCACATAAGAGAAACGAACATCTACACAGGTATTTTTTAACGCCTCTTTATTGGCATAAGCTTTTAAATGCTGTACCTGAGCACGGATTCCGGTTCTTACATCCTTAAAAGAATTTCCTGCAACTCCGTTTCCGGTTGCTCCAAGTCCTGCGAAATTAAACTGGCTGATTTTTACATCTCCGCCAAATTTCAGATATCCGGTTTCTAACATTGCCTGAATAAATACTACATCGGCTTTCATGTTTTCTGCATCGGCTTCTTCTTTTATTATTTTACAAAATGTTTCAATATCCGCTGCACCACCCTTGGTCAGCGCTGCAGACGGATAGGCAATCGAAGAGTATGTATTATAATATTTTACCATCTGAGAAACAGTCACACTGCTTGTTCCCGTAATCTGATATAACCCTTCATTTTTTGTTTCTTCTTTTAGAGCTCCACTGCTGTTAAATTCATACTTTGTTCCGCCAATTGTAACGGTTCCGGTTGCCATTGCTCCTTCTGAGTCAAAATAATAGGTCTTTCCATTAATGGTCTGCCAGCCGGTTTTCATTGCTCCATCTGAAGCCCCGCCAAAGTAGTACCAGACTCCTTTTATCTTCTGCCAGCCGGTCTGCATCACTCCATTTTCATCCAGATAGTACCATTTTCCCCAGATTTTCTGCCAACCGGTTCTTCTGACACCATTTGCTCCAAAGAAATAGTAGTTTCCGTCGATTTTTCTCCAGTAAGTTTGCATCACCCCGCTGTCCACGATGTAATAGTACTCATGGTCAACTATCTGCCAGCCCACCTGCATTGCACCATTTTTCTCATTTCCAAAATAATACCATGCTCCATCGATTTTCTGCCAGCCGGTCTGCATCACTCCATCACTGTCAAAATAATACCATTTTCCCCAGATATTCTGCCAGCCGGTTCTTACAGAACCATTTGCTCCAAGGAAATAATACTTTCCATTTTCCAGATACCAGTAAGTTTGCATCACTCCGTTTGCCTTCAGATAATACCACTTTCCATCAACCTTCTGCCAGCCGGTCTGTTTTGCATTTGACTTATAGTAATACCAGTTTCTATTTTCTTTGACCCAGCCATTCTTGTCTGAGTCGCCGGAATTACTATTACTGTTATTATTAGAAGAATTCGAAAGTGTCACACCAAAATACTGTGCAATTCCTTCTGCATCGGCTCTTCCAATTTTCTGTAAATCTGCTTCACTGTCTAAGAATTTTGCATCCACTGTACTGCTGATAAATGCATGCTCCACAATAATAGATGGAATACCTGCCTGCAGTCCCTGACGAACAATCGCATAATAGTCTGCGGTACTTCCATCCGGATATTTTGTACCGCTTGCACTGTCACGATAAACCAGTCCACGATTGTATAAGCCTAAACTTACCAGTTTTTTCAAAATATCCTGTGCCAGTTGTCCGGCATTTTCCGCAACTTTAGAGTTATAGCGTCCTGTTCTTGGTACGAGGATTTCTGCTCCATTTGCGGTTTTTGAATCTGCGGAATTTAAATGCAGGCTTACTAAAATATCTGCATTCTTAGAAGCTGCATAATTTACACGTTCACTTAGTCCAACATAGCTATCATGCGTTCTGGTCATATAGACAACGAACTGTGATGATTTCTCTAACTCCTGTTTTACATAGTTTGCAATTTTTAATGTCAACTTTGATTCAGATTCGGAAGAAATTCCATTTTGATTTTCAGCGCCAGAATCTGTTCCACCATGTCCTGGGTCTAACACAATCACATACTTCTGTACTGCTCTTCCCACAGACTCCATGGAAAATGTGCTGATTTGGGCAGCTACGTCTGCATCCGGAACGAGTTCTATTGATTTTTCAATTGAATCTGCAATTTCCTCTCCCGTAATTCCGTCTCCCTTTGTGGAAATGACAGAATCTTCTACCAGATTAGCAGTCTCTTCATCTAAAGACTCTTCTGTATCCTGCAATACTTCCGAAGCAGTTTCTTCTGAAACTTCTGTCTGCGTCATACCCTCAGAATCTTGAAGTGACACAGTATACTCAATCCCTGTAATTCTCACCACAGCACTTTCCCATACACGTTCCACTCCATCCTGTGCAATCGGAAGCAAAAAAACAGCAAAGTTCTCTGCTACAGTATCTGACTCTGCTGTTTTCACCTCGCCTCCATCTCGGTATGTAAGTACTGCACTCTCAATCACTGTTGTTTCGTCTCCAAAGCTCATAATAACAGACTGATTGATTCCATCATCCTGAGTAACCACATAGTTAAACGCCACTTCTGAAACAGCATCCCGGGAATTTATTTCTTCTGAATCCATTTCTTCCGAATTTGTTCCTTCTAAGTCAGAAGTTTTCGAATTCTGCTTCTCAATATCCTGTTCGTTTGTACTCTGTGCCTCCGGACTTTGTTCATCCGAAACCTGTTCCTGTGAAATTTCATTTGTGCTTTTTTCTGTACTTTGCACCACTTCCTGTGTCTGCACAGTTTCCGGCACAGACTCTTCTGTCCCTGGCTCTGCTCCGAATACCGGAGTTGCTACAGATAATAACATGATCAGTGTCAACAAGTAAGCAATCCATTTTTTTGTTGCCTTTTTCATTTCCTACCCTTCCCTTTTTGCTTTGCGTCAACTTTTTCCAAATTTATTACATATATGTTAACCAAGTATTTCCTATTATATAATACTTATTTTTAAATTGCAATGTA